>Ga0335072_10001181_pt1 | contig 43333 bp, 45 predicted proteins | sample Lox_Sample_21_FD_206725 | JGI IMG/M metagenome (GOLD analysis project Ga0335072, IMG submission 206725) | Soil microbial communities from Loxahatchee National Wildlife Refuge, Florida, United States - Lox_Sample_2.1 | ecosystem: Environmental > Terrestrial > Soil > Wetlands | place: USA... | reverse complement strand
TGTCTCGAGAACAATATCAAGTCCCCGTGGGTGCAGTACCCATACCAGGCCGCGAGCCAGCATTCTCAGCTTCAGGCGATGGGCCGGCGATCAACTACCTGTGCGGTGACTGCAACTCTAAAGTTCCGCTGAAGAGAGGCGATCCGATCAGATGCAAAGAGTGTGGACATCGTGTGTTGTATAAGGAAAGGACGAAGAGGTGAGAGTTTTATTCTGAAATAAAGGAGTCATACTGACAGAGGTTTAGGATGGTGCAGTTCGAAGCGCGATGAGATAGGCTTGTCGTGGCTTGAAATAGTTGCAGGCTGCAAACGTTATGGCTAGAAAGAAAGGAGGCAAGGTTTGTCAGAAAATATACTTGGGAGTTACTGGGGGATGGGCGCAATTTGTTTGGGTAGAGGCATATAGTGAGAGTTCTTCAGGGAGAGCTTGTTCAAAGCATGCGGCATGAAATCAATTAAATCGCTTTGATTTTCTAAACCCTTTCCTCAATTTTAAATGGTATCGTGATACGCCTGCAATGCTGCCAGCCAACGCCTTTCGGCCGCCGCCAAATACTACATCTAGGTTTGACTTCGAATATACCGAGCCCAGCTCACATCTTCAGGTTCTGCTTGCCCGGAAGCTGTCAGTGCCTGCTTATACCTGTCTTGTAAGCCCAATTCGCCATGTTCGTTCTCATCCTCAACAATTTCGTCTTCGTCGTCTTCATCTTCAAGGTCGCTAAGAGTATCCATATCATCATTTGGAGATGGGGGTTTTTTTGCGACCTTTGGCCCACCTTCCCCAGACACAGCCATGTCCTTCATCAGTTTGCCCAACTCCTTTTGCCGGCTCTCTTCTTTCTTCTCCGCTCTCTGCTTTTTCCGTCGTTCTAGTTCTGGCTTGTAGTCCCTCTCAAATTCTTGTGCCTTTTTGTCAACCGCCTCGAAGAATTCCTTCACGCCGGCGCCTGTCATTGCGCTAGCCCCTACCACGCTCAGATGACTGTAGAACTCTTCTAGCATTAAGCTCATGCTGTTGAGTAACGACCCCATGTAGCCAGATCCGCCTCCCATCCCACTCGCGCCACCCTCTAGTCCTCCAAAACTTCCAGCCTCTTCTTCTTCCCTAAGGGCAGCTTGGAAAGCCTCAAAATCTGTCATCCACTCCTTCGCAAACTCAGCGTCCTTGACATCTGTCTTATTCATGACCAGAATCATAGGTAACTTTGTCTTGTATAAGATGCTGCAAGCATACAGCATATTGCTCATGAATGTGCTTGTTGAAGCAGTCCGCGGAGTATCAATAATGTATGCAATCACTGTCGGAAACGTTGATGCCAAAGAATCGAGTAATATGCTGCCAGAAGCACTCCAAACAAAGACCTCGATCTGACCTGGGGTGTCGACCAAAATATGTTTCATAGGCTTGGAGACTGGCTTTGCTGGATCTGGCACTGTACGTTTCTCTAAGATTGAAAGAATCTGGTCCACGCGGGTACTGAAAAGATTTAAAGAAGTCAAAATTGCGCCTATTAAAGATGTTAGAGAAGTTAGATTGCAGGTTGGGAGGAAAGAGAAGGCGGACGGGAGAAGGGGAGGGTGAAGAGGGGTTTCCGACCATTTGGTCCCAACGAGTAGTTCCTCATGACCTCTTTGTAGTCAACACTATCCCGTATATCTATGTTACATTCAAATGGAACGCTTCTGACTGCCGGGTCAAGATTCATAATGTATGGGGGAATGTGTTCCGCATGCAGATATGAGTTTATCCTTTGCATGAACGTAGTCTTGCCCGAACCTCCAGGATGTTAGCGCAAGTGATATAGCAGAGTTCTGACGCTTAGAACTTACCAGCCATACCTACGCAGACTACTACTGTTGGTTTTGACTCCATCTTGGCTTGATCTCCAGGTTCGTTGTGTAATTTTGTAGCGGGGCGCGAAGTGGGATGTAGCTTTTGCTCGCTTGTTCGAAGCCTTACTTCACTTTCTACTAGCCTCGCATCTGCCTCTTACAACAACTTCTGACAACAGCCTCTGGTAACAATGGACTTAGAGTCTTCTTCTTCTTCGAACGGTTTCCATTAAAAATGGATGGCCTCGAAGAGTTTGAAAAGGCTTTAGCGGCAGAGATAATTGCTCGAGAATCCAGCAATAGTCAGGGCAAGGACCGAGAGCGGCATCATCGTCACCACCACCGGTCAAGACCCCATAGATCTCGAGATGAAGACGGGGAACGAGAGCATAGGCACAAAAGGTCACGCCACTCGAAAGAGGCAGAAGAAAACGGTCACTCCGAAAGCAAATCGCCGTTGCCAGATGAGGCAGTTACCAAAGTAAAACGCGACTCCTGGATGGTCTCAGCCCCAGAAATCGAGTATAGGCAACGTCCTACCAAAGTCGAAAAGCCGGCGAAACCTCATAAGCCAGATTATGATTTGAAAATCCACAAGAACGAATTAAATCACCATTTACAAGACCTCGCAGATGGTAAAAGTCTTGATGATCTCCCAGACAAATCAGAAGTCGATTACACATTTGGAGATGCTGGCTCACAATGGAGGCTGACTAAGCTGAAAGCGGTTTATCGGGAGGCAGAGGAATCAGGTAGGGCAGTTGAAGGGGTTGCTTTAGAGAGGTTTGGAAATCTTAGGGACTTTGATGAAGCTAGAGAGGAGGAGGTTGAAATGGGACGTCGTGAGCTCTATGGCAAGGACTATATTGGAAAAGAAAAGCCTAGCGGAGAGCTCTACCAGGAGAGGAAAGTGAACGTTGGATATCAGCGGGATCATCAAGCTATAGACAAGGACGCTACAAATGATGATTCACCATTACCTCCAGGGGAGATCATGGAAGAGAAACCACTGGTTGATGCGACAATATTAAATAGATTAAAGGCCCGAATGATGAAGGCAAAGCTAAAGGGGTCTCCAGACGCAGTCAAGCTTGAGGAGGAATACAATAAGGCCGCATCGTCATTTACTACTAGAGACCCCGCGGTTGTTACATTAGGAGTGATGGACAATCGAATGTTAGCCGGCCCCCGAGGCGAAGTCAAGCCGGTTGAGAACAGGAGAGGCCGGGAGCGAGGTTTAGTAGAAGAGTCAGAGGATATGACCATTGAAGATATGGTCAGGGAGGAGCGACAGACCAGAGGTCAAGCTGGTGGAGAAGGTCAAAGATTCGCAAATCGTATTGCCAAGGACGGAAAATTTGATGCATCACTCGATTATATGGATGAAAACGCCGAAAAGCTTGCCAAACGCGTTCACAAATCTGAAGTCAGTCTCAAAAATGCCGCAATTAGCGAGTATCGGAAGACAGAAAGAATTTTGGAAAATTGTCCTTTGTGCCATCATGAAGAGAAAAACCAAGCTCCGGCTGCCCCAATCATTTCCCTAGCAACAAGGGTTTATTTGACTCTGCCAACAGAGCCTGAGCTCAGCGAGGGCGGAGCAGTCATCGTGCCAATTCAACACCATATCAACCTTCTAGAATGCGATGATGACGAATGGGAGGAGATTAGGAATTTCATGAAATGTCTGACCCGGATGTATCACGATCAGGGACGAGATGTTATTTTCTATGAAAACGCTGCAGCGCCACAGCGAAAGCTGCATGCCGCAATGCAAGCAGTTCCATTACCATATAGCCTTGGAGAGACAGCCCCGGCTTTCTTCAAAGAAGCCATCTTGGCTTCCGACGAGGAGTGGACTCAACATAAGAAGCTTATTGACACAGGATCACGTGCACGTAATGGTCTCGGGAAAAATGCCTTCCGCCGATCGATTGCAAAGGAGATGCCCTACTTCCATGTATGGTTCGAAATGGACGGCGGACTTGGACATGTAGTTGAAGACTCAAATCGTTGGCCAAAGGGTGATTTGTTCGTGAGAGAGATAATTGGTGGGATGCTCGACCTTGAGCCTGATGTCATCAAGAAACAGGGTCGCTGGACGAGGGGAGTGGATAGGAGGTCGGAAGGATTCAAAAAGCGCTGGAAGAAGTTTGACTGGACGAGAGTCCTTACTGAGGGCCAATAATATGCCAGTAATTGTTGTACGAACCTGAGACACTGAGACAGTTCACGTGTAAATTGCTTTACACGGGTCGGTCCAGGGGCTCGTAGCCCGCTTAGGGAGATTTATGTAACATCTCACCTAAATAATGGTCTGCCATAAAATGACAATGGGGCAAGGAATCAGAAACTAACTCATAGCCGCATCGAGATTCGGCAACCAATCGCCCTCGGCTGTCTCTTTGGGCAGGTTGTTTCATCAAAGGACTTTTCGGAAATCACCGGCAAAAGGCCACACCGGTCTCACGATGCGAGTAATCGCACTCGAAGCCTTACAGCCTATTTATCGCAGAAGTGCTTTTTCGCCAATATAGTAACCATGGCTTGAATGTTGGGACTAGCCTTATTCTCGGGTTGGTTTCATGCTAGCCTGAGCTGGGACGGAGCTGGAACTGAGCTGGAACTGAGCTGGATGATGTATGCCTCGGTGAGAACAATTTCCTCGTCAGTAATACTTCTTCGCAACAGCCCCAAACAGTGGCGGACACGCGCATTTTCGTGCATGTGAGATACTTAGAGATACTTGATTCATGTACATGAAAGCAGTAGTATGTTGCATCGAGAAAGGAGAATGTTAAAGGGCTTTGACTAAGACTGGAATACGTTTGCTTCCATTCATCCTTGAAGAGCCTGAGTCCCTCCGTAATTGAGCATGCAAGTCATCCAACCCATGCCCTGTCATCGTCCAATGATCCTTTTGGACCCATCTGCATAATTCGCAATCAGATCTATTTCTGTTATGAGAGTAAGATTGCCTACACGAGGCAGGAGGATTATTGTCAAGTTCAAGAGGACGGCTATGCCTACCGGTACGATGGCTGCTTATATTGTCGCTTCCTCTCGCGCCTTCGCTTCAAACCTTTGGCGAGGCGTCTAGAAGATTAATGGAAGACGCGCGATCAGGTCGCTGTTGTTGATCCTTAACTTGTCACGTTAATATCCAAGAAAGTTGCATGAAGATTGTTTGAGATTTGGGGGTGGCCTTTCAGCACTGGATAATCAGGCTAAGCCTAGTTAAGTAAGCGTCATTTACTGGGCAAAATCCTTTCCAGGAGGTCTTCGACACTACTTCTTTCCCGCAAGATCTCTACGCATATCCTCGCTTCGATTTATTGATCAAGACAGAAATAAATTTGCTACGACGAATCTCCATACTGGTGTGCCTCGACCCAGAACTCGATTTCGAGACGCCTGCAGCCTTACTTGTTGAAACTGTAAGCTGAGGCCTCGGTGAGGTTGCGCCTCAGCTCGTCAGGCCGGGCGCATGAACAATCATCTTTCAAGTCATCACAACGGCTCCGCGCCTCCATCTCCATCTATGTCTCAATCACAGCAACAGGGTAACCAATCGAGGCAGCCTGTGAGCTATCCAAGTCCGACTTCGTATCCTTCTCCGGGCTTGTCGAGCGCTCAATATTCTTACCCTGCTCCGAATAACCAGCAAGTCAACGAACCATACCGTGCCAGCCCGACAGGAAGCAACGGCTCTCTCTCGCTGCCGAGTATGCGGTCACTGGATCCCCTTCAACAGCAAGCTCATCAGCATATGGGCGCGGCTCTGCCTCCTCCGGTAGCTCAGATGGCGCCGATGGGGCCGTACTACAACGCCCAGACACTCCCACATCCACAGCATCAATATCCCAACGTGACATCGGATCCATCTGGACAGAACATGCGCTATGCTCTGCCCGCTCCAGACAACCGAGTAATGAGCGGTGGAAGACACAAGAAGGTACTTGCGACCGTCAGCCTAATCACGCGTTTTATGCTGACAACACTTGCGTCTTAGGAAATCAAACGGAGAACAAAGACCGGATGCTTGACTTGTAGAAAGAGAAGAATAAAGGTTAGTTGTCAGAGTCGATGAAAGATGTGGTACAAAATCGCGACGCGTCGTTCGGATGTTATTCGACCTAAGTAGGCGAAGGCATTCAAACTCGTTTAAAGAAACGAGAATATTTAGTTTCTTCGTCTATGGCATCAAATAACAGCAGCTAACAATTCACCAGTGCGATGAAGCACACCCTGCTTGTCGTAACTGTCAGAAATCGAAACGCGAGTGTCTAGGCTACGACCCGATCTTCAAACAGCAGCCAGGCCCTGCTGCTATTCAGCCAGCACCAAGTTCTGCACCCTCCCAAGCACCCATTGTCGCTCCCTCCAATCCCTACGGCAACCAGCCGTCGATGCTTCAGGGTTACGGCGGCGGTCAAGTTCCGAATATGGGCTATGAACCGGCTCTTTCTGCCGGCGTCAGTTCACCTGGCTCAACAAGCCAGCAGTTTGACTATTCATCTGCAATTGATCCTGCTCTAGAAGCTGTGGTGCCTCCAACCACAAAGAGCTCGAATCAATTTCAACAATCACAAACTGGTATGCCAAACTTCCGTGAAGATTTGAAAAGAGAGTTGCAAAGCGCGAGTCCATACTCATCTGGCGCCTCGGACTCTCCTCATCTTAGAGGTGGCGCGTCCTCTTTCATTTCCCCCTCAAATTCACAATTTTCACAGCAAGAGGATGAGACATCGGCTTACGCGAGTTCTCCAGCAAAGGGGCGAATGAAGATCGATGATCTACTCGCGCTCGGAGGGCCAGTCCCTCAGCCTGTTCCCGGCAAATCGCAAGAACCTGACTTCCTCGACGAATTGAAGCACTTGTACCACAGCATCTATTCTCCTGGCCTCGAAAACTTTCTCGAAAGCAAATGGTTTCCCATCAAGGGTATTGCGAAATTACTTGGGGATAATCGGCTGCTAGAACAATTCGCAATTCTAATAAATGAATTTGGGAAGACGATGGGCAACGACGAGAGGGGGATGGCGTATACGAGCAGTGTGGAGGCTAGAGTTGTTTGGGGGCTTGCATGCATGGTTCGAAATGCTGGCTCGGAGTCTTCTAATGGCGTTAAAACGGAGAGCGGGATGCCTGCGGCGGATGACGCAGTTGAGGCGGGAAACAGATTGACAGTGTTCGAGAACTTACTATGTGGAGTTGTGGCAAATCGCAATGTATTGGCAAAACCTGTTCCTGGAAGTGGAGACGCTCACAGAGTACGGGAACTAGATTTCTGGTACAACCTCGGAAATTTTGTAACGTTGGATCAAGCTTCTTCTACGCACGAGATCGACGAAACGCTTGCAGCCCTTCGCAACCTTCTTGACGGCAGAGAGAACCGGGATGTTCTGTATTCAATTGCCATCGTCCGCGCTATGAGCAATCGTGTTGCTGAATACTCTGAACACGAGAGGCCTTTGCACCTTGACGAGACCGATCCACGGAGCAAACTTGCTGTAGCTAAGCGTTTTGTCAAAGACGAGGGAGACGGTGCTGGAACTACCAATGTCATCCGCCGTCTCTGTGAATTGGCCACCCGATCATGGAGCGTATCCGGTCTCACGAAGTAGACTTCGACTTCCGCCTAATCACGGCATTCCTCACGATTTCCTTGTATCAAAGCATCATATTTTCCATCGGGCATTACGGTGAGCTCTTGGGGCTCTTTACAGGTTGGCAGCGTGCACTTCGGAGGACATACGGGCTCTTTGGCAGCAATCATCACTGTGCGGATGGGAAACCACAGTCTCTCTTTGACTCGAGATATCCGCAAACTCTCTCAAAAGATGTACCCCTTACGACTTTTGTTCAAGTTCTTCCAGACACGTGGCATGGCAGGCCTGGATCGTCCTTGGTCTCGTGTTGGTCTTGCTGTGCATGCAGATTGCTCTACCTGTACTCTAGTTTCTTTTAGAACAGAAAAACGACAAAATGTGCGCTTATATATGTTTCCACGTGATCCAATACTTGTCAAGTTCCTAGTATGAATGAGCATATTGAAGATTTTTAATATGCTTCACCATATTATGTGCTATAAGTGGTGCCTTGGACAGAAGAATTAGAAGACTTAGCCTTCTAGAGTCATAAACAAAGCCACTTGTGGATGATAGCTCTCTGTAGGTTGAGCTCCCTTGTCCAGAGCACAAGGTCGTCTTACAACTTCTCTATAATTGTGTATGGAGAAGGGTCGTGAACAAAGAATGACAGAGGGTAAACTGGTGTGCACGGTAACTGCTTCTTGAATCTTCGACTGAAGCGGTCAACAAAATTAAGGTAACCCACGGTTCTTGTCGGCTCACTTCTTATCACTATTCGATATTCTACCGTCTGTCAATGTTGCTCAGCTAAGTTTAATTACACGACGAAGTTCGTGCTGATTAAGTACTTCCCTGAACGACCATATATAACTAGCCCAACCCCTTTAGCGACTTGATCATGTCTTCCATAGGGTTGTATGGCGATGAACATCTTCTTTTGTCGATAAACATCCAATCCTGTAGCCTAAGCCTTTTCTGTCCAGCAATGAAAGCCTGTCGATACATGTCCTTGTTGCACCAAAGTAAACTTGACCTCAATTTGAAGCGGCCCAAGACATGATCAACTCATCCCAAGCCACTTATTGTCATTATTAAAGGCCTGTACTGCGCGTACTACGATACGAGGACTGTATTCGACCCTACCACGAGCTAGATGACCAGAGATTCCGCTCTCAAGTCTCGTAGAGGACACTCCGGGCTCAATGTTCATATCTTCGATTGCCCAGAATATTGCCGGAGATCTGGCTTCGAAGACTGAAGCCCTTCTGAGAACTACACCATGTCACCCCGCGAGAGAGCAAAGGTAGAACAGCAACAGAAATTTAATGGACGACAAAATGCAAAATGGCAACATGTCTGGACATGACGACACAGCATGACCACGGAGGAGAGGACTATATCTAGAAGCGTGGAAGATGGAAACAGACAGAAATTATTCTCTTCATTACATAGCTGATAGAGAAGCGCGTTAAATTCCTAGTTTGCACGGCAAGAAGAAGAGGATTTTAGAGATCATTCCCTTCGACTGAATTTGAGAATGCCGTTGAGGTCCGATGGCTCCATGCAGCAATCTTTTCTAGATACTTGTAGTATATCAAGTCACACTTTGAAGGCTCTCTTGCTTTCGGGGTATCCTCGAAAAGCCAGTGGGCACCTTGATGTGGCCATTTCCTGGATATTAGCGGTCTTGTACGTGCTTGTTGCCAAGCTCAAGTGCAGAAGGCAGTATTGACTACGAAATGCTTATCTATAAACCCTTTCCTTTGACAGCAACTCCCTCTATCTGTTTCTTATGTATATTTGTAGACTCTAGATACCTCCCAGAGATCTAACCGAGCCAGCTCTTCCGGTATCTATGCCTGTAATAAAAGTTTTGTCCGTTCCAGTTGCTTTTCGCAGTCCAAAATCTGAAGCCGGTGAGGCATCTTATTTCCCACACATACCTTTCTGCTCTCCCACCGGACTCTTTAATTTTCCGTGCTCAAGAGCCATCCTCACATTTTCAATGCACCAAAGCTCCATTTTCCTTTGTGTCTCAACTGTATATGTACCCATGTGTGGTAGTAACATCACATTGAGATTCTTCAAGAGGCCTTCATGGATCTTGGGCTCTTCCTCAAACACGTCCAGACCACATGACCAGACTTTGCCAGTATCTAACGCAGCTACGAGCGCGGCTTCGTCCATCACCGCTCCACGTGCAGTGTTCACAATCACGATGCCGTCTTTCATTTTTGCGAATTCAGGGGTTGAGATTATGTGGCGGGTTTGAGGCTAGTTTGTTCAGCAGGTTTCTTAAATGCGGTCCATGGAGTAAGGGATGGGTAATCGCACATTGAGAGGCAGATTGAGAGAAAGAACATCGCTTGTGGCGAGAAGTTCATCAAAGCTGACGTATTTGGCACCACCACTGAGTTCCTCGCTCAATTTTGAACGATTATGGTACTGCGTTATCATACCAAAAGCTGCAGCCTTCTTCATCAGATTTCGTCCAATGCCTCCCATACCTAGGATACCCAGAACCTTGCCTTGGGGGTCATGGCCGAGAGGTGGAGCAGGATTTCCTCTCCATTTGTATTCTCGTGCGCTAAACATGGCTAAAAAGTGTTTAGCGATGCTTCAATTGGTTGCAGTATTAGTACATACATGAATTGAAGCCACGGAGAGCTCCTAAAATGAGAAACTGTACGATCAGCAATCGGACGCATCCATTTCGAAAGACAACCAACCATATTGGTATCGGCGGTTGCATCATCAACAGCGGTGGGAACATTTGACACTCGAACACCATGTTTGGTGCAAGCATCTACGTCAATCTGGTCATACCCGGCTCCTATAAGAACGTTCCAATGAGCTGATTGAAATTAGTCTGGACCAGGGCAAAGCACATACCATTATGAGCAATGAACTTCAGGCTCTTCGGCAGATTTTCCATCAGCTCCGAGTCAATCCTCCCGGTAATAGTCACAGAGTCAAAGGTTCGGTATGCAGCCACTACCCCGTCGAAAGCTCCGCTCTTACACTCTTCAATGAACTCCTCACGGCTTGTGGAGCTGGGGGCAACAAGGTCTGCTATCTCGGAGAGAGCATCAAACTCTTTCTTAGCGCTTTGAAAGAGCATGTTCAACATCGGTGACGTATATAGCGGGGCCGGAAGATACTCACTAGTCCACTGCTCCAAGTCGCAGAACCTTGGGCCTTGCCATTTCGCCGGAGAATCAAGAGACCCAGCAGGACCTATAGCTACGTAAGGCGGATTCCTGTGCCTCTTTTGTAGGGTGAATTGTCAGAGTGTGTTGCACAGCAGACCAGTACTCGAGAGCCTTGCGAAAATAGAGTCAGTGATAGATAAGCTTTGAAGAGGTCAGTGGCTGGAGTTAACCACTTTTAAAAAGTTATTGCTGCTTTAATTTTGTGCGTTGCGGCAACATCTGCAGGATATGGACGAAAGACGCGCCGGCGAAGGAGATCAAAGAACTTCGCCGGTGTGGAATAAAATATATATGTCACTGGGGCTAGCCGCTCGCCGCGGCGCGGGAGATTTGGGCCACTTTTGGACTAGGAGCACCCTACCTGAGGCCCTCCGTTCGGAGGCAAGTCGATTGACTCTCTTCATCGATGGAGAAGCTGGGAGATCGGCAGTCTATGTATGGGCGGGGAATTGGAGAACTGTTTTTGTGTTGACTAATGGTTGAGTGTACTACGTGTGATGCGAGTGTAGCTCTGTTGGTCGCATGCAGGCAGGCATTAAAACTACTCCCGTATCTCCCTTTTCCCTGCCTGTATGCAAGTGCAAGTGCGCGGGCGCGTGCGCATGGCATAACCTCCTACATCTGTTATGTACCTACTCGTACCTCACCGTTGCCCGTCATCGGCCCTGCAGCTACCATAGAACGCCCTTCCGGCGTCTGGCGGCATCGGGGGTCCCAGGGGCCCAGGGCCCGGTACCTAGCGCGGGCGTGGCGGGGTAAGATAGGTTCGTCATAATTCAGTAATCCTAGAAGGAGCGTCAATGACAGCCGAAGCCGCCTCTTTATTTATAGTTTATTTGCCTCTATGTAATGTACGTAGCTGTCTACTTGACCGTGGTTGAAGAGCCAAGTACGCCATACACTGAAATGATTCCCCTTGTTGAACTTTTCCCAGATACACGTGAGATGCCGTTGAAGACAATGCCCATTCCATTTCGTCGTCCCATCATTATTTATGTTGAAAAATGCATTCGACTCTGCGACTATGCGAAAAGGATCCTATCAACCTCAAAGGAAACAAAGGAGAAGTTTAGTAGCGATAGCTATGCGAGGTGAGCATATGTTATAGACTTGGGCTGTGCACAGAACTTACAGCTCGCTCTTATATGGTCCCTCAACATCAAGACCCAAATACTCGGCTTGGACAGGTGTCAACTTGGACAGCTCAGCATTGACGTGGGCCAAGTGCAGCTTAGCCACTTGCTCGTCCAAGATCTTCGGAAGGACGTAGACGCCAATCTCAAGCTTTTGAGTTTTGCCAAATTCGATATACTTCTTGCCGAATGCCTCGTCCTCGCACTTGTACAACATGATCTGTGCAAGGACTTGGTTGGTGAATGAACACGACATAACAAATGAGGAGTGGCCCGTCGCACAACCCAAGTTGACAAGGCGACCTTCGGCAAGGAGGATGATATGACGACCATTCTTCATCAGGTAGCGGTCCACTTGTGGCTTGATGTTGGTAACACTCTTGGCATTCTTCTTCAACCACGCTACATCAATCTCAATGTCGAAATGGCCAATGTCTGTAATTGTTAGTTGAGGGCAATAATGGAGAAAGGAAATGGACATACTGCAGACAATGGCATCATTAGGCATTTTTTCAAAGTGTTCGCCAACCAGAATGTCACGGCATCCGGTAGTGGTGACAAAGATTTGACCTTGGCTGGCAGCCTTATCCATTGACATGACCTGGTAGCCGGAGACGGCAGCTTGGAGTGCGTTAATGGGATCAATCTCGGTGATGATGACACGAGCACCCATGCCGTGCAAAGCCATGGCACATCCCTTGCCTACATCACCATAACCAGCAACGACAGCAACCTTACCAGCGATCATAACATCAGTAGCTCGTTTTATACCGTCTTCTGTGAGTTAGCTAATGAAGTAAAAGATGTGTTCGTGCACCTGGATCGCTTACCAATTAAAGATTCACGGCATCCATAGAGATTGTCGAACTTCGACTTCGTCACACTGTCGTTGACATTGATAGCTGGAACAAGAAGACTCTTGCCTAGTAATTTGTTAACCAAATCCTCGATGAAGTACGGCGAGCTCAAGTTTAACCAACTCTTAAGCATTCTGTAGAGGTGGTGGACACCAGTAGTAGTCTCTTCCGAGATACCATAACATCCCTTCAGCATCTCGGGGTACTTCTTATGAACGAGAGCCGTTAGATCCCCACCATCATCCAAAATCAGATTCAGTGTCTTGCCATCTTTGAACGCCACCAGTTGCTGCTCGAGGCACCATTCGTACTCTTCCTCGGTTTCTCCTTTCCATGCGAAGACTGGAACACCTGCTGCTGCAATGGCGGCAGCAGCATGGTCTTGGGTGGAAAAAATGTTACAGGAGGACCAGGTTACCTGAATTATGTGAGAAACAAGAAATATAATAAATGGGTGGGCTATGATGTCTCACCTCTGCACCTAGGAAGGTGAGAGTCTCTATTAAAACTGCAGTCTGGATGGTCATGCTAAAAAGAATATTAGCATTATAATTTAGCTGTTTTAACTGGTACGTACTGCAGGCACCCCGCAATTCTCGCTCCCTTAAGAGGTTGATCATCCTTGTACTTCGCCCTTGTTGCCATGAGACCTGGCATTTCATTCTATCAATCGAGAGTCAATTTAGCTCCACTACAGATGGTGGGGCACTGTACCTCAGCCAGTTCGATCTCCTTTCTACCAAAGGCAGCAAGGCTTAGATCTGCAACCTTGAACTTCGAAGCTGGAGCAGACATGGCTGATGATTTTGAGGGGCTCTGGTTGTTGTGGATTGGAGTTTTCAAGAAATTGGGCGGAGTTTTGGAAGTGATTTGAAATTCGCAAAATATCGGTGAAGCATTTACAGTAATATCTCGGCGGATAGAAAATCCATCCCCGACTAAGCCGAAATAAGCCATGCTACATTCCAAGGTTTAAACCACTCACAAAGGGGGTACCTTGAGAATTCTCTAATTTGGGTCCTATGCTTAAGGGCAAATCGACAAGTTGCAGGACCTGCATATGTTTTACTCTGGTATTTTCTGTGCACAGGAACATAATTCCCACTCAAATTAGAGGGTTGATAGCCTTTACTCTGTTTTAGTCTATATGCCATTCAAGGAAATGCTCACTCATGGCCTTGTAACGCCTTAGCCCATGCATAGCTTCTTGCCCAAAGTGAGTTCATTCAGCGCTTTTTTCCGTCCCATGATCACATAACCTACATCACTTTGAGAAAGTAGTACTTTTCACCATATTAAGCACTGTCTGTTCCTCCTGGTAATAAATTACCCTTGACGGAGAACATTTTTGAGGTAATAGTAGCTGTGAATCCATCAATCTGTTGCGAATACCCCTCGACCTGGCGTGCAACCAACATGCCTGCACCAGTTAGAACATAAGGTTCGAATACCGAACCTAGCGAATAGATATTATGCCACATACCTTCGAGTCTTGATGGCTCCGTAGGCAATTTGAATAGCCGTGTCCATTCGTCTTCGGGAAGAGGTGTCTGCTTTGCAGCAATTCGTGCTGCGTTCTCCGCCTTCCTCTGCTAATGGTTAATAGCTATGTCTCATGTAGTGGGTCTTAATCCATACCTTTGTTTGCCACGCCGTCACCTTTGCCTATGATGTGATTTAGCAGGAATCCTACTATACAGTATTGGTGTTACACACCTGCTCCCGGGCCAATTGCCTTTGGTGATACTGGAAGTTGTTCAATTCGGTGTAATGTGTCTCAATAGCGTCCAACAAGAGATCGCAATTTTTCTCCAAGAAGGGATCAATACTAAGATCCAAGCTATCCAGACTCGGGTAGAAGCCTATATCCGGTGAGTCTTCATCCAACTCAGAAAGGCTGGCTGGTAGATCTAGTTCTGTCTGCGAGGGTTGTAAAGGCAGTTGGTGAAGGAAGGAAGTGAGGAGGTGGCTGTTATGTATTATAATGGGCAACTCGACCAAAATATCTTTGTATGTGAGTTTCGTTTTTTGCATGCTAGGGCAGACATATTAGTAACTTGTTAAGTATTTCTGAATAGCATGTTTACTTCTCTGTCGTGAACTTGCCCTCCTTATACGCCGCCATGAAATTTGGTGACAGCCTAAATGCACGCAAGCTCAGCGCCCCCTGAGAACTCCGGCTCACGTCGTGTACAAGTGCCACTGTCCTCTCATTGACCTCTTTCTGATAGAAGTACTGGTTTTCTATCATACTGTTATTGATGAAGTTTCCCATATTCGCACTTGTATACCATCCCACATTGTTGGCATCCACATTGACCTCTCGTAGATATTTGATCATCTCGTTCTGGTAAGAAACATTTGATTTTGCACGTGGCGCAGCAGCAGCAGAGTTTGAGGCTGCCATGTGGTCATTTGGGTGAGAATCAGATGCGGCGACATCCGCTGTAGGGAATGGAAAGCAGTTGGTGACTTGTAAAGTGTTGTTTACATCCATTCCAACGATAGAGCCGGTTGCTGTGGTGGGAAAGCTGGAGGCACAGTGTTTTACAATCTTCATGACTACCTAGCAATATTATCAATAAAAGCAAAAGTTTTGATTCATTTTATACTTACCAAGGCCTCCACTTGAACGGAGTTCAAAGGCGTCTCTTTCGGGATAGAGTCCGCCATGATTGGAAAGCAAGTCAAAGGATTCTGTAGTCTCCCCAAATAAGTTGCGGGGATCGAGAATTTGATAATTTATTAGTCCACGGGCTATGACACTTAGTTGGGAAGAAATAAGCAGTGGTAGCTTTGCCTTTTGGGAGGGTCACTTTTTGAAGATCGCGAAATGTGCGCAAAGCCCACCAGCGAAGTCTTGGCATCTGCGCCCAAACGGCGCTAGTGAAATGGTCGACCCCCACGCTTAAGAGCATCTCATCGTGGAATCAATCCTATTTGGGTATCTCCTGCATCTCTTACATTGCTTTTTGGAAGTTAGATTCAACGTCACTTCTTGCAAGGGTCAGATGTGTCCTCTTCTACGACTTATAAGGCCTTGGAAAGCGCTGGTATATGAGTGCATATGAGAACGCTCATCTCATCATCAAAAATTTTGTTTTTCTATAAGGGGTTCGCCAGCTATTGAAAGCGCGGTATAAGAGGTTTCAAAAACCCTGAATACAGTTGGTATATTTATATAGAAGGTTTGGAAGTGTGACATTTATTCTGTCTGTCTCAATACATGCCGAAGTCTTGTACCTCTATTCCCTTATTCCATGCTCCCTCCAACTCTAGCATTCTATTAAGTGAAATAATCTCTCAGGCATCGCTAACCCACCGAGAGATCTCCCAACTTTCTAAACCATTTTTGATCAAAAGACCTAGGCGGTCGATTGACCATTCGGTATACATGTTTCTCGCTGCTCCTGCCGCCAGCCGATGAGCCGGTCCAATCCCACCAAGTCTGGCATCCCCTTGCGTTCTCCAGACGCAAGTTGCCAGATTCCTTCCAAGATGGTCTGGGCTTCCGAACCAGTACCTAAATAATGTCAGCTTATCATGACAACTTTTTTCACAGTGGCTAGCCATGACTGACTTCAAGAAGCCGCCGCTTTTCATGGCTTCAGCATGAGCCGCCTTGTCAAGGACTCCTAAGTGTGAGTAGTCCGTAGTTGGTGGAATCTGCGATCGGAAGACAACAATGTAGAAAATTTGCTCAGTCCAGGTCTGCTCCTTTATGGCGCACAGTTGGCGGAGGGTGGCAATGACCTCGGACCAGTTGAATATCTGCTCATACGGTGCAGTGGCATAGTCTTCCCTAACAGACTTCAGTCTGGTTAGCGCAACGGCTAGCAACTGGGCCTGTGGCTCGACTGTAGAAAGGTCTAGAAGGTGTGGCGTCTCGATATACGGGGAGATGACGAGAAAGTCTCTGGATCCTGCTGCTTGGCTAAGCTCCTTTACGGGAGGAAGTTGCTGGTGCAGCGTTTCGTCTGAGATAGCCGCAGTGGCGAGATTTGACCGAGCTGGTCTCATAAATGATGCTGGAGATGACTTGATCGTTGCCATAGCATGAAATGAGGCATAGGACGAAAAGTATGGATTGGAATTGGATTGGAAGAAGATGGCTAGAAGGACGGCTCTAGAAGAAATAGGCACTGTGGGAAGGAGTGAATGGTCTTGCCGCGACTAACAAAAAGCACGATTGAAGCTAAAATATTCACAGTCTCGGTTCACCACAGAAAATTCTAGCAGAAGAGATGGGAAACAATAAGGGATGTGGATAAAATTGCGGAAATGAGTTGGACTTCTTAGTGAAGCTGCGCCATAATTGCAAATATGGCGAGCTATCTCGCGTGCTTCGTCCCGGTGTGCCCACAAAGGAATCTAAACTTTTGGATAATAGTGCATTGTAAAATGCGCAACGAACTCCATCGTAGTGCATGAACGTCTTGTTCGCGATATCGGCATATAATTTGTTGTTTTAATGAACTCTGCCATCTATCAGGGGGTGCAGGAGCGGCCTCATTACTTGCACTTTTCCAGGTACACGAGATTATGCACGATGCAGTTAACCTAGTACCTAAATATCATAACATAAATCTATCTAATAACCTGGTGCATAACGCCCAAGGCTGCTTTTACACATCTCGGGTTGATCCCATGCATGATTCATACTGTTTTCCTTCACCGCCTCAAGCCTTCCCCTTCATACCGACATCGTCTTCCGAATACACGCTATGCTTATCAACATCTCACGAAAGCCAATCAGACACGTCTTCCAAGTCTGGCCTATGAGAATGTCACCATAAAAGTGGAAGAAGGATCCAAGAGCCTGATCTGGCACACGGGATTTATCTTCTAGTTCCGTAGATTGGAACCACGACCTCATTTCTTCATGTCAAGCAAATTATATTTTAGAGCACGAAACGCGTTTTGGTACTTGCTAGTATGCCTTTTCTACTTCTTCTATCGATCATCAGTTTTGCGACGACCACCAAGAAAATAGCGACCACCTTCGTAGAAAACCAAATATAAATTGCCACGCAGTGCAGTCCATGTACCTCTAAAGAGCCCCATCATTGAAGAGACCTCTCACTTCCCTCTTCTTCATGACTTCTCGCGCTGCCAAGAGTCCACTCTTCTTCGTGACATTCGTTCCACTGGCCAGGCTATTTGCTGATTGTCAATCACCCTATGCTCTCTCTACTTTCTTCGCAGTGTCAGCACATGAATCATCTCCTGCTGCAGACAGTATGATACGTGTCTTCACCACATCAACCAATGTGTTGGTGACAGCGGCCACGGAGCCAGCGCTCCCAGCACGGGTTGCTGTGATAAGTCCACTTTCCATCAAGGACCCCCCTAGCTGTCCTTTCCGCTGCCGGTAATCCTTGGCGGTCATCTTCAAGTGCTCAATCATTGGGAATTGCATTGCGGTGAACGGCTAATTGCGAGCCGCTGGTGTCGTGTAACCTCTCCATAACTGAGCAAGCTTTCGGAAGCGTTCGAGAGCCTTTAAAGTTACAGATGGCTTGAAAACCAAGAAGCTCTGGGAAAAGAAATGTTCCAGAGGTCGAATTATTGGAGCATTTTACTCCAGAACCTCTGCCACCAGAATGAGGCAAGAAATAAGCTCTGCTATGGCAGATGCAGCGCTGTCGATGAAGGGCTGTGGAATGAGAGGATGATGCGATCCACCCAAGATAGCACTTGCTTTCTTGGAGATGGATTTAACGCCTTCATATTGTGAAGAATGCATCAGCTATTCAAGTTAGAGCATAGCCTAAAATGGTCATTTTCTGATTATCGATCACAAATATAAAAACAAATTTCCATCGCTACAGGAGTCAAATGATCAGGTACCATCGAAAACCTCATGAACTACCGATCGCGTATTATAAGATATTATCATTCGGCGCCAAGAGGCAATGACCTCTTGATCGGAGCCGATTGAGGAGAAAAGTTAGCGGTATACAAAATCATAAAAATTAAATGGACGGAAATACGTACATAAGGGTATATTAATGAGAATAATACCCCCAATGCCTTGGTAGAGACTTCGGAAGAGGACAGGCTTGTTGATTGCGGTTTGTGACGCATTGTAATAAATCGTCTTGTAGTCCGAGCTTTGGAATTCCGTATTCGGGATATGGAGAGGATATGTGGGGGATTGACAATGAAAGATGCGAATGCTCCAGTCTAATTGTTAAGAATTCAGTCTTGGACCAGGTACAGATAATTTGTGGTAGTACAGAATTCTATCGCTAATGCTATGCTGGAAATCGAGCACTCGGTCTTCCAAAACCCGTCTCTCAGAACAAATTTCTTAGTAAGGTGCCGATAATAGAAAAAACTCATCAGATATATCTTCCTTGATAATCGGGTCCCTCTTCTAGAACAAGAAAGCTTCCAAATTGCCGTCATGTGTGAGGTATGGTTCAATCTTCTCGCCCAAGAACCAAAATATTACGAACAAGACCTTAGAAAAGCTTAGACTTACTATGAGTACACCTTTATGTGTTTTACTGGACATCTATGCCATCCAAACTATCAAAAGAAAGAAAGAAAAATGTCATGTTATATATTGCCCTCGCCATGGACGTTATCGTACGGAAACGCGCTTAGATAGCCTTTACGTCGTCATGCATCTTCAAGAACATCCCCTACAGCTCCAGCTGGCTAGCCACGAAAATCAGGCGAATACCCTCGCACTCCGACGCGCCGTCTCATCAAGGCCCTTCACATTCCAGCCGGCAGACTGGCGAACTTCTTCTGGGCGAAGCAAGTCCCTACAGAGGCCACCAGCAAGGCGCCTCAGAAGGATATTATGACCGAGCCATCAACTCAGCCAACGCTCACACCTCAATTTTGTTTCTCTACTGTTGCATTAAGAGGTAAGTGAAGCTCCCTCGAAAGGAGTTGGGAATATAATAATGGCTGATCTATCTCTGTAGATTTCCTACGGGTATCTAGAGGGGCGATAGATGACTCGATTACGCAGAACTTAAATGCACTTATAACACCGGCAAGAGAGGGGTTTGATCCCAGATCAACTTTGCAACGCGGCCCGCGAGCGACGAGCAGGCATATAAGCCCAGAGTCATGTTCGAATTTCAAGGATAAAGTTCTGTTTCCGTCGTGGCAAACGAGATCAGGTACGATCACGAATCACAGTCCTACGGATCTCTCAATTCTTGTTAATTCTTGCATTAGATGTTTTAAATTACTGCGCATCAGTAGCCACTTCGCCGGATCCGGACGATCCAGAGTCAGTGCTGCGGCAGGTTGAGTCTGAAAGGGATAGAGAGAGGGTGGTAGATGATCGATTAGATCCATATTCGTCACGGTTCTTCCCTCGGGAAGCACGGACAGAAAGGCTAGCCGCTATCATACGGCAAGAACGGCAAGTAGAGAGGATTATAAGAAGTAGAACTTGGGGACTGGTGGCAGAGAGATGTGGTGAGGTGGTTGACGACTGGGAAGCGGCTCTCAATGAGTGGCGAAAAGGCAGAGAGAGCTTGGGGGTTTGAAAACTGACATCCTCTCGTAAAATGAGTAGGATCATGTATTATGGCAAGCATTACCAAAGGGCGTTGAGTGTGGCAATGGACGTCATGTATAAATTAGCATTCAGAGGAGCATATGGGTAGAGGAGTTCAAATACCAACATTCAACTCTTATGGCGCGTCTTACACTCCTCAAGGGCAGAGGAGAATAGAGAATTTACTAGAGTTACGGTAGGGGCCATTTGTGTAATATGTTGCAGTCTAGCGTATCCTTAAGTCTCAGGTTAAAGAACCTCTGGAGTTTGAAATCAATGCTCCATCGAAACGCGAGGCACCAGTTTCTCTAATCCTAAGTTACGGCCTGTTGCGAATTTTCAAACTCTACCCCACAAATCTTAAGCATTCCATGTCTTTTTTCCTTTCTTGGCCTCCTGCTCTTGCTCCTGCTCCTTCCGCTTCTCAGCTCTTGCGCTTTTCTGCCTTCCGCTAATTATGCAATTCACGCATTTACGACTGACATTCAATGAGCCCCTTCTTCCGTTAATCGATGTTCATAAAGAATTTCTTTTCATGACTGCATTCAAGATAAAGCATAAGGACATTGTAGGTCATTATGCTGTCACTTCAGTTTGCTAATGTGTTTCTCCAGTCGAAATGTTAGGGAATGATAGGTGATGCCGATATCGTCCAAACGGGGAAGATGTGTTGCTTCGAGAGTTGATAGAGTCAGGCTATATCTTTGAACAGCAGATTATATTGGTTGGTTTTTAGGTCGTTGTGCAATGATTAAAATGAAAAGACACAGGAGGGGAAGAGGATATAGCAGAGTATTTATACGAACGGGCGGACTTGTCACTCTGAATAGGACGGGTAATTTCACTTTGAAGATGGGCATATAATCCCTAAGGAACCACTTATCCTAGTACTTTTAATGTCTTCGAGCCAGACTTCAAGGCTGTCTGTGATACAGTGTATGAGCAGGAGAGGAGAGGTGTATGAAATAAGTGGCCGGTGCAAGTATGAACGTTCAAATTGGACGAATTGCTCTTATAGCCACCCCATCAGTCGCAGCTTGCTCTTTTACTCTGGTCTCTTAATTTGTGCTCTCTACGTCTATCAAGTGATCTTCACGAGCCATCCTTCTTCCGGGCTCATTTTCGTTGTGATAATATTCTCCGTCAATAGCTAAGTACTTAGAAAGGTGAAAACCATTGTGCGTTGGGGCGACGAGCGTACCTAATAGTCTCGTTATGGAAGGAGTACTACTTCTTCTGCGACTGCAAAATTCCCCATGCGCATTTTCAGCTATACTGGGTCACCATGTCATCCTTGAAAGGCGTCTGCAGTCACATAAGTCTTCTTCCCGAATCCGTACAATGAAGACCCGAGGACGGTTTCTGTATAGGGTCTTTTCCAGACTTGTGGGTAATATTTGGATTGTATCTTCTTGATTGCACCACTAGTCCGCTAGGAGGATTTGTATACCAAGATTATTTGCACCGATGCATGTATAATATGACTGGATCTTCCTCAAGTAGAGATATTTGTGGACACAATTGGTAAGAGCAGGGTCTTGCTAAGGTATCATATTAGAGCTAATGCATTTTCGATGAGGCACGCCAATCCGTGTCCGTTTTTCCAAATATCGTCGTGATGACCAGTCGCAGGGAAGTAATGAGTCTTATCCCTGCTGCTTGCTGATTGCTGCAATCGCTTCATCATTACATCAGCCTGCTTTCTATTGAGGAGTTCATCTTCATCAGAGTGTGCAATGATAATAGCTTTAGCTTTATCCCAGGCTGCGGATTTTTCGGAACGAGCCGGTGATGCATTTTCCCACGCCGTTTCATCGGGCCCAAAGGCATTCTCGACGAATTCCCTGTAAGCAGGAACGCTCTCATATGTCTTGACCAATACGGGAATGTCATATATGCCTTCTACACCAAGAACGCCTGAAGGTATAGGTATCTTATAGCCCTCAAACTGGTCCTGAATCTGAAATGCAAGGGTAGCACCGGCACTATGACCAACCAGAAGGAAGCAATTGCTAATGCCGTACTTTTCTTCTAGGAAGATTATGGCTTTCGATATATCAACAAGATGATCTGGGTGTTTCGCATTTCGTGAAGGATCATCTGGAGAGCTTGGGTTCGTGGGATGACCAGGATAAGGTGAAAGTCGATGATTGATGGAGGCAAGCCCGGCGATGCTGTCCTGGAAGCGCGATGCTGACAGGACTTTAAATGCTGGCTCTAATGCCATTGAGTCGATCTCAGGATCTCTCCATGCACCACCGTGAATGAAGCTATTAGACGGTAAGGAGGCGCGCCTGGCGTATGACACAGATCAATTAACTCACACTACCCACTTCTTGTTTGGCAACGCATTGGCAGCTGAGCCCGGCAACCAGACATCAACGGTGTGGAGCTTTGTTACCTCTGCTCCTTGGATATACTCATATCTAGCATGAGAGAAACTGCTGAGAGTCATTGCACAAGCCCATCTTCAGCATCCCTGAAACAAAGATGTTTTACGCGCCCAATTGAGCAATCCTCGTTTGAAACAAAATTAAGTGACAAGTGAGGTTTGAACTGGAGCGCATTTCATGATGCCCCACCCGAGTCTTCAAATTGCGGCATTTGCCGAGCCTGCGCCGTCTATGCACACGACTGCTAAACAAAGTTATTTATTTGTCGCAACCCTACCCAGCACTTGTGTCGCTGCTCGGCGCCCTTCAACTGTCCTTATTCCTCGAGGTCCAAGCGTCCAAAAACGAAATAGACCGGACACAGCACCGAGCAAATCTTGAAGAACCGGCAGCAGACATCGCATGAGCAAGACAAATTACTTTGTGTCACCTTACTGGGCTGAAAGGTCAAGATTTGAGGTATTTCTGGGACTGAAAGCATGCCGCAGCCTTTAAGTTCGAAGGAGTCTTCACTCTTTCGGACCGTAGTTCGCAATTATGAGGATAAGCAGTATAAGAAAGGTACGCTAGACCCACTAAGTAACATTCACACCTGACTCACAGAGGATAGGTCTCAAGGCGGCTGAGCAGATCCTGAAGAAAAATCCCAAGCATGGAGATACAATGGCCATGAAGGCCCTCATCCTCAACTCCATGGGCAAACCGGAGGAAGCCTTTCCTCTGGCGAAATTGGCTCTCCAAAACGATATGAAGTCGCACGTATGTTGGCACGTATATGGTCTCCTCTATCGGTCAGACAAGAACTTCGAGGAGGCCATCAAAGCATATAAGTTTGCTCTGAAGCTGGATCCAGAGTCGCAGCAAATTCAAAGAGACCTGGCTCTCCTTCAGATACAAATGCGGGACTACCAAGGTTATATTGTCAGTCGGCGGGCAATGCTGCAGGCACGGTCACACTTACGGCAAAATTGGACCGCATTGGCTGTTGCGCATCACTTAGCCGGGAATCTTGTTGAGGCTGAAGGAGTTTTGACAACGTATGAAGAAACGTTAAAGAATCCACCATCTAAGACGGACCTTGAGAACTCCGAGGCTGTCATGTATAAGAACTCTTTGATTGAGGAAATGGGACAAACTGACAAGGCTCTGGAGCATCTTGAAACGGCTGCGAAGCATAACCTAGACCGTTTGGCTGTGATGGAACTTAGGGCAAAATACCTGAAAAAACTGGGCCGGAATGAAGAGGCAGTGAAGGCATATCGGGCTCTGATTGATCGAAACTCGGAACACAAATTTTACTACGATGAACTTACAACTGCCATGGGCATTGAACCAAGTGACCATAAGGCCTTGAAGGCCGTATATGACGAATATGCTGAGAAGTACCCAAGGAGTGATTCTGCAAGACGACTCCCCCTGAACTTCCTGGAGGGTTCGTGTATCACTCCTTTTATAGTCCTCAAATTTGCTGACCAGGTGCAGGAGATGACTTCCGAATAGCTGCTGATCAGTATATACGTCGCATGCTTGGTAAAGGCGTTCCCTCCTTATTCGCGAACCTCAAACACCTATATTCCAGCTCCTTCAAGAAAGAAACGTTACTGTCTCTTGTTCAGGAATACGTCGAAAAGCAGAATACCTTGGAAAACGGAGACGCCAAGGTGAACGGCAGCACGTCGCAGGGGAACATGGCTGCCTATTACTTCCTGGCACAGCATTACAACTACCACTTAAGCCGGGACTTGACTAAAGGGATGGAGTACATTGACAAGGCAATCGAACTGGAACCTAAGAGTGTAGATTTTCATATGACAAAGGCAAGGATATGGAAGCACTTGGGAAACACACAAAAAGCTTCGGAAACAATGGACCAAGCACGAGAACTGGATCCCCGAGATCGTTACATAAATACGAAAGCTGCTAAATATCAACTACGGAACGATGAAAGTGAAGCTGCTATTAAAACAATGGGCATGTTTACGAGAGCAGAAGCTGTTGGCGGCCCACTCGCTGACTTACATGACATGCAATGTGTATGGTTTCTCACCGAAGACGGCCAATCATATGCTCGGCAACACAAATATGGACTTGCGTTGAAACGATTTACTTCGGTATACAATATCTTCGACGTCTGGCAAGAAGATCAATTTGACTTCCATAGTTTCTCCTTGCGTAAGGGACAAATCAAAGCCTACGTGGAAATGGTAAGATGGGAAGACCACTTGCGAGAACATCCCTTCTACACCCGTGCGGCATTATCTGCAATCCAGGTATACATCAAGATTCATGACAAGCCCTTGTGCAATGGCACCAATGGGGTTGCGCATGAAGATGAAGATGATGCAGCGGAAAGAAAGAAGGCTGCGAAAAAGGCGCGTAAAGAGGCTCAAAAGGCGGAACGAGACGCTTCCGCGAAAAAGATAGAGCCAAACAAGCCCATTAAAGAAGTGGAGGCTGTTGGGAAGAAGATGGACGGAGATCCTGACGGCCTTAAGCTCGCTGCAACGGCAGACCCGATGCAAGATGCTATGAAATTCCTCCATCCGTTGTTAGAATTCAGTCCGGAAAATATCGGCGCACAGCTGGCCGGTTTCGAGGTCTACATGAGAAAGAGTAAGTTTGTTGGCCATGATTACTGTTAAAAGCTAATATTTCGCTGCAGACAGGTATCTCCTCGCGCTTCGATGTCTTTTGGCTGCCTCCGGTCTGGATTCGACCCATCCTATAGTCCATGAGCACATAGTGCGCTTCAAGCTAGCCATAGATGCCGCTTCAGTATCGATTCCCGAAAAGGCCGCCGAAGTTATCAAGGCCGAATTCACGCTGTTTCCTCCAGCAACCACTCCATCAGATTTCAACGAGGACTTTCTATCTAAGCACAGCGACAGTGCTCGCCACATCTTTGCCGGCCTTCGTGTGCGGCAACTTCTCCCATCTCATGACAAATCAAAAAGCGAATCAGAAATTCTTGCTTCTCTTGATCTTTCAAACATAAAATTAGTAGAAGCTATCGAAGGATTAGAACTCCTATCCTCATGGAAAAGCAGTACCGAATCATATGTCTCCAAGGCCAATTCTTTATGGCCTGAAGCAACCGTATTTAAGGCGAAGAAAGACCTTTGACGTATAAATTGTGGATAGCTATCAGCATACGATGAAGATAGTCCAGGGATCTCATATGCGATACTTTAGACATTTTTCAAGCAAGGAGTTTAGTGCATGAAGGATATGGTGTGGCCCAATGTGCATGGGTTGTGGTTTCAGGAGCCATGATTGCACGTTAGTAGCATTATATCACGATTTCATCTATAAAGGGCGGGAAAACGGGAAATCTGCATGGAAGGGGGAAGCACAGGTCAAAATGTAAAAACGGGCCGTGAAATAAGATTTGATTGCGAATAAGCATAACTGTCACCGTGCAAACCTAAAGCAAATCATTAGAAAAGCCAAAGACGTCTACGATCCAACGGGAAAGGCAAGACCATTCGAATCTCAAAGCTCTTCCAGAAGCCAGCTCGCCTCATTCCCTTAAGCAGGCGGAATAGCCTTAACCCCCTGCACCCACTTCCCATTCCAAACCCACTCACTAACACCACTCACTTCCGTCCCATTCTGAAAATAAACCCTGAGATTCAAATCCGCGCTGGCACCCCAATTAATAACCGCAGACTCCGTGCCCGGGATGCAAGGCTGGTTAAAGGCACCATCATACCAGTTCCCACCGTCATGTCCTTTCTCGAGAAGTCGGTTGTTGGCGCCTTCGTAATAGACTCGAATGCTGACGGCGGAGCTCGTGACGCCGAAGCAGCAGCAGGAAAGGCTGGTCCGGGGTAGGGCGGAGGGGACGCCGAACTGCCCGCGGGACCAGCCTATGCTGGCGTCGTAGGCTCTTTCGAGGAGGGTGAGGGTCGTGTCTTGGTAGTAGGTTCTGGAGTATGTGTTGTTAGTGAGGTGAGACAGATCCTAGGGAAGTGGTAGGTGCTTACCGGATGTGGAGCTCAGTGGTCCTATAGGAGGTTGTTGCGATCGATGAGCCGGGAAGAGCGGCGCCGAGATTGGTCATCTTCTTCCAGCCATTTTTGCCATCCTGAGAGAGGTGTTAGAGAAGGTAGGACGAGGGTATGTGGTATTTCTTACTGTCCCATATTCTTGAATGGTGTTGTCGGGACTTTGGCAGTAGACTCTCAATTCTAGATCGGCCAGAGCAAGAAAGCATGCCGCGATCGTAGAGTAAGGCGCGACAACAAAGTTGCTGGCGTTCAGGCCACCGGCATACCAGCCCTTGTTTGCGGAATAGCAGTGCTCACGGAGCGTGTTATCAGCTGAAACATAATAGATACGGATCTGTTGTATAATTCAGCTTTTCACGGTACGTCATAGCAAAATGAGCTTTACCTTACCTCCTCAAGAGCTTTAGAACAACCTGCAATAGGTGAACCAATCTTGCCCCGGACTATCACGTTCTCGGGGGTGCCGTTCGCCCACTTCCCTTCGTACGTACTCTCACGAATACCACCCTGAACATCTTGGGTATATACGCGGAGATGGCTACTTTCATTAACGGCTGCGATGCCAGTGCCTGGAAAAGCAGAAGGGTTAGTCATAGTTAATATTTAAGAATTCATACCCTGAACTGACGGAAAAGAATCTGGTCTACTGCCGCCATGTTTGGATGGTGCTTTTGGTATTGAGCGTCTTGAACTTAAAGAATAAACTTGAAAGCAGATACTGATGGCCAAGCTCTTTGAATAGTAGTCCAGGAGTCTATGTTGCTGCTCTGATAACAGGATATTTTCCCTTCTTATATAGACATGAACACAATCTTGTTACCCAGCGCGACAATCATATGGGCATGGAATAAGCCCACAAGAATGCTGTACTGCTTCATGGCAAGCTGCAACGATAACGTTTCCCCTCACGAAAATTTTCTCATGCTCGCACCAAATAATGAGACGACGATGAAAGCCGTGTATCAGAACTTACTGGACCAGTTACCAGTTTGCCTCAGAAATACCATGTAAGGAAACGTGGGGCAAGCTGAGAATGCTTCTTAGCAACTGGCTGAAGTCAGGAGGAAGTTTGACCTCTTGAGAGTATCAACATCCCACCAGGAGCATTCATGTTGTGGATTTGTTGAGAGATTATACAATTAGTCCGCTTTAGCCCATGCTGTGTACATTGGATCAACCTTGGAGAAAGTACACCATAAAATATATTGAGTGTAGCGTTTTGCATGGAAAGAGAAATTGAACTAAAACTTGTCCCAGCTGCAAGTTAGCCGGCCTACAAAACATAGGAAATAGGAGCTTATGGAGCATGATTTACTAAGGCACTGACTCTGAAAGGCTCACATATAGTCACCTGCCTTTAAGTGCCCATCACGGCTCCCAGTTGAGTCCTTCGATGTCACCCAGAAGGCTTGCAGCGAGAGCGGATGACTCCGCATTCTTATGCTGTGTCATTTCGTATAGGCAGCCACAAAGTCTCGAAAGGAATTGATTAAGAGCGCAGCAGCATTACTGCCCAGTCCCTGTACAACATGCCCCACAGTGTCATGCCCGCCGTACTATAGGAATCAACTCCTTGCAAAGTGCGTCTTTAGGAGATGACAAAAGCATCCTCTTGACTGTCTTATTATTATTGCAGGTAGCGGTCTAGTTGCTGACCTGCATAAGATATCATGCTTTAGGGGGTTGATGTAGAAACCCTTTCCGTGGAATGGCGACGGTAACTACCGCGTCTTGAAAGTTGTGCCACCTGCAACAGAATGAACGAGACATAGGCGGGAGTGGTGAGACGACAAAACACAAGTGAGCTATGAAGGAAAACAAAGGGGCAATGCCAACCTCCGCACCAGGCATTTGGGATACCCTAACACAAATCCCCTTCAAATTTCCCGAAACAGGTGGACGCACTAGTACTCAGGGAATAATTGGATATGTGGCGTCAACTGCTGGCGTAACTTTGACTTTCCTGTTGTACATACATACATACGTCCATGCGCTCATTCACCAATCATGCTTCCAGAGGCCATCCCGTATTTTAGTGATATCGTATTGTACAATGCTTAGATGTTACAGTTGAAAATGATTGGTCTTGTAAGACTTACTCGGGATTTTCATCGTCGAAATTATTTGCAGGTTTCTTCTTGTCCTGTCTCAGACCGACATACGCCTTGCCACTTCTCCATAGCCCTCTAAGGGAGCCTTTTATCCACCCCTCGATCTCCTCCTCCGGGACCACGATCTGATTCGCTCTTTCTTCGTCTTCCATACTTAGCTCGGCCCTACGCATCCTGCCAGCTATCCGTGGATCTAATACCATATCCTCAAGCCAAGTTCGTTCCGGCTCATTTTCAACCCGTTTGCGAGTTGCTTTGTGCCAGTCTTTCTCTTCTTCCGCTAGGACGGTTGATTGTTCAGATAATTGTGGGTCCTCGGCGACAACCCCTAGGGAGTCATCATAAGATGGAGAGAAAGACGAACCAGAAGCAGTCGGAGTGGTATGATATGGCCGATAATTAGCAAGTATGATAGCCGCTGTTTCACGCCCAATGGAGTCAGCGAGATGTCGCCGATTTAGGAACCGATAAAGTCTCAAGGGAGTGTGAGTAAAACCGAGTATGTGGGGAAAGGAGATTGGGATCGAGGGGTCGAAAGAAGAGGGGAGATTAAGTGGAGTTGGAGCAGATTGATATGCGGATGTAGAGATAAAAGGAGGCGGTTGAGGTGGCTTTTTGGGCTTATCCGTAGTCGTGTCTGAGGGAGATGTGTTGTCCACCGTAGGACTTGGTTCAGAGTCCATAGGTGACTCACTGGAGTCTTTTGGGAGAAAATCTGTTGAATCTTTAGACTCGACAGATTCAGCGGATTCTTGTCCTTCAAGTGTTTTTTCAGGCGGTGGTGATGTTGGCGCTTTTAAAGGTCCCAGCCATCCCTCATGAAGGCCTCGGACGTACTCTTTCCAGGTATGGCGTCCAATCACGATATCTCCCTGGGGTCCATCGAAGTCCTTCACTCCATTTTGCCTCCGAATGCGCAATGTAGGACCCTCCTCTTCCAATGCCTCATCCGCAGGGGTACGGAATTTTCGAATCCTTTCGGCCAACTCTGCCCGGATGTCACCTTCCTTCCTGCCCTGAACGAAGTCCCAGTCCAGGCCCGAAGAAACCAAGATAGGTTTTACATATTCTTTAAAATGGTCCTGTGCAACCCGTAGCCCATCAGTTGGCGGCCCTTCTAAGTAGATTGTGAGCCTCCTCGGCATTGAGCGCGGATCGAGAGGCTCAAGAGCTAAAGGCTCTACAAGCTTGCACCACTTGCGCTGCGCTCTCTTCTTTTCTCGTTTATCGTATATAACAGCCGCAGAGAAGGATCCTGTTATTGACAAGAATATCATCCAATTCCTGGACGGTAGCCGTAAACGTATATTTGGAAGGCCCATCATCTTCCAGACTGGGTTAGGAGGACGCCCAGGTCTTGCTGCTTTGGTTCTGGACATTGTCGAGTTTGGAGGAACCTGCAAGGCATGATGAGCATCGTGTGATATATCGTGTAGGAAGTGAACTTACCTCTGCGGCTGGCTTTGTGTCCGCCATGTTGTCGGAACTTCAGCAGCAGATATAGAGTTTGAAAAGGAATCTTATAATTGTGAAAACATCGCTAGTAGGATAGACTTCTCTGTGGTCACCGATAATGCATCTTAAGGTATCAAACGCCGCGCCTGCAAGCCATCTTTAATAACGAAGCTCTTCCAGAATTTTGGCAATATTTTATTTGGCCTAAGGTTGACCTGGTGTCGGTGATCGGCCTCTTAGCGGCTCTTTCCGTGAGAAAAGGTACATACGTACTTCGTAATCGATAAGGGTAAACTTAGTCCGAAATCTGATTTGAGACAGCACAGCCGTCCCCTGTCACTGCATGTGTGCTCCAGGGTGAGTATTGCGATACCAATGTTCTGGATAATTATAGTATTTGGCGCAATGGAAGTAATTCAGTCAAGTCGAGGGCAGTCTAAGCAAGGCACATGGGAAATTGACAATATTCGATCGGAGAAATTTGAAAGGGGACGAATCACATTCACTATTCTCAAGATGGAAAAACCCCATGCAGCTCTGGCGGACCCTGTCCTGCGGCACCTAACTTTTTACCCCTTGTCTGAAATTTTATTGCACGACTTTGTAGGGATCTGTCACACTCTGTTTGATGCGACATGGAGAAAAATAGTGAAACAATTGCAAGGTAGACAATATGAGAGTTCCACTCTGGTCCAAAAGGCTGCTGAACTCTTCCTAAACATGGTGATCGCCACGTGTGTCGGGTCTAGGGTAGCGGCTGAAATGTGGTGGACTTGACTTGGGAAAGGTCAAGCGTTCCTTTCTATGAACGCCCTTTGTTGATTGCAAAGGAGATACCTTGACGTGGGGCCTCAGGGATTGTGCGACCCCTCAGGAGGAGGTACCTGGCGAATAACTTGCTGTTTTCGTAGAGTAGAGGTAGATAATTGGTACGACGACAAAATACACGCCGCCCTGAACAGGAGGTAGCCTTCCGCCAATGGTGGGACTATTAGCCGATCTCGAATCAAACATTCACCCCGTCACAATCCTTCTCTTTCTCTGTCTGAGCTCCCTCTCCTGTTTCTACCTGTTGCCCACCAGCCATCAACGGATTTGTCCATAGCAATTCCGCTCTTGGTCCCGCGCACCGTCAAATCCTGTAGATCTTGCGAGAGAAGGATCGGCTCAAAGGGGGAACTACAACTCGATCTATTCGCTTGCCAACGCACGCAGGAATAGTAGTTACTACCAGAAGCTATCTTTCGCCCGTCAACCATTTTCAAGAATCACGAAAGATGGAGGACAATTCAAACAACCGCAATGGTGCAAACAGCAACCGTCTTTTTCTCAACTTTGCAGGAGGCAATGATAGATTCCAGCCAAATGACCGCGCCTACCCCACGACGCCCTCGACATTTCCCCAGCCAGTCTTTCCACAAAGTCAAGCACAACCAAACAGTGCACAGCCGTATGCAACAGCTCCTTTTGCTCCTGCTGGTTATTTCATGAACAACCCCTATCCGCCGCAATACCCTCAGCAACCAGCGGTCTCGCCGTACCAAGCTTCGCAACAAGCTCCCTCTCAGACCGCCTATACGTCGCGCAACAATGACCCTACTAGCGGACTTGCTCAACAATTCTCACACCAGAATCTCGGTACTGCAGGCCGAGCATCGCCGCAGCCATCTCGCGGGCCAATGTCTCAGCGTCCCAGAACTGCTGGTGCTGCTGGCCAGCAATCTAGCTACAGCAATTATATAAATGCGCCAATGCCAAGTTTAGCTCCTCAGCAGCATTTTCCGGAGTTTCAGCCTGTTCCTGAGCGTAACCCAGACAAGTATGGAGCATTGACCCAGAACAATCAGAAGAGGTGTGCCCAACTGGCAGCAGACTTCTTCAAGGACAGTGTCAAGCGTGCCCGAGATCGCAATGTGAGGTATGTACATTATGTTTCGAGTTCCCTTTACCGTGGTCCTATAGACAAGTGCTAATTAGACCGAACTCTAGACAAAGTGAAATGGAGCAACGTCTAGCGGATCCAAATCAGTCACAAGCACGAAGAGATCAGATCTGGTCTAATGCGGGGAAGCAGGAGGGAAAGTACTTGCGGTTCCTAAGGACAAAGGATAAACCAGAAAATTACAATACCCTTAAAATCATTGGTAAAGGCGCATTCGGAGAGGTTAAGCTGGTTCAGAAGAAACAAGATGGCAAGGTGTATGCGATGAAATCCTTAGTGAAGACTGAGATGTTCAAGAAGGACCAGCTGGCACATGTTCGTGCTGAGAGGGATATCCTCGCCGAGTCTGACAGTCCATGGGTTGTCAAACTTTATACGACCTTCCAGGATCCGAATTTCCTCTACATGTTGATGGAGTTCTTGCCAGGTGGTGACCTGATGACTATGCTCATCAAGTATGAAATCTTTTCAGAAGATATCACGCGCTTTTACATAGCGGAAATTGTGCTGGCAATAGAGGCGGTACACAAGTTGGGATTCATTCACCGGTTAGTCATTAATACCTCATTCATGCAGAATCCTGGTTAGGCAAAAAATCTCTCCGCATAAGTACTGACTCTTAGTAGTGATATTAAGCCCGACAACATCCTCCTAGATCGCGGTGGCCATGTCAAGCTTACTGACTTTGGGTTATCTACTGGTTTCCACCGTCTCCATGACAATTCCTATTATCAACAACTACTGCAGCGTCAGACAACGAGCAGCAGACCCCGCGATCGAAATTCTGTGAACCTTGACCAAATCAACCTCACTGTGAGCAATCGAGGTGCCATCAATGACTGGAGAAAGTCTCGAAGAGTTATGGCTTATTCAACTGTCGGAACTCCGGACTACATTGCCCCAGAAATCTTTAGCGGAAATGGATACTCCTATGATTGTGATTGGTGGAGTCTTGGTACCATCATGTTTGAATGTCAGGTCGGATGGCCACCGTTCTGTGCTGAAGAGGCTCATGATACATACCGAAAGATTGTGAACTGGCGCCAAACGCTTCATTTCCCGGAAGATGTTCAGCTTGGACCGGAAGCGGAGAATCTGATTCGAAGGTACGTCATACGCTCTTCTGATCAATAAGACACAGCTAATTTCATCTCCAGTCTTATCTGCAATTCGGAAAATCGCCTTGGGCGAGTATCAGCAGATGAGATTAAAAACCATCCCTTCTTCCGCGGTGTACCATTTGATACACTCAGGAGTATCCGCGCTCCGTTCGAGCCAAGGCTAACATCCAATGTCGACACAACCTACTTCCCAATCGATGAGATTGACCAGACTGATACCGCAACGCATCTCAAAGCTGCGCAGGCTGCGTCTGGACAACCACGCGAGGAAGTTCCTGAAATGAGCTTGCCATTCATTGGCTACACATTTAAACGTTTTGAAAACAACTTCCGGTGATAGAAGGATACCTATCAAGCATAGCCGGCTTCGGCTGGGCGCAGACCTCTGGGGGGCATGCTTCTGAGGATTCTATGCTTGCACGGTATTTTCGCAACGCCATCTAGCTTGGGCCAAACCTTCGATAGCGTCTAACGCTTTTGGAAACTCGAATCAATTGCTAAGAAGAATATAGTGAATGTCCGCTACATCATTTTGATCTTGCTGTTATCAACATACTTTGTACGCGGCGTCTGGAATTGTGAGCAAGATACTACCTGAATGATCGAGTGTCTGCTTTCTCATCCTTGCTTTGCTTCAAACACTCAGTACGGTATAGTGGCACGATCCAAGTCTTTGTTACATCACGAAGTAACATGAAGTTCACAATGTCCATGATATTTTTGCATTGCAAGGAGCAAAGTCGGATGGTTATATAAGCATCTTCTAGAGTATAAAGGGCATGTCAAATCAAATACAAGATGACCTTGACCAGCCACTGCAGAACACATGTGATTTTCCAGACCGCCCCATAAGACGCCATGCAATGCATAATTCTCTTGCCTTTCATCTCCTTGGCGCCAAACCTGGCACCCCACTATATCTTTCCTCTCTCTCTGTCTTAAACATAACCTGTACCCAAAATTCCTTCAGGTCCGCATCGAACCAAGTCCAATATCTATCATTCGTCCTATCTACCTCTCTTGCCTGTAATTTAAACCCACAAGTCTGATACGGCTCCGCAGCCACTAGCATATACTGAAAGTTCTTATCAGGCGGATCATCCACCTTCTGCTCAAACGCGCTCATAAACCTCACTTTCGGCGTAACTCCCTCCGCGATCTCCGGATACTGCAACTGAAACAGCAGCCCATGCTGTCTCGTAACCGGATCCCTTGTCTTAGTGATCTTGTACCCGGGGCGTCCAATCTTGACCACATTCCTACGCACCGCAACCTGCGCGCCCACCATCCCGATCGGCAGTCCGGTCACCGGGTCTGTGCCAGCACGGCCTTCTTTCTGCTCCCGGGCTGCTCGTCTGGCGAGGTTGGTTTGGTGCTTGCGCCCTTGCGTGTGTGCGAGGTAGGAGCCATCGTTCTGGTGCACGGTGAGGCACAGGCGGCATTCGAAGGAGCCGACGTGGTTTTTGAAGAAGTACGGATCTTTGTCGAGGTCGATGGTCTCGAGGGCCAGTTTGCGCAGGCGCTCGCGACGGTCGGCGTTGGTGGCTGAGGTGGAGGCTACGCCGCCGCCGCCGAATTTGGAACCTGCACGGTTTTGGTAGTCCATTATGACGATGAGAGATGTCTATGCTGGATTGCAGCAGCACAGGTAGTTCGGTGGTTGGCGTTGGGTGGTTGTTTGAAGCGGACGCCAGATGAGTTTGGTCGTGGGACGTGGAGGTGAGGTTGAGAAAAGTAGTTCGCCAAGTCTTTTTACTCTCGCTTCAGCCTCGCTTTCTGCAAGGCTGCGATTTACAACGACGAACTCATGCCATGGCTCCAACGTATCATGTAGGTCAGCGCATCTCGTTCGACTCGCATTTGTGTACTGTGCGATATATTGGGCCTGTGGCTGGTACTCAGGGAGGATGGCTTGGGGTAGAATGGGATGACCCTGCGAGGGGCAAGCATGATGGGGAGCATCAAGGCGTGAAGTACTTTAGCTGTAAGAGCTTTCACAACGTCCCAAGTATAAGGAAGGTATACTGATGCTGATATAGATATTAGGTAGAAGTGGTTCCAAAACCGCAGCCTCTTTTGTGCGTCCCACAAGAACAGCAGACCCTCCTCAGAGCTTCCTTGAGGCAGTACATCAGAAATATGCTTCGGAAATTACTGAAAGACGCGACGCATTGAGTGCAGAGCCTCCGATTGAAATCTCCGGGAAGATTGTTGAAGAGGTAGGATTTGACAAGATAAGGCAGCAACTCGCTCAGCTCCATGAGCTGAAAATTGTCATCGTGGATGGATTACGCATTGCTACTGCTGAGAAGGCCGAGAGGAGGATTAGGGAGGTCTGTCCGAAGATCGTAGAGCTGGACTTGAGCAGAAATCTCTTCGAACACTATGAGGAGGTCATGAATATATGCCATGAGCTCGATAATCTTAAGGTCCTGAAACTCAAGTAAGTATCGAGGAAAAGTTTGACGTCCATAAGTACTGATCTCTTAGTGGCAATCGGCTGCAGATCGTCTCAGAGCACTTTGCATCAGCTCATTTGCGAGATAAATTTGAAGGCGTAAGAGACTTGAGCCTGGACGAGATGCTTGTTACCTGGGAAGAAGTGTGCCATGTGGTCGCTGCCTTTCCTGCTCTTATTTCTCTCACCGCGGACTCGAACGAATTAAGATCACTAAATGCACCAACGGCACTGTTGCAATCGATGCTAAATTGGAGTTTGAAATCCTTGAACCTGGATTATAATGAGTTCTCAAGCCTTGGGGATATTTCGTCGCTTGTTGGCCTTCCTTGTCTCGATACACTTCGTCTTAAAGGTAACCATATTAAGGCTATCATTGACGAAAGTCGTGAGAAGCCAGTCTTTGGAGCACACCTTAAATATGTAGACCTGTCCTATAACGATGTTACAAGCTGGGCATTTGTGGACGAGCTGCCCGACGTCTTTCCGGGTCTAACTGCTCTACGGTTCTCCCATAATCCAATCTACGAAAGCCCTACGAAAGAAGGGAGCATGGTAACAGTCATAGAAGAGGGTTACATGTTCACGCTTGCGCGTATCGCCAATCTCAAGGTACTAAATTTTAGTAACATTACACCAGCAGAACGCACAAACGCGGAGATGTTCTACCTGTCCCGGATCGGAAAAGCCATTGCGGCTGTCCCTGAGACTGAAGAATATCTTATCACAAAGCAGCACAGGCGATATAATGAACTTTGCCAGCTTTACGGTGCACCAACCGTGGTCCGAGTCAGTTCGACAGCTAATCCTGATTTCCTAGAAGCTCGACTGATCAAGTTCAATTTCTATATGCCACCCGGCACGATAGACGAGCAAGGCTCTAAAATCACCATGGCCCAAGAGATACCAAAAGGCTTTGATATCTACCAGGTGAAAGGCATCGTCGGGAGGCTCTTTGGACTCCGCCCTCTGAGCTTGAGACTGATTTGGGAGACAGGGGAGTGGGATCCTGTTGCAGGATATGAAGATCAAGAGGAAGACAGTGACGAAGAAGATGAAGTGGAAGATACTCATGTTCATAAAGAATCGATAGAGCAGGAGGCAAAAATAGAGACAGCCATGAGGAAAGGTAGATGGATGAGGAGAGAGGTGGAACTTGAAGATGGAACTAGACAGATTGGTTTCTGGTTGGATGGCATGGAGGCAACAGTTCGAGTTGAACTCCTGCCACAGCGAATCCGGACACCTTAGACGGTATGGTTGTTCAGACCAGCCCCAGACTATCGTGCCTGATTGTGTCCAGATACCACGGCCATCCTGGAGATTGAAGAAGAAGAAGAAAAAGAAGAAATCACATAAATACACTATGCTACTCACCCGCTCATTAAGCCTAGCTCTTTACCATTCATTTAATTGCTAAAAACATATAATTAAATAATAGCGCGAAAAGCATTTAACAGCAACCTGATCTAGTGGTCACAGCCAGGTCTAACAACAGGAACCCTATGTTGATGATTGGCTGAGTGTCACCTTGTGGTACCAACGACAAAATCGAGCGAGAAATGACAGGAGGAGACTAAGAGTAGGCCCTCGTGATTCCGCAAGGATAAGGATCTGCCTGGCATCGTACATTGCCTTCGGGCCCTTTGGTTTTTCCTTTGTATTTTTGCTTCGAATTAAAGTGTCGTTGGGGAAGTTTGGAGGGGGGGGGGTTGCTGCTGCTCGCTTGTGTAACCGTCTCTTGCTCAATAATGTAACGCCCCACCGATAATACCTTGTTCAGTGCCGCCTACTTCGAACAGGGCTCCGTCGTATACTTGACGAAGATCCAGTTAATCTTCGTCCAGTCCAGTATTTCCTTCCAGTTTCATCACCGGCTCATCATATCATATGTACTGTAAAAAGGTAGAATAACTTCAATACGCTGTCTAAATATCATAAAATACTTAATATTATACTACGATCTGATATGGAAGATCTGGATTTCTAAGCACCATATCCCGAGGCTTTTCCAACCGCACCGTCCGATGTGATTTCTGAGTGGAAAGTGTTCCCGTATTGTTAACAGCCCAATTCTTAGGCTTAAAAACACCCCATAAATATCAACCCTTAACTTTAAGCCAGATCACAATCCCAATATGACGCCGCAAGCCTAGCCGTCGTAAGTCATGATATTAAAACACAGGCCCCACGGCAGATATACTCCATCACGTTGAACCGTCCCACGCCATATCCATTGGGCCCATACCCATTAGTTGTTGAAACACCCCCTCACCAACAGGCGTCAGGCCCTGGTTGCTCATTTCCCATCCATTCGGCACAGTAAAATCTCTTGGAGTAGCAGGCAAACTGAATGTAGATCCAGGTGTCATGCCTGTCGGCCCAACATTCGTAAAATCAGGAGTATGATTAAAAAATGCATTTGCAGTTCTGTTAGGATCACCTTGCGGCTGATGCGATGATACAGGACTGGCGTCAAATGACGAGCGTCCTGATCGACCTGATTGATTTTGACCAGGCTGTAAACTGGAGGCTGTACTTGAGCTGGGCGTGGGACGATCAGAATGATTTTGATCCGAAGACAAGTCCAGTTCTGCATTATTGCTCGAGCTACTCTGCCCATAGCTACCCATCTGGCTATGCCCGCTACCAGTACTATCAAAAAGCCCGCCGGTGTTTCCTTGGGAGAGTCCTTGGAGGACCCCTTGCATGCCCACAGGATGAACTTCGCCATTTGGCAGGCTAGTGCCACCTAACCAGTTACTGTCGAGGCCGGGAGCTTCACCAGGAGAATCATCGTTGTCGATGATCTTAAGGAAATTGCACTGGTCTACGCGACCATCCGGTCCGATGGCACTGCGTTTGGCGTACGCGTATCTGTTTGGACTGTTCTCCAAATTTGCTAGTCCTTGAACAAAGGACTTGAATTTCGGATTCCGAAGACCGAGACTTTCTAGGTCGACGTCCAATTGTACGAGGAAGGATTCGGTCAATGGGTTCTTGGCTTTCAATGCATTCATTGCTGTGAGTAAAAATCGCAAAGAATCCGCTATTTGGGAGTCCTCCGGACGGCTCTTTAGATATTGCACAAACACGCGGGCTGCAACGTACAAACAGAATGAGATAAAAGGATTCATCTAGGTTCGTTAGAAAGCTAAGAATAAAGCGCAACAGTCTATTGAGTTAAACTTACAGAAGATAGGTCCATATGACAAATCATGCGCATGATGCTGGCAATCTCGTTCGCAGCGTTAATGCATCTAAGCTTGCTCTCCTTACTTACCGAGGGGGGAAGCCTATTCTTGTCTGCTTTATATATCGCCGCTTGGTGAAGGCAGATCGTAGAGGTGTGGATATTCATATTCGTAAAAACAATATTTGGATTTGACAGGCCATTTGGGAGTTTTAGATGGGTAGGAAGCGATAAGGAGGTATTGAGAAGAATGTTATCCATGTGCCGATGGCGTTTCCAGAACTCGCCATTGAGGTCGTTATCCCTGTCATCTGCATCTGGTCGATGTAAATGTGCGAGGTTGCGGCCAAACAAGCATGCCATTAGTACGATACAGCCAAACGATGAGAGTTTGCTAGCTCCTGATGGACACAATGAATCCTGGAGGGATTGCATAGGCTCCTCCTTACTCTTCTCAAATGCTTCCTCCGAGGCAGGAAGATTCGTGAGAATGTCTTTCTCATCAACAGCCATGGGCCAACCCGTGCCAATACTGGCATAGCGATCACAGCAGAATGCCATCCAGAAAGTTCTTCGTCGTTCTTCCCGCTCAGTCCAATCTCGAGGTGGCGGAAGGCACTGTTTCACGTCCAATCCGGCTCCATCAAGTCGGTGAAGACCCATCATTTGACATAATCGGACACCTGCACCTGTATTCATCCAAGCTCTGGGAAAGTACATCATCTTAAATTCGTATGATGCTAATAAAATGTGCGCTTGCGCGTGACCAACAGACATGATATGCTCGCCATGTCCCTTTAGGTAGTCCAATTCAAGATACTTTCGTGCTCGCTGGTAAAAATGGTCCTTCAAGTCTATATACCTATCCGTAATCGACGAAGCGATTGTCCACATGGCATACCGAAGAGCGACAGGTGGGCGTTGGTTTGGTGCCAGATTCATTGCGGCAAGGTATCTAAATTTATGGATCATAGGTACAGATGGATGTATCTTGTCAAAATAGATCTGGTGTAAGTCATCGATGGTATCCTGAGGAGGTAATGGCTCTTCCAAGCCAAGACCTATCATTTCCCAGGTGAACGTGGTATCGTCCATAGGCATGCCCATATTCAGGCCAGTGTTGAATGTCATATCCTCCATAGGTGGATTTGGAGAGTCCCCGGTAAAGCCCCATCTATCAGCATCCCGCTCTGTGGTCAGGACGATATGAGGGTTTGAGACGTCAAAATCAGTATTCACCGGCTGTAGAAGGTTGGGGTTATTGTTGTTGATAGTGAAGTTTGTCTTTGCAATATCAGGCAATTTGTCCACAGGCTCTTGCGTTTTAAGTAGCGTCTCGACTTGTTCTGTATGAAATTAGAGGATATTCCACTTATGGCTCTCTGCCAAGGTTCGGCAGCAAGTTCGACTTACTCAGACGCTCTTCCAACGCTTTGACATATCCTCTCTTCGGTCCACTCTTCCTCCTGACTTCATCATATGCGCAATTATGACCCAGTCGTGTGCATGTCGAACAGCTGGGCTTCGAGCCGTCGCACTTCAGTTTCCTCTTCCTACAGATGACACAGGCTATTCTTTTTGGCTTCGGGACTCCATTATCATGGTCTCCAGTTCGATCGGCTCCCCCAGTATCATCTTCATCATTTGGAGTTCTGCGTCGTTTATTCGCTCCAGTCTTGCTGCCAGTATTTGACAGATCATTGAAGTAATCGTCTGGCGGGGTATTCGAGCTTGACGACATTGCTGAAATTGGGTGCTTGGTCACAAAGCAGAAAGGTAATGTCTCGTTGAATTTCTAACTATCAAGATCGAGCAATGCCGTTTAGATGCATGCCACTCGTCGGCAAAGTTAATTGTATGATTGGTAATGAAACAACTCGAGTAAATTGCAAAGAGTCAAGTCACTCAGCGTCACAACTCCGGATGAGAGGGCGACCAGCTCAACTGTGCTAGCCCTGCTCCTTTGCATCCGTAATGTGAAAGGGTTATGAGACGGTGTATCCCTGGAAAGGTTAGATAAGGGCCCCCCACTTGCTAAATAGATTGCTCTTGTACCAGATGCAGAATTTCGAGAATCAAACGATATTGCTTCTTTCGGCGAACAGTCAGGTATTGCGAGGTGGCAACAACATTGAAGTTCCCATAGCAGACTATCTCCTCTTAATCGGCGGGAACCTTGCAACCGTTACGAAAGCCGAGCCGGTCAATTAGGTGTGGACAGACAGTTAATGGTGTGGTGGTTGAGTGAGATTACTGGCCCATGAACCTGGAACCCAGGCATCAGTCTTGATTTCGTAAGCCCCCCAACTGTACGCGAATCGCGTTGCTTCTCTCAAATACGATTGAAATGCGACGGGCCTTTCCCGACCTTGAAGCGGGATTTCAGCCCTGTCACCGGCCATTCCTCGCGGCACTAGCGAATTAAGGTTGCGTATTTGGCCACTGAAGGGAGGAACTTCGAAGCCGGCCTAAAATTGCCCCGACTTTTACACGGCTTTGCCGAATGCGAGTTTGTCGACTGAAATGTCGTAGTGAAGACGTGTCCCGCTGATTACCAATTACGGCACTGACGTATATGATTCAGAAGCTGCAAGCCCCAAAGCCGCGGCTGATCAGAACGAATGGATTGCAGACTTTTCAGGAACAAGTGGGTATGTGCGGCAAGCCATGGGCCCTTCGGCGATTAGTGAACGCCGTGACTCAAAAGAAAATACCGAGCGGCTGTGTTTTTGCATCCAAACCACTGTCCATGCATATATTGCTGAATAATACATATTATTGTACACCGCCCCTTTTTGATAGGGTAAAGTCCTCACAAGGTTGGGGCAAGAGGCATGTCACTGAAATGAGCAGCAAATAAAAGCCCTGCAAATCCTCTTTAAGTTGCCCTGCGCTTGCCTTGGTTGCGGACCCGTGCCGTAACCACCCATTTATTGGGTTTTCTAACCTTTCGAGTTTTATAGCCGCCTTTGGCCTGCATATCATGTGAGCAGCTGTAAGTGACGAGAATTGTGTATCGGACTTACAGGCATGCCCCAGGGGCTTACAGGGTTCACGTTACCCTTTGATTTACCTCTTCCACCACCATGAGGATGGTCGGCTGTGGAATGTTAACTTGAAAACGTGGAAGTTAATATGGTTAAACACATACCAGCGTTCATAGCTACACCCCTGACCGTCGGGCGGATATTCAACCAACGACTCCGTCCAGCCTTTCCAAGCTGCCGATAATGATAATGAGGATTGCTAGCAACTCCAATTGTAGCACAAGCTTCTCTGCTGACCTTGCGAATTTCACCACTTTGCAGTCGGACAATGACATACTTCTCGCCTCCTTTGGTAGTATGATCATCCTTCGAGATTACCACCGCATAAGTACCGGCACTTCTACAGAAGACAGCACCTCTGTTCTTTGCTGAGCCAACATTGTAGACCATTGTACCAATGGGTACCATGTGTAGGGGTAAACAGTTTCCTCGCCAAGCAGTTTTGGCAGCCAGTACACCTGGGTCAACAGCTCCACCCATGCTATCAAGAAGATCTTTCGGGATACCAGATCGATAGCTATGAACGATATCTCCAGCTCTCATGCCCTCAGCAGCCACAATGTAGCTCTTTCGGCCTGTAGCCTCTTCTGTTAGCAGTGCAATGTGAGCGCTCCGCCCAGGATCATGCTCAATCCGCTCAACCAAATGAGGCCCAGGTGTCATCCTCATGAAGTCCACAGTCCGGATTCTTCTTTTATGCCCTCCACCTCGATGTCTAACCGTAACACGTCCGCTATTATTCCTTCCTCCTTTGCCATGACCCTTCTTGGCGATAGTCAATGGAAGAAATGGGCGCCCTTTCCAAAGGTGATCATTAATGGGCCGCCTGAGATGCCGCACACCAGGAGTTCGAGGCTTATATGTGCGCATGGCAAATGTAGCATTGCTGCTTTCAGTTGTAACGGGGGGTGCAAAGCCAGCAGCTGTTGCTGATGGTGGCGGAGGCTCCGCGCGAATTGGCTCGACAGTTGTTGCATATTTGCGAGAGACAGGACTCCATCTCAAGAGGCATTGGCATGTAGGCTTTTGCCATATTCGTGATTGTAACATTGCCGGTCATCAATAATTGATTTCAATGCAGAACTCACCAGATTCAATGCTGTCTAAATTTTAGTTTTCGCCTTAGGCTGAACATTTATTAGGTCAAGTTTAGAACCGCGTTGGTTGCCATGCCAGAGCCGGTTTGTTGATAGTGGCCTGCTTCTATGCTGAATTCCAATGCAAAACCTCCAACCACCAACCTGGAAATTTCACAATTGAAGATCAAAATATGATTTTCTGATTCCTTCACAAGAGTCAAATATCCATCTCTCTTCATACAAAACAATTAAATCTTCGCGTTAAGAAATTCGCGCCGGACTGCAGCGTTTAGAATTTCGCGCTAAGCACACCCAGGCACCACAGACGAACCGAGAGCTCTCCACCTTGTTTCGATCACGCT
>Ga0335072_10001180_pt1 | contig 43345 bp, 38 predicted proteins | sample Lox_Sample_21_FD_206725 | JGI IMG/M metagenome (GOLD analysis project Ga0335072, IMG submission 206725) | Soil microbial communities from Loxahatchee National Wildlife Refuge, Florida, United States - Lox_Sample_2.1 | ecosystem: Environmental > Terrestrial > Soil > Wetlands | place: USA... | reverse complement strand
ACTCGTCGCCTTCCATCAGGGCCGGCGCCACTACGCGCCGATGAACTACCTGTTGCAGTACCAGACCGAGAGCTACCTGCACGACATGGCAGCCTATTTCGCCGCGCAGCCGCTGCCGTCGCAACCCACTAGCCTGCCGGCGGTGGTGCACGATGTGTTGGTGCATGGACAGTCGCTGGTTGCCAAGGGCGATTACGCCCGTGGGATTCCCCCTTGTTCAGCCTGCCATGGCCAGTCGTTCAGCGGCATGCAGCCTGGGATCCCGGGCCTGGTCGGATTGAAGCCCGATTACATCTCTGCCCAGCTCGGCGCATTTCGCTATGGCACACGGACAGCCATCGCGCCGGATTGCATGCAGCAGGTCGCGGCCCGGCTGACCGATCGCGATGTCACCGCGGTCGCCGCCTATCTCGCCTCGCTGCCCGTGACGGCGGGTACGACGCCACTGCCGGCCGGCACGCTGCGCACGCCGCTGCCGTGCGGCAGTGAGCAACAATGACCCGCGCGCGGCAATGGCTCGGCCCGCTGTTGTGCGCCGCGTCGCTGCTTGCCGCACCGCCCGCGGTGCGAGCCCAGACGCCACACACCGCCACGTCTGCCGACGTGGTGCGCCAAGGTGAATACCTCGCCTATGCCGGTGACTGCGTCGCCTGCCATACCAATCCCGGCGACCGCACCTTTGCCGGCGGCCTGCCGATGCCCACCCCGTTCGGTACGCTGTATTCCAGCAATATCACGCCCGACCAGGAGACCGGCATCGGCACCTGGACCGCGGAGCAATTCTATAATGCGCTGCATGACGGGCGGTTTCCCGATGGCGGGTTGATCTATCCTGCGATGCCGTTCGGTAATTACACCAAGGTGACGCGCCAGGACTCCGATGCGATCTTCGCATATCTGCGCACGGTGCCACCGGTGCGCGCGCCTAATCGGCCGAACGACCTGCGGTTTCCCTATAACAACCGCGAGCTGATCCTTGGCTGGCGGACATTGTTCTTTTCCGAAGGCACGTTCCAACCGGATCCGGTCCAGTCCGCGCAATGGAATCGCGGAGCGTATCTGGTGCAGGGCCTTGGGCATTGCTCCATGTGCCACACGCCGATCAACGCGCTTGGCGGCAGTTCGGAATCGCAGGCATTTCAGGGCGGGCTGATCCCGATGCAGGATTGGTACGCGCCCTCGCTCACGTCGAATCTCGAAGCCGGGCTTGGGCAATGGAGCCTGAACGACATTGTCGCTCTGCTGCGCACCGGCGTGTCGCAGCGCGGCGCCGTGTATGGCCCGATGGCGGAAGTCGTGCACGACAGCCTGCAATATTTGAACGAGTCCGATATCCGCGCCATGGCCGTGTATTTGAAAAGCCTGGCCCCGGGCGGTGCCTCGCAGCCCCTCGCCTCTGCGCTGCCGCCGGCCGAAAGCAGCTTGCTGACGGCACTCGGCAGCACGGTCTACACGGTACAATGCGCGGAGTGCCACGGTGCCGACGGACGCGGCATGCCGCCACAATATCCGCCGCTGGCCGGCAACCAATCGATCCAGATGCAGTCCTCGGTGAACCCGATCCGCATGGTATTGAACGGCGGCTTTCCGCCGGCCACGGAAGGGAACCCGAAACCCTACGGCATGCCGCCCTTCGCGCAAATTCTCACCGACGATCAGGTGGCCGCCGTCGTGACGTATATTCGCACGAGCTGGGGCAATCACGGCACCCCGGTGTCCGCACGGGATGCCAACGCATTGCGGCCGGCGCCATTGGACTGAGGCACGCATGATCAACTCCGATCTGCCGACCGGATCCGAGCCAAGCGATGCCGCCGTGCAAGCCGCCGGCCGCAGCGCCCTAAGCGGCGCATTGGTGTTGGCCGGCATCTCCAGCGTGATCGTCATCGGCCTCTGGTTCGCCTTCTATTTGTTCATCTTCGTGCCCCGCGCCATCGTCCCATGAGCACATCCCACCCACCCGATGACGATGCGACGGAACGGGCAGAGCAATACTGGGCGTTCGCAGCCGCCGTGGTGGTGGTAATGATGATCGTGCTGGCAGCGTTCGCCGGCATCCATCAGGCGACAATGCCACAGGCCCGGGTGGAAACTGTGGACCCCACCACCCTTCACGTCGCCGGCGAGTTCATCGAAAGCAACCTGGGCAGCGCGGTAAATCCGGACAGTTCGGTCACGGTGCGCGTGGTGGGACAGCAATATTCCTTCACGCCGCAATGCATCCTGGTGCCAACCGACACGCCGATCACCTTCCGTGCCACCAGCGCCGACGCGATCCACGGCTTTCTCATCGACGGTACCAACGTCAACACCATGCTGGTGCCCGGCTATATCTCCGTTATCAGCACGCGCTTCGACGCACCGGGCGAGCGACTGATGCCATGCCACGAATTCTGCGGCGTCGGGCACGAAGGCATGTGGGCCCACGTGCAGATCATCGACAAGGCCGCGTTCATGAAACTGGCGGCAGACCGGCGGAGGCTGGACTGTGTCAAATAGCAGAACGCTGATCCTCGCACATTTCTGGCTTGCATTCATCGGCTTCGGCGCGGCGCTATTGCTCGGCGCCTGGCAGATGTTCGTTCGCAGCCCGATGCACGCCTGGCTGCGCGATCCTGAATTGTATTATCGCTCGGTCACCGCGCACGGCACCACGATGGCCTATGTGTTTCCTACGCTGGTGGCGATGGGGTTCGGCTATTTCATCGCGGAAACCGCACTGCGCCGGCCATTGACCGGCCTGCGCTGGGCCTGGGCCGGCTTCGCCCTGGTGCTGATCGGCACTATCACCGCGGTGGTGCCGGTCGCGTTGGGCCGCGACTCCGTCCTGTACACCTTTTATCCGCCGATGGTCGGCAACCCATTTTATTACATCGGGGTGGTCCTGGTGGTGGTCGGCTCCTGGATCTGGGTCGCGCTGATGTCGGTGAACCTGCGGCTTTGGAAACGCGCTAATCCCGGCGAGCCGGTACCGCTGGCGATGTTCGCCGCGACCGCCGGCGCCTATCTCTGGGCTTGGACGTCAGTCGGGGCCGCGATCGAATTATTGTTTTTGATCCTTCCCGTGGCGCTGGGGCTTACGACCACGATCAATGCCGGCCTGGCGCGGGTGTTCTTCTCCTGGACGCTGCACGCGATCGTCTATTTCTGGCTGATCCCGGCCTATACGGCCTACTACACCATCATTCCCCGCGCCATCGGCGGACGCTTGTTCAGCGACCAGATGGGGCGCCTGGCTTTCGCCATGTTCCTGGTCATTTCAATGCCGATCGGCATCCATCACTTGTTCATGGATCCTGAAGTCGGCGCCGGTTTCAAGTTCACGCACTCGGTCTTCACCGCCCTGGTGACGCTGCCGACCTTCATGACCGTGTTCACAATCTGCGCGTCGGTCGCGATCGCCGGCCGCTTGCGCGGCGGCAAAGGTGTGCTGGGCTGGCTGCGCGTGCTGCCGTGGCGAAACCCGTTGATGCTTGCAGTGGCATTCTCCTTCATCATGCTTGGCTTCGGCGGCGCCGGTGGCCTGGTGAACATGAGCTACCAGCTCAATACCACCATTCATAACACGCAATGGGTGACCGGCCATTTCCACCTGATCTTCGGCGGCGCGGTCGTCATCATGTATTTCGCCATCGCCTACGACGTCTGGCCGCATCTGACCGGCCGTACCCTGGACAGTTTCGCGCTGATGCGGGCGCAGCTCTGGACCTGGTTTATCGGCATGATCGTGACGACGTTTCCCTGGCATTATGTCGGCATCCTGGGCATGCCACGCCGCATGGCATTCTACGACTACAGCGTTCCCCAGATCGCACCTGAAGCCCCCTACGTCGATCTCTCCGTCGTCGGCGCCGTTATCCTCGTGATCTCCGGAGTACTTTTCTTTGCCGTTCTGATCCGCGGCCAGCGCGCACTGCGCGTCGCACCGGCCGCTTATCGCTTCAGCGTCGCTGTGCATGAACCGCTTCGTCTTCCCGCGGCGCTGAACGGGTTCGGCCTTTGGCTGGCGCTGATGATCGCGCTGACCGTGGTGAACTACGGCTTCCCGGTTGCCCATCTGATCGCCGCACGCGGTGGTGCGGTGCCCGCGGTGATCGTCGGAGCCACGCGATGAGCGGCGAACCGGCCCCCAGGCGCGACCGCTGGGCGCCGACCAGCGCGACCGTGCTGGCCGCGCTGGTGGTGGTCGCTGCTGCGGCCGGCTTTGTCTGGCTGCCGCTGATCCAGCCTGGCTCCCGAGTCACCGGCATCTGGAATGCCATCTGCACCGCCGCGGGCCTGATCTATGTTGCCCCCGCCAACCAGCCGGTCGTGCAGCCGCATTTTCCTCTGTCGCAGGTAGAGCTTGTTCCTGATCTGCTGCGCGGCACCAGCGCCGAATCGATCGGCCGAGGCGCAACCTTGGCGCTACGCTGCACCATGTGCCACGGTGCCCGCGGACTTGGTCCAGCCGATATACCCAATCTGGCTGGCCAGTATCCAATCGCGATCTACAAGCAGTTGCGGGACTTTCAGTCCGGTGCGCGGGTGAGTGCTGTGATGCAGCCGTTGGTGGCCGGGTTGTCGAACAAGGACATGCGCGATCTCGCTGCCTACTATGCCTATTTGCCGCGCCTGCCACCCTATCATCCGGCCGGCGCAGGGCCCGAAATTGTGCTAAGTGGCGCACCTGTGCGCAACGTCGCCCCCTGCGGTGCGTGCCATGGCGAACTCGCCCACAAGGAGGGTGTGCCATGGCTGGAAGGGCAGCCCGAGGCCTATCTTGCCGCGCAGCTTAGCGCGTTTGCCGCCGGTACCCGGCATAATGATATCAACGGGCAAATGCGGAATGTGGCGCGACAGATGACGCCGACGGAGATACAGGAAGCTGCGGCGTATTACGCCAACCGGGAGTAGGTGCTCTCTGGACTCCGGCTGGCGGAGCGCTGTCGGGCCAGAGGGATCGTGCGCTAGCGCCAGCCTTTGGACTGGCTGACTTATCGGAGCATCCAGGCACGCGCGCAGGCGGAGTAGACTTTGTGGTGAACCCTGCACGAATCGCAAAACGCCTCGCAAGTGCATGTACCCGCCACGGCGGGCGCTCCATAGGCTGTCCGACCGCGCGACGGCGTTCATACGGTCGCAGGGCGGAAAAGTGTCTGCCGGTCAGCAGCCATTCGCGCCGTCAGCCACCGTCCGCACATTTGCGCGCGACCGGCAAAGGAGCGCGTTATGAAGGTACTAATGGTCCTCACATCTCACGATCAGCTTGGCAACACCGGACGGAAGACCGGTTTTTGGCTGGAGGAAATGGCCGCGCCATACTATGTCTTTAAGGACGCCGGCGCCCAGATCACCATCGCATCGCCCAAGGGCGGACGTCCGCCGCTGGATCCCAAAAGCAACGAGCCGACCTTCCAGACCGATATCACGCGCCGCTTTGAGAAGGATGCCGACGCTGAAAGCCGGCTCGACAGGACGGTTCGCCTCGATAGCGTCAGGCAAGAGGACTACGATACAGTCTTCTACCCGGGTGGTCACGGTCCGATGTGGGATCTCGCCGAAGACAAGAACTCGATCAGGCTGCTGGAATCCTTCCTGGCCGCCGGTAAGACCATCGCAGTGGTTTGCCACTCGTCTGGTGCGCTGCGCCATGTCAGGACGCCGAGCGGCAAGCCCCTGGTCGAAGGCAAGACGGTGACCGGCTTCACCGACGGCGAAGAAGAAGAGGTGGGCTTGACGAAGGTGGTGCCCTTCCTTGTGGAGGATGAGCTGATGAGGCTCGGTGCCACCTTTTCCAAGGTGAAGAACTGGGGTGTGCACACGGTGGCGGATGGCCAGTTGATCACCGGCCAGAACCCGGCCTCGTCAGGTCCGACCGCTAAGATTCTGATCGAAAGGCTCAATGGGAAGGCAAAATAGCCAAGCAATCTGAACGCCGGGGGGCAATCCTGGCCTTCCGGCGCAAGCCGCAACGGGGGCCCGACATGACTGAGCAAAACAGTAGATCGGTCTCACTCGACGCCGAGCCGGCAGCGGATGGCGATGAGGCCGTTGCTCGCAGCGGGCGGCCCACACAGACCTCGCCGGGGTCGGTGCCCGTGCCGCGGCAGGCCCGGGCAACGCCACGGAAGCGAAAGCTCCTCGCCGGTTTGGCCGGCACTGTTATTCTGGCAGGTGTGCTCGTGTTCGGCATCCCATGGGTCGAGACCATGCTCAGCACCGTCTCAACAGACGATGCTTACGTAAACGGACATGTGACATTCGTTGCGCCCCGCGTGGCAGGACAGATTGCCCGCGTTTTCGTTGATGACAACAATCGTGTGCGTAAGGGAGAGCTCCTCGCCGTGTTGGACAAGGAGCCGTACCAAATTGCGGTCTCCCAGAAACAGGCAGCGGTCGATACCGCAACGGCAGACCTGCAAGCCGCCATCGCGGCGGCACGTTCGATCGAAGCGGAGGCCATGAGCCAGCGCTGGAACCTGCAAAACGCGGTGGAGAGTGTTGACAGCCAGATCGATCTGCTGCGCGCGCGGGTCACCGACATCGAGAAGAGCAAGGCTGCACTGGTGCTGGCACAGCTTCAATTCGATCGGGCGAAGATACTTGTCGCGAAGAACGACGTGCCGCGCGAGGAGTACGACCGGCGGCAAGCGGCCCTGACGACGGCTGTTGCGCAGCTCACCCAGAGCCTGGCCGATGTCTACCAGATCCGCGCCTCGCTGGGGCTTCCGGCGCAACCCGACCAAGGCGCCAATCTCGATCAGGTGCCGCCCGATCTCGACGAGACGTTTTCGACCGTCCTCCAGGCGCAGGCGGCGCTGATTCACGACGCCGCGCAACTCGGCATCGTGCATTCGTTCGACCAGGGCCCGAAAGCGATGCTGGAGCAGTTCTATAAGCTGGGCGATGTCGACACCACGTTCGATCGCTATGCAGCGAACGCTCCGGCAGTCAAGCAGGCCGAGGCGAAACTCGAAGCCGCCAGGCGCGATCTCGTACAGGCCAAGCTGAATCTGAGCTACTGCGATATCACGGCGGACATCGACGGCGTCATCACGCGCCGCAACGTCAACCCGGGCAACTATGTCCAGGTTGGACAGAACCTGATGGCGATTCGCTCGCTTCGCGAAATCTGGGTCGATGCGAACTTCAAGGAAACCCAGCTGCACGACTTGCGCATCGGTCAGCCGGTTAAACTGTACGTCGACATGTATGGCGGGCGTCATGTATTCAACGGACGGATCTCCGGCTTTACCGAGGGGACTGGATCGACCCTTGCGCTGCTGCCCGCCGAGAATGCCACCGGCAATTTCATCAAGGTCGTTCAGCGTCTGCCCGTCCGGATCGATCTCGTCGGTTACAACCCCGACCAGCTACCTCTGTTCATCGGCACCTCGGTCGAGCCCTACGTTTATATCGATAAGCCGCCAACCGGGCCCAATGCCGGAAAGTTCCTCCAGGCCCATGTGCCGCAGTCTCCGGGTGCCAATCCGTCCGCCGGCGCATCGGGCCCGGGGCAATGAGCGGGGCGGCGGCGGCACTTTCGAGTTCCCGAACCCGCGCAGGCGTAAACCCCTGGGTGGTTGCCGCGGTCGTCGTGGTGCCGACCTTCATGGAGGTGCTCGACACCACGATCGCCGTCGTGGCGCTGCGCTATATCGCGGGCGGACTGTCGGCCACGGTCGATGACGGCGAATGGGTCATCACCAGCTACCTGGCCGCCAACGCGATCATCCTGCCCATCACCGGCTGGCTGATCGCGCATCTTGGACGCCGCAACTATTTCCTGCTTTCGATCGCCGTATTCACCCTCGCATCAGGACTATGCGGCATGGCCACGAGCCTCGGCCAGCTGATCCTGTTTCGCGTGATCCAGGGCCTTGCCGGAGGCGGGCTGCAGCCGTCGAGCCAGGGCGTGCTGCTGGATGCCTTCCCCCCCGAGAGGCAAGGCATGGCCATGACGCTGTTCGGCCTGGCAGCGCTGATCGCGCCGATCGTCGGTCCGACGCTCGGAGGCTGGATCACCGACAGCTACTCCTGGCGGTGGGTGTTCTACATCAACGCCCCCGTCGGAATGCTGGCCCTGGGTGCGTGCGCCCTCACACTGCGCGATCCCGGTTACCTCGTGGCACAGCGCAAGGAGTTGCTGAAGAAACCGTTCAGCTTCGACGGCATTGGCCTGTCGCTGCTGGTCGTCGTCATCGTCTGTTGGGAGGTGACGCTCAGCAAGGGCCAGGAATGGGACTGGCTGGGCGACCCGTTCTGGCGGGTGCAAACACTGGTGTTGTTGTTTACCGTGGGCCTAGCCGGGCTGATCGTCTGGGAATTGCGCCATCCGACTCCGGTGGTCAATTTTCGTCCGTTGGGAGAGCGGAATTTCGCCGCCTGCTGTATCATCATCTTCTTCGCCTACGTGGTCCTGTATGCTTCCAGCACCGCGTTGCCCGCCTTGCTCCAGTCGCTGTTCGGCTACGACGCACTCAGCGCCGGGCTGGTCATGTCGCCGGCCGGCATCTTCGCCGTCATCACCATGCCGTTCGTGGGGAAAGTGCTCGGTCGTGGGACCGATGCGCGCTGGGTGATTGTCGCGGGTCTGCTGACCATGGCCGCGGGGAGCTACTGGATGTCCCAGATGAACCTGGACATTAGTCCGGGGCAGGTGGTCTGGCCGCGGGTGGTGCTAATCATCGGGATCGCGATGTGCTTCGCCCCGGCAAACATGGCGGCTTACCTTTATACCCCGCTCGCGCTGCGGGGGGCGGCGGTCGGGGTGTTGAGCCTCCTGCGCAACGAGGGCGGCAGCGTCGGGACCTCAATGGCGCAGACAATTCAGGAGCGGCGTGACCAATTTCACAGCCTCCGTCTTGGCGAATTTCTCGATCCCTTCAACGCGGCTGCGCATTCGTTCCTTGATCAGGCTTCCGAGCGGTTCCTGCAGCAGTTCGGCGATCCGGTCGCCGCGCGGCAAATGGCCTTGCAGGCGCTGGCAAACCTGCGCGAGCAACAGGCATCGTCGCTCGCGTACTTCGATGTGTTCTGGGTGTGCGCCGTTGTTATGGCCGTGCTTGTGTTCGCTGTGCTGGTGATGAAACGCTCCGTCGCGGAGAAAGGCGCTCGGATCGGATCCGAGTAAGGCAAGCGACGCACTGATTCCATCCGAGTGTCGTGATCCTGGCGGATGGCGGCGGCCCCACCTGTCATTGCGAGCGACGCGAAGCAATCTCCAATAAGCGATCGCACGTACTCACTGGCTGACCGTACCGCAGATTGAGCCAAACGGTCGGAAGGTTTTCCAATAACGGTGCTGGCCCGAGCGCAATAATAGGCTTGAGTTTGTCGGACTGCAAGCACCCTGGAACCAGCATCATGAGCATGATCACCACCAAAGATGGCGTTCAGATCTTCTACAAGGACTGGGGCCGTGGCCAACCGATCGTTTTCCATCACGGCTGGCCGCTCTGCTCCGACGACTGGGACGCCCAAATGTTGTTCTTTCTACAGAACGGCTATCGTGTTGTCGGATTCGACCGGCGCGGCCACGGACGCTCCAGCCAGGTATCCGATGGCCACGATATGGACCACTACGCAGCCGATGCGGCCGCTGTGGCAGATCACCTGGATCTCCGCAATGCCATCCATATCGGCCACTCCACCGGCGGCGGCGAAGTTGCCCGCTATGTCGCACGCCACGGCAAAGACAGGGTCGCAAAGGCGGTGCTGATGTCCGCGGTACCGCCGATTATGGTGAAGACATCGAGCAATCCAAACGGTCTGCCCATCGAGGTCTTTGACGGGCTACGCAAGAGCCTCGCCGCCAACCGCGCCCAGTTCTATCGGGATGTCGCGTCTGGCCCCTTCTATGGCTACAATCGCCCGGGAGCCACGCCGTCCGAGGGTGTCATCGGGAATTGGTGGCGCCAGGGCATGATTGGCGGCGCCAAGGCACAGTACGACGGAATCAAGGCGTTCTCTGAGACCAGCTTCACTGAGGATCTGCTAAGCATCGACGTACCGACGTTGGTCATGCACGGCGACGACGACCAGATCGTGCCCTACAAGGATGCCGCGTTGCTGTCGGTGAAGCTTCTCAAGCATGCGACCTTGAAGATCTATCCTGGATTCCCGCACGGCATGCTCACCACCCATGCTGACGTGATCAACCGGGATCTTCTCGCCTTCATCAAGGAATGAGGTCAAAGCGTACCGGCGACAGATACGCGGGCGGTTGGTCAGCCGCATGTTCCAAGCAGTACGGTTGTTCGCTCGACGAAGCCGTCGCCGCCAACCGGACCGCTGCTGACGCCGTATCCATGCGAACCGGCTTCGAGACGTCCGAACCGGTGAAGCAACATTCTACCCGGGGCCGAGAGGAGAGTCCTATGCCGGAGGAGAAAACCATATGGACCGGAATCAGGCGCGGATTGGCGCTCCGCTGCCCCAACTGTGGCAGGGGTCGTTTGTATGCCGGCTACCTGAGGATCCGGTCACCGTGTGAAGTCTGCGGCACGGACAACACTATGTACCCATCTGACGACTTCCCGCCCTACGTGACGATCCTCCTCTCCGGACATATTATCATCCCATCATTTATCGTGACTGACAATGCCTACGCGCTGCCGTTTTGGATAGAAGGCGCGATCTTTCTGCCGATAACGCTGATACTATGTTTGCTGATGCTGCCCGTCACGAAAGGGGCCACTGTCGGATTGTGCTGGGCCACCGACCTGACCCGGCAGGATGCCGTAAAATAGGCACTGAACCTACAACGAACGACCAGATCCATCGCGGTAAAGCTGTCGCGGTCCCGGTGCGGCGAGCAATTCACGCCGAAATCCATGCGGCGCAACGGGCAACCATTTTTCCACAAATGATTCGCGCCGCTTTGATCCAGATCAAAGCGAGCGGCGCAGCATGGCCGTATAAGTTGCGTTTATTCAACCGAGGTTCCCGTGCCAGCCTTACTCAAAGACCAGATGGTGAGCGCCACACAGCTGATGGGGCTCGCCCAGGATCACCGCAGCCAGGCGGAGCGTTCCGCGTCTTCGAAAGAACAAAACGAATTGCATCGCGTGGCCGACATATACACCGTCTTGGCAATGATAGACGTTCCAATCGAATTTCTCAAGCATTTCTGGTTGTGAAGGCGGCACGAATTTCAGGCCATACGCCGGCCGGGTCGTTTGAACGGCACCTTGGGTGAACCGCACGTAGACCAAGCGCGGCGCCGCGACCGGCTCAGCGCGACAGCGCCGGGCAATCTTGCGTCAGTAACGGGACCCCGCCGGAATCTTCATTCATTCGGCGCCAGGGTCATGTTCCGTCGGCGCCATGCATTCGGACTTAGGCCCACCACATCGCGAAACACGCGGCAATAATGCGCCTGATCGGCGAACCCGCACGCAAGTGCGATCTGCGACAGCGGCTCGTTCGACGTCAACATGAGCCGCTGAGCCCGTTCGACCCGCCGGCACCGGATGTAATGGCACACCGTCGTGCCGAACGTTGCCTTGAACGCATGCGAGAAATAGCTGGCACTCAGGCGGGCCTTGCTCGCGCAATCCTGCAACCGGATCGTAGAGCCGAGCGAAGCGTCGATGAATTCCTTTACCTTGCGTGTCTGCCACGGTGCCAGGCCGCGCAGATCGGAAGGTGTGGCCGCAGGTTTCTCGCCGGCCGGTGCATCGTCGGCGTAGCTCCGCAGCATCGCAGCCGCGACCTTGATCTGCGATTTCGCCTGAATTCGATCGTCGTCCCACATCCGCAAGGCAGCGTCGAGGAATCCGGTCACCACTGCCAGCGACGAATGTTCCGACGCCAGGTCGAAGGTGGATTGATTGTAGGAATGGATCTGCCCATACCCGTGGATCATTTGCGTGACACCCATGGCACTCATCCCTTTTGCGATGTTATAGTACGAACTGAACAGATGTGCGTTGCCCGCCGGCGCGCACATGCATTGGCCGCGACGTCAGACCGAAGCATCGACGGCAAGCCGCGCAAACTGTGAGCGCAGTCGTGGTACTACGAAGTCAACGAACGCCCGCACCTTGGGAACAGTGATGCGTCCCTCCGGCACGATAAGGTGCACCGGCAAGGGCGTGTACTCGTGCGATTTCAGCACGATCTCCAGCCGGCCATCGCGCACGAGATCCGCCACCTGATAAGAGTACAACCGCGTCACGCCGCGTCCTTCCATGGCCGACGCAATCGCCGCCCGCGTACTGTTCACGACAAAGCGCGGCGCCAGTGCCACGCTGCGCGGGATCGCCGAGCCCTCGGATGGTGGGAATTTCCACGACTCCAATCCGGCATCAGAGAAGGTGACGATGCGGTGCTTCGCCAGGTCGCCGGGCATCTCGATCGGTGGGGACTCGCGCAGGTAGGATGGCGACGCGACGATCACCTGGCGGACTTCGCCCACGCGTACGGCCACCATCGATGAGTCGGGCAGATGGCCAATTCGCAGCGCAGAGTCGACGCCTTCATCAATCAGGTTCACCGGCCGGTCCAGCACGAAAAGCTTGGCCGACACCGTTGGAAACGCGTCGAGAAAGTCGTCCAGGATCGGACGTAGCACGTCTTCGCCGGTTAATACCGGTGCGGTGACCACCAGCGTGCCGCTCGGCGACGACTTGGCGCTCGCCGCCAGCGTATCGGCCTCGTCGAGCGCGGTCAGCAGCCGCCGGCAGATATCGGCATAGCGCACACCGACATCGCTCAATTTGCTTGCGCGGGTCGAACGGTGCAGCAGCGGAACGCCGACGCGTCCTTCAAGAAATGCCATGGCGCGGCTCACGGCGGCCGGCGAGCGTCCAAGCTTGCGGCCCGCGGCAGCAAGACTGCCTTCGTCCAGAGCGGTGACGAACACCTTCATGGCGTCGATGCGATCCATCGATCCCTCCTCCAGGATGCTGATTGTCAGGAAAGCCGCAGCGGAGGGCGCCGGCGTGCGCCCTCTTGGTTCATTATTCGTGCTGTCGGGTTCCTCGGACGGGCTGGGCGATCGCACGGGTCCGGCGCGCAGCGACCTGCATTGGCCGGTCATGCTGGCAGGGACCGGCGAAGTCTCGCCGCATCTGCATCGGCGCGGCCAGCCGCACTGGTCCAGCAGCCGGAATCGTAGGGGCATCGATGTTGGTCATGGCCCACCTCCCGACCATGCAACTAGTCCAGGGGCCCGGGTGTAGTCCTTGTGCTAAACGTGAATCAGTGTGAAGAATTCAGCGGCACTGAGCGGATCTGAAAGCGCGCATACAAACAAGTATCTGCGGCGCAGAATGGTTGCTGCCGAGTCTGTTGATATTAGGGACAACAGATTGGCATTGGGACGCCGCAGCGCCGGGTTATTGCGGGTAGACCCGGCTCTGGTGGCAGGTGAAAAAACCTGAAGGCGTTTCTGGTTCCACTTACGTTCACGCCGTCGTGATCCGCACAGCGCTTGGCATCTATGCCTCCGGCTCCGCGTCAGGTGTCGGACGCGGCGATGGCCGCCGCTTCGGCTTTGCCCTTGCGCCATTTGCATCTTCGGGATCTGCTTCGCAGCCCACAGTCCCAACGCCCTCCATGGATTTCTTGAACCTGATCGGCCTTGAATCAGCGATCGCCCTTGGGTCGAAGTCGGAATCCAGCATCACCCCCCAGATCTTACGCATTTGCATGCCGATATTCCCGGCATCGTAGAGGGGAAACACCGCGGCCTCGCGCAAGAACTTTTCCATCGGGTGTACCCTGTCGAGCGAATTGACGCCCATAGCCTGCATCGCCCGAAAGACCGCATTGAACAAGGTTTCACCGCAGAACACTTTGGCCATCGCGCCCACGGCATGGCCTTCAGAATCGTACTGGTCCAGATAGTGCGCCGCCTTCCAGGAGAAGGCCCGGCAGGCCTCGATCTTCATCGCGACCTCGGCAAGCAGGTAGCCCACTGCCTGATGATGCAGGATCGGCGCGCTGCCGCCGGCTGTGTAGGTCTTTGCCCATTGCAGCACGTATTCGTAGGCCGAACGCGCCACCCCCACCGCGGCGATCGCGGCCACCGGACCGGACCACGTGAACGCCTTGGAGATCACCAGGTCGCCGTCGCCGATCGCGAATGCGTTCTCCTCGGGGACGCGACAGTTTTCAAACACGATCGCATTGTTCTGGCACAGCCGGTGGCCGAGCTTGGAGATTGGCTGCTGGTAGCGAACGCCCCGCGTTCCCCGAGGCACAATGATGGCGCTCAGTCCCGTCTTGCCGCCCTGCTTGGGTTCTGTGCGCACGATACAGACATTCACGTTCGCGCCCTTCAGATCCCAGCCGCCGGCATTGCACGGCCAGTACTTGGTACCGTCCAGGACATATTCGCCGCGCCCTCGGTCCAGCATGGCGGTCAGGCCGATCCCTGCCGGATGCTCGCCGGGGTGATCGAAATTGGCGGTTCCCCCCGGCGTTCCCGCTGGTTCGCTCACGGTCCACCCCGCGATATACTCGCCGCGCGGGTCGCTGGTGGCCTCTCCCAGCCATTTCCGCTTTTGCTCCTCCGTACCGAACCACGCCACCGGCATCAGCGCCAGGCCGTTCACCAAAAGAATGGTGGCGAAGCCGGGATCGACGGCGGTGATTTCCTCGGCAACAATCTGCAGATCGACGTTACTGACGCCGCCGCCGCCATACTGTTTGGGCAGGAAGCCCATGGCGAAGCCGAGCTTGTGGCATTCGATATAGGCGCCCTTGAGCATTTGAAAGGCTTTCTGGGTGTCGGGCTCCTCGTCTGCCGCTTTGACCAGCGGCTGAAGGATCTCGACAGCGAATTCCCTCGCGTTTCGCTGCAGCCGCTGCTGTGCGGTGGTCAGCGTGAAATCGATGGCCATGATCGCGTCAGCTCCCTGCAGCAAGCACCGGCTATTAGAGAAGCGTGAGTCACGCGCCTCATGTCACGCTCCCCATGTCATTGCGGGGAGCGCACCGACGAAGCAATCTTGATCGCGCAGGCGCACGGATCGACCGTGCGCTTTCCCGGAGGCGACTGCTTCGTCCGCTTCGCTCCCCGCAATGACATAGGGTCCATGACGTGAGGTCCATGACGTGGCGTCCATGACGTGGCGTCCATGGCATGGGGTCCATGGGTGGTGGCAACTAAGCCGGCGGGACGAACCGGAAGCGGCAGGCATCACCGTCACGCTGCATGCAGGCTTGTTGCTCGACTTCGGCGCCCATCAGTCCGGCGAGAAAGCCTACGTCGAAACGGCAGACCTCCGGGTAATCCTTCGACAGGTCATGATAGACGCAATTCTTGCACTCCACGCGCGGCAGCTTGTCGGCATCCTCGGGCGGGATGGTCCCGGCAATGAACCCGGTCTCGTTCATGATGGCAACGATCTCGGCGATCCGCTCGTTGCGGTTCTTGCCGATCAGGCGCGGGATCAGATTGCCGGACAGCTTCACCCCCAAATCGTACATATACTGTGACATTGCTTGCTCCCCCACTTGCTCGCGCAGGGTCTGGAGCATCAGCCTGGAGAACCAGGAGTACTGCTTGGGGAACAGGCTGTTGGTACCTTGCTCGGTCAGGACATAAACGTTCTGCGGCCGGCGGCCGGTCCTGCGCGGAATCCCTTTCCGGACATGCCCCTCCCGCTCGAGTGCCATCAGGTGCTGGTTGACCGCGGTCCGGCTCAGGCCGACAGCGGCGACCAATTCGTCCAAAGTCGCCCCGGCCTTGTGTTCCATAAGCTGGTTCAGGACGTCCTGCTGGCTGTTTCCCGTCGTCACCATCAATTGCTCTATCAATCCGGCCAAGCTCGGGACTGATTATAGCGCATTTATCTGTGGATTGCGCGTAAATTCCTCCGACGGGTGCCCCGCACCAATCGAGCCCGCCCGCACGGGCCATCTACGGCTCCCGGCGCCAGAGCACCCACCCCCAAAAGTGCCAGCCCGCCCCTCCGCAATTTCGCCATTGACCCGCGACGCCATTTTATCTATAAAAGCAGTCGAATTGGTGTAAACAAACGCCAGCCAGGGGGCCGAGGTGTCATCGCCATGACCAATCCATGCTCCGACGCGTCGCCGATCCCACTGCACCACTCATTGCGCCCGCAGCTCCCGCCAGGATCGCTCCAGGCAAATGCCGCGGCGGAAGCGCGACCGCTCTATGTGTCAGGCGATTGCGAAATCGACCCCTCCCGGCGGGAGCTGCGAATCGAAGGATCTGCCGTGCCGATTGGTGGTCGTGCCTTTGGCATCATCGAAATCCTGGCGGAGTCGGCCGGCGAACTTGTCACCAAGGACGAGCTGACCAACCGCATCTGGCAGGGCGCGACGGTCCTGGATAACACGCTTCAGGTCCATGTCGCCGCGCTCCGCAAGGCGCTTGGCAAGCATCGGGGACTCCTCAAAACCGAGTCCCAACGCGGCTATCGCTTGCTTGGCATTTGGACCATCCGCCATCACCGTCCGGTCGCGCCACCGTTCAGCTACCAGCCAATTCCGGTAATTCGCGAAGAATCCTCGGCGACCAATTTGCCCGCGATTCCCGGACGTCTCGTCGGCCGGGCCGCGGTTCTGCACCGATTGACCGACCTGATGTCCGCCTATCGCGTCGTGACGCTGACCGGGCCGGGCGGCATCGGAAAAACCGCGCTCGCCGTCAAAATCGGCCACCGCCTCCGCGTCGATTTCCCGGACGGCACCTGGCTGGTCGAACTCGCATCCCTGTCCGATCCGGCCCTCGTGCCCTCGGCGGTGGCACGCGCGGCCGGCCTCAAGCTCGGCGGCGAGCGGATTTCCGCCGAAACGGTTGCGCGCGCAATCGGCGACCGCAAGATCCTTTTGATCCTCGACAATTGCGAGCATGTCATCGAGGCGGCGGCCTCCCTCGCGGAACTGCTGGTGCGCCTCTGTCCGCGGACCACAATCCTGGCCACCAGCCGCGAATTGCTCCAGATCAACGGAGAGTACATCTGCCGCGTGCCGCCGCTCGACGTGCCGGCGCCCGGAAAGCAGGACCCAGACGAACTACTGGGGCACGCCGCAGTCGGCTTGTTTGTGTCCCGGGCCCAAAGCTTTGACGCCGACTTTACCGGCCGAAATCCGGACCTGCAGGCAATCGCCGCGATCTGCCGGCACCTGGACGGCATCCCGCTTGCCATCGAATTCGCCGCGGCCACGGCGGCCGCGCTTGGGGTTCGCCAGGTCGCTGATGGGCTGCGTGATCGCTTCACACTGCTGACCAGAGGCCGCCGGACTGCCGTCGCGCGGCACCGTACACTGCGCGCGACCCTGGATTGGAGCTACGAGTTGCTTCCAGGCCAGGAACAATTCGTGTTGCGCTGGTTGGCCGTGTTCCCTGCCGGCTTCACCCTGGATGCCGCCGCCGCCGTGATGCGCGAAAGCGGCCTCGATCGATCGGCTGTGGCAGACGCCATTGCCAGCCTCGTCGCCAAATCCTTGGTCACGCTCGACGAATCTGAACAATCCTCGCGCTGGCGGCTGCTGGAAACCATTCGTGCCTATGGATTGGAGAAGCTGGCACGGCACGGCGAGACCACGCGCGCAGCGCGGCACCATGCCGCGTATTTCCGCGACGTTTTTGCTCTCACCTCCGGGTTCCTCTCGCGGCAGTCGAGTGAGGACCTGGCCCGCCACGGCCGCGAGATCGATAACGTCCGTGCCGCGCTCGATTGGTGCTTTGCTGCCGACGGGGATGCCGCCATCGGCATCGATCTCACGGCCGCTTTCGCGCCGGTCTGGATGAACCTGTCGCTGATGGTCGAATGCTGCGACCGCTGTGAAGCCGCGCTATGCCACATTGCACCCGGCACATCGTCGCGTGCGCTGCAGCCCATGTGGCTGCGAATCGCGCTTGGGAGTTCGCTCATTGCCACGCTTGGGCCATCGGAACGGTCGCTGCAGGTCCTGATCGAGGCGTTGGAAACGGCAGACGCCCTGAATGACCCGGGCGCCCAGGCGCGTTCGCTCTCTGTTCTTGCGACCGCCTACACCTATCGCGGGGAGTACGCCGAGGCGCAAAACGCAGTGGAGCGGCTGCGCCAGGCCGCGACCCGGATCGGCGATCCCGCCCTGGTGGTCGTGGCCGATCGCTTGCTCGGGGTGACGCTGGTGACCGCCGGCCGCCTGCGCGACGGCCAGCAATCCCTGGAGCGCGTCCTGCATGCCCCCGATACGCCGCACGATATGCGGCGCTCGACCTGGCGCCACTCGGAACACCGCGCGATGGCGCGGGCGATGCTGGCCCGCGCATTGTGGCTGCAAGGCTTTACGGACCAGGCAGTCTCCCAGGCGCAGGCGAGCCTTGAGGACCTTCGCAGCACGGACCATCCGCTGTCGCTCTGCCGCGCCCTCTATTACGGCATATGCCGGATTGCCCCGATGACCGGGGACTTTGTAACGGCCGAGCGAGCGATATCACGGCTGATCGAGACGGCGACCGCCTTGAACGCACATTTCTGGGTGACGACGGGACATCTGCTGCAAGGCAAGCTGGCCGTCGAACGCGGCGAATTCGCCAACGGCCTGGCGATACTCCGCGCCGCCTTCGATACCTGCCGGCGCAGCGGATGGCGCATTTCCCATCAGGAGTTCCAGGCTGCTTTGGCCATCGCGCTCGCCGGTACCGGCCATGCCCCAGAGGCGCTCGGGACCCTGGATGCCGCGATTGCCGACGCCGGCGCGCACGAGAGCAGCCGGCTCTGGTATGTCCCGGAGGTGCTGCGCATCAAAGGCGAGATCGCGCTGCCCCCAGCCCCGGACGGATCTTTCCAGGTCGCCGAAACCTGCTTCTTGCAGGCGGCCGAGATGGCGGCCGGCCAAGGCGCATTGTTCTGGGAGCTGCGTATTGCCCTGAGCCTCGCCCGTGTGCGGGTGATGCAGGGGCGCGGCCCGGAGGCGCGGCAATTGCTTGAGCCGACCTACGGCCGCTTCACGGAGGGCTTCGACACGGCCGATCTGCACGCCGCCCGTGCGATGCTGGAGACGCACCCCCTCCCATAGTCGCACGACCTTTTCTTGCCGCCGCCGGTTTTCTGAAGAATCCTGACGAAAGGTGAATCATGGCGCGTCGGGATGAGTGGGGGCAGTGTTCAGCCGGTCTACGCGACTGTCGAATGCGAGATCGACCTCGCACGGCGTGAGCTTCGCATTCGCGGGACGCCGGTGCCTCTCGGCGGACGGGCCTTCGAAATCGTCGAGGTTCTGGCGCGATCTTCCGGCCAGCTCGTCACCAAGGACGAATTGATCGATCGCATCTGGCCCGGCACGGCAGTCCTGGAGAACACGCTTCAGGTTCACGCCACCGCCATCCGCAAAGCCCTCGGCCCCCATCGCGCGCTGCTGAAGACCGAGTCGGGACGCGGCTATCGCTTGCTCGGGGACTGGGTGGTCCGCCATCACGATTTGGCGAGGCCGCCGGCTCGCATCGTCCAGGTGCGCGAGCCGGCCAATCCACCGGACAGCAACTTTCCGGCTGGTGTCCCACTCGTGGGCCGGACCGGGGCGTTGCAGCAACTGCGCGACCTGGCGTCCGCCTATCGCGTGGTAACGCTGACCGGGCCAAGCGGCATCGGCAAGACCACGCTCGCCCTGGAAACGGCGCGAGCCGTGCTGGGCGAGTTCGCCGACGGTGGAAAGCTGGTGGAATTTGGATCGCTGTCGGACCCCGCTTTGGTGCCCTCGGCGGTGGCGCGCGCGCTGGAACTGAAGCCAACCGGCGAAGAGATTTCCGCGGCATCGGTCGCGCGAGCGGTCGGCGCCCGGAACCTGCTGTTGGTGTTGGATAATTGCGAGCATGTCATCGATGCGGCGGCGACCATGGCCGAGGCACTCGTGCGGCTGTGCCCGAACGTCACGATGCTCGCGACCAGCCGAGAGATTCTGCGAATCGAGGGCGAGTGTACCTATCGCGTTCCGCCGCTCGACGTGCCGGCAGTTGGAAACTGGGAACCCGGTCACATCCTGGGCTACAGCGCCGTGGAATTGTTCGTTGCCAGAGCCGAAGCCCAAGGATCGGAGAATGTATCGCGCAGCGAGATCCTGCCCATCGTCGCCGGCATCTGCCGTCGCCTCGACGGCATTCCCCTAGCAATCGAATTTGCCGCGGCCCGCGCCGCCGTATTGGGAACCGAGGAGGTGGCGGCAAGCCTGCGCGATCGCTTCGCCGCGCTGACCAGCGGCCGGCGTACCGCCGTTGCCCGGCACCGGACACTGCGTGCGGCGCTTGATTGGAGCTATGAACTGCTTCCGGAGGCGGAGAAATACCTGCTCCGCCGCTGCGGCGTTTTTGCCGGAGGCTTTACCCTGGAAGCCGTGACCGCGCTCGTCGAGGATCTCGCCGGCAGCGGCCCGCCCGTGGCTGAAACCATAGCGAATCTTGTCGCCAAATCATTGGTCACTTTCGATCCGGTGGAGTCGAACGGGCGCTGGAGGCTGCTGGAAACCACGCGGGCCTACGTCACCGAGAAACTCCTGTCAGGCGGAGAAGCCGCCCAGGTCAACCGGCGTCATGCCGAGTGCTTCCGCGACCTCTTCTCTTGGCTTGCCGGATCAGCCGCGCCTTCCGATCAGGACATCGCTCGCTATGCTCGGGAAATCGACAATGCGCGGGCCGCGCTCGAGTGGGCTTTTTCGGACGCGGGTAATCCTGACATTGCCGTATCGCTGACCGTCGAGGTCGTGCCACTGTGGATGCATCTATCGCTGCTGGAGGAGTGCCGAGGCGCCGTGATGCGGGCCCTTGCGACTCTCGCCGCCACACCGAACGGGGATACGCGCCTTGAAATGCGGCTGCACGCCGCGCTGGGGGCCTCGCTGGCGTGGGTCGGAGGTGCTGTTCCCGAAATCGAGGCTGCATGGGAAAGGACCCTGCAGCTTGCAGAAACTCTTGGCGATGTCGACCATCAATTGCGCGCGCTGTGGGGGTTGTGGCTGCTGAAAGATCGGCAGGCTCTTGCACTGGCTCAGCAGTTCTCCGCGGTCGCGGCGACGCCCGCCGATCGGTTGCTGGGCGAGCGCATGGTCGGCGTCTCGCAGCACTATCTCGGCAACCAGGTGATGGCGCGGCGCCATATAGAGCATGTCATCACCGACGATCTTATTCACGAGTCCGGCTCGCGCATTGTTCGCTTTCAGATTGACCAACGATCGGCGGCGCGGGCGTTCCACGCGCGGATTTTGTGGCTTCAGGGTTTTCCTGACCAGGCGATAAGAGCAGTGGAAAGCCTGGTAGAGCATGCGCAGAAGGCGGATCATGCGAATTCGCTGTGCCATGCGACGGCCATCGCTGCGTGCCCCATCGCGCTATGGGCCGGCGACCTGGATCGCTGCCAATATTACATCGATCTTCTGCGCGACTTCTCCAGGCGGCATACCTTGGCTCTCTGGCGTGCCTTTGGCCGTGCGCATCAGGGCGTATTGCTCGTCAGGCGCGGCGATCTCCAGGGTGGATTGACGCTGCTTCGCACGGGGCTCGACGCATTCGGCGCTGCCTTCGCAGGATATCGCGTGCTGATATTTCTTGTCGAACAGGCGGCAGCGCTGGGCCAGGCGGGTCAGATCTCGGCAGCGATTGCCGCCATCAATGAAGCGGCCCATCGGTCCGAGAGCACCGCGGAGCGATGGATTATTCCGGAGCTGTTGCGCATCAAGGGAGAACTGCTGTTGTTACAAGCCGCGCCCGGGGCATCCTCCGTCGCCGGCCTGCTATTTCAGGAGTCGATCGAACGCGCGCGCGGTCAGGGCGCGCAGTCGTGGGAACTGCGTGGTGCGATGAGCCTCGCGCGGTTGTGGCGCCAGGATGGACGGGTGGCCGAGGCACGCGATCTGCTCATCGGGACATACGGGAAGTTCACCGAAGGGTTCCGAACCACCGATCTGGCCGCCGCAAAAAACCAGATAGCAGAATTGGAATAGGGCCGGGCAGGCGTGGGCGATGGCCTCCCCTTCCGGTCATGGCCGGGTCAAGCCCCGTGAGCAGCTGCACGAGGCGAGGGCGGAGGCATGCTCGCGCTTTCATGATGCCTATGGGTTGCAGCCCGGCCGTGACGTCGTGCGATCGGCCCTCTGTCAAGCTCACTTGCGGTTGCTATCAAAACTCGCCACTTGCCTTGAACCCGAACACAGCCGCGTTATGGATATTCCCCTGGGCGTTCGGTCGAAATACGTATTGGAACTCCGGCCCGAAATCCAAACCGCAGTATACGTGGATGTTGTAGTTCACTTCCAGAATCATTTCGCCGGCACCATAAATCTCCTGCACCGGCGAGACGTTGTCGCCGAACAGATGGCTGTCGTTGGCGCCGGATCGGTTGACGAAGATCACATGCGTGGAAAAGCCCGTTGGTCCCGCCAGTTCCTGCCAGTCGATGTCGGCCGAGACCGCAATCTGGTTGGCCGACGTCGCGCCTTGCTGGGCGCCCCTGGTATTCCCGGCAAATTCCGCCACAGCGCTGAATTGCAGGTAAATACCGCGGCTTTCCAGCTCTGGCCGAAGACCGCCCCAATCGCCGAGCAAGTGCTCGCCGGACGGCGGCGTGAACGCGATGCTCGTGGGATCGAAGGCGGCCGAGAAAATATCGAGGCCCGGAGCATTGCCCGGAGTCCGGGCTGCCGCGGACCCATCGCGGCGGCCCAGATGGGCAGCGCCAAAGCAGCAGCGTGTTTCACAACGTCCTCGCCTGCGCTTGCGGCTGGTGCGGCGAGGTTCCGACGTCCAGCGCGGCCTCGATTTGCTCCAGGCTGCGTCCCTTCGTCTCCGGCACCGTCATGGCCACGAACGCCAGCGCAACCAAGCTCAACACCCCATAGACCAGGAAGGCGCCCGTACTGCCGACCGCTCCCACCAGGTTGAGGAACGTGAGTGAAACGATCAGATTGAACGCCCAGTTGGCGACGGTGGCGAGGCTCATCGCCCGGCCGCGCAATGCCAGCGGGAAGATCTCCGCGATCAGCAGCCAGAACACCGGGCCCAGGCCGATGGCGAAGAAGCCGACATAGGCGGCCACCGACAGCACCGCGATCCACGCCAATTCGCCCGACGTGCCGGCAAGAAAAGCCGCTGACAGCACGAACAATGTGACGGCCATGCCGCCAAGGCTCCAGTAGAGAAGCTGCCGCCGGCCGAGCCGGTCGATCAGCCAGATCGACACCACGGTCATGATCACATTCACCGCGCCGACACCGGCTGTCGCCAGGATGGACGTCGCGGCGGACGACAGGCCGGCCGACTGGAAGATGATCGGCGCGAAGTAGATGACGGTGTTGATTCCGGTGACCTGCTGGAACATCGCCAGCCCGACGCCGATGATCAGCGGCTTGCGCAGGCGTGGCGCCGCCAGTTCCCACGCGCTGGTCAGCTTGCTGCCTTCTCGGGCGATGTCCCGGCGCAGCGAGGCCAGTTCCTGCGACACGTCGGCGGTGCCGCGCAGCCGCTGGAGCACGCTTTCCGCGTCGAACACCCGGCCGTGTCCGGCGAGCCAACGCGGGCTTTCCGGCAGCACCAGCATGCCAACGGCCAACACGACGCCAGGCACGGCACCCAGTGCCAGCATCCAGCGCCATCCCCCGGTTGCGCTGGCCAGCGCGTAGCCGACGAGATAGGACACCAATATCCCGGCGGTGATGCAGAGCTGGTTCAGCGATACGATCGCGCCACGATCGCTCGCGGGCGCGATTTCCGCGAGATAGAGCGGCGTCAGCATCGATGCTACACCGATGGCCACACCGACGAAGAAGCGGCCGATCAACAGAACAGCGACGCCCTGTGCGATGGCCGAAATCACCGCGCCGGCGATGAACACAAGGCCGGCGCCCAGGATCACGCGGCGGCGGCCGGCCCGGTCCGACAGGTAGCCGACCATCGCGGCGCCGATCGCTGCCCCCGCGAGCGCGATAGCGACCACCACGCCTTGCATGGTCGGCGACAGGGACATCACGTGGCGGATGAAGATCAGTGCACCGGAAATAACACCCGTGTCGTAGCCGAACAGCAGGCCGCCCAGTGCGGCTATGGCAGCGATGAGATAGAAACTCATGGTGCTTCCTCGCATTTTAGGGTTCCGCATGAGCCAATCCCTGCGGGTAGGGCGCATCAATAGCCGACTCGCGCCGCTCCGATTGTCGGAACAAGCGACGCCTTGTGCGGAACGATCACTGATACGATTGGCGGGCCGCGTATTGCTCTGCGGCCGCTGGTCAATCTGTGGCCGATGCCAACCTATCCCTGGCGAGTAGAAACCCGATATTGATAGCCCGGAAGACAATCTTCCGTGCGCCGTATCGCACCGCACCATCGGCTGCCGGCCATTCAATCGTTCAGCGAAAATCTGTCTGCCGGCTGGCGGTTCTCGGCGCAGCACGGAGGAACCTCTAGTTAGTTCCCAGCCAGGGCCGGTCGATCCCACGGCTGCCAATCTACCAATCCTCCAAAACATGCGGAAGGTTTGCCATGGTTGCGGAACAAAAAGTCGCGGTTATCACTGGTGCCGGCCAAGGCATCGGCGCCGCGCTGGTCGATGCATATCGCGCACGTAATTACCGGGTTGTCGGCAACTCGCGGTCCATTGCGCCATCGCGCGACGACGACGTCGTGACCGTGTGCGGTGACATCGGCGACCGCAATACCGCAGAACATGTGGTCGCCGAAGCGATGGCGCGGTTCGGGCGAATCGACACACTGATCAACAATGCCGGCATCTTCATTTCCAAACGCTTCAGCCAGTACACCGAGGCCGATTACAACGCGATGCTGGCTATCAATCTCGGCGGCTTCTTTCATATCACCCAGCTCGCCATCGTGGAGATGGAGAAGCTCGGCGGTGGCCACATCGTGCAAATCACCACCTCTCTGGTGGATCATGCGAACTCCGCAGTGCCCAGCGTGTTGGCATCGCTGACCAAGGGAGGACTTGACGCGGCGACCAGGTCGCTCGCAATCGAATATGCGAAGCGCGGCATCCGGGTGAACGCCGTTGCGCCAGGCGTCATCAAAACGCCGATGCATTCAGCCGAGACGTATGACCAGCTCGCTGCCATGCATCCGATGGGCCGCATGGGTGAGATATCGGATATCGTCGGCGCCATCCTGTATTTGGAATCCGCCGGCTTCGTGACGGGCGAAACAATCCACGTCGATGGTGGCCAGGCCGCCGGCCACTGATTGTGGGACTACCCGCGCTTCCGTGCGCTGCGTTCCGATAAGAGCGGTTCCAGCGTCTATCTGTCGGTTTGCCGCCGGCAACCGCGCCGCCCGTATCGTGCGGTGCTAATCCTGCCGATAGTTCGGCGCCTCCCGCGTCACCGATACGTCGTGCACGTGGCTCTCGCGTAGCCCTGCATTGGTAACACGGCGGAAGCGCGCGTTCTGCTGCAGCGTCCCAAGATTGTGGCTGCCCGTGTAGCCCATGCCGGCACGCACGCCGCCGACCAGTTGGTGCACCGCCTGGGCGACCGGGCCCTTATACGGGACCATGCCCTCCACACCCTCCGGCACCAGCTTGAGCTGGTCCTTGATGTCCTGCTGGAAATACCGATCGGCCGAGCCGCGAGCCATTGCCCCGATGCTGCCCATGCCGCGATACGATTTGTAAGAACGGCCCTGGTAAAGAAACACTTCTCCAGGGGCCTCATCGGTGCCGGCGAGCAAGCTGCCGATCATCACCGCCTCGGCCCCCGCCGCCAGCGCCTTCACGATATCGCCACTGTTCCGCATCCCGCCATCTGCGATGGCCGGCACGTTGTGGTCGCGGCAGGCGGCGGCGCACTCCAGCACCGCAGTGAACTGCGGCACACCCACGCCGGCAACGACGCGCGTGGTGCAAATGCTGCCCGGTCCGATGCCGACCTTCACCGCGTCGGCCCCCGCCTCGATCAGGGCCAGAGCGCCCTCTGGCGTAGCGACATTACCGGCGATCACCTGAACGGCATTGCTCTCCTTCTTGATCGCAGCCACCGCGTCCAACACGCCCTTGCTGTGGCCGTGGGCGGTGTCCACCACGATCACGTCCACCTCGGCCGCGATCAGTGCGCGCGCGCGGGCCTGCCCATCGGCGCCCACGCCGGTGGCAGCGGCGACGCGCAACCGGCCGAGTTCGTCCTTGTTGGCGAGAGGATGCGTCTCGGCCTTGTCCATGTCCTTCACGGTGATCAGGCCGACGCAGCGATAGGCGTCGTCCACCACCAGCAGCTTCTCGATGCGGTGACGGTGGAGCAGGCGGCGGGCCTCGTCGGCGGTCACGTCGGCCGTGACAGTCACAAGGTTCTCGCGGGTCATCAGCTCGTAGACCCGCAGCCCCAGATCGGTGGCGAAGCGCACATCGCGGTGGGTGACGATGCCGACCAGGCGATTGGTACCGCGCTCCACCACCGGGATGCCGCTGATGCGGTGGGTGGACATCAGCGCCTTCACGTCGGCCAGCGTCTGGTCCGGATGGATGGTGAGCGGGTTCACCACCATGCCCGATTCGAATTTCTTGACCCGGCGGACCTGGGCGGCCTGTTGCTCCGGGCTGAGGTTCTTGTGGATCACGCCCATTCCGCCGTGCTGGGCCATGGCGATGGCCATGTCGCCCTCGGTCACGGTGTCCATGGCGGCCGAGATCAGCGGGATGTTCAGGCTGATGCCGCGGGTGAGCCGGGTGCGGGTGTCGGTGTTGGAGGGCAGGACCTGAGAAAAGCCGGGGACGAGCAGGACGTCGTCGAAGGCGAATGCTTCTTCGATGCGGGGCGAGGCGGGGGCGTGGGGGGTGTCGAATGCCATGGGCGGGGGGCCTTTCCGCGACCTTGGCGGCCCCAGATAGGCGCGAGGGGAGGATTCTGCAAGCGGGGAGGTGTAGGGGTACCGCATGAATGGTGCCAGAGCCTTCCGGACCGCGCTGTCTGCGCCGGGCTTATCAATGGCGGGCGACGCCGGATGTCAGAGTTTTCAACCGGAACCCGCGCCACTGCTCTCCGCCTGAAACCGAAGCACCGCGTCAACAAGCTCATCACCGTACTTTCTGCGCATCGCCCCGACGAAGCTGGCTTCCTTGGCTATGCAAAAGCCGAGGAGGCCCTTCAGGTACAGCTTTTTGTCAGGAGAACTCTCTCCGATTGATACCTTATGGAGCATTACCGATATGAGCCTCTTTCTACCCCGACCTATCGATATTTGGCCCATTGGGGTGAGCACCAGACCCGTAACCATCCTCCGCTGACCCGCCGTGTATATCCCGCGTTTTTCATCATTAAAAGTCAACTGCGGCGACTTCACCCCTAAGGGCGCCCCCCCTTATGCAGATCTTCCGTTCCCAGGACATGCAGCGCCATGCCGCCGCCGTGATGCAGGAGGCTGCGATGGTCGAGCCGGTGATCATTACCTACCACGATCGCCCTCGCCTCGTGCTAATGCCGATGCGGGAATACGGCCGACTGCGCGGACGCGGTGCCACGCGCGAGACCGAACTGCCGCCGCAGGCAGCGGAGAGCATCAAGACCCTTGGAAGCCAATACAGATGAACCGAAAAGTTCCCCGCCTCCTCACTGACGCCGCCGCCAAAGCGTTCCTGGAGCAGGACCTGTCCAAACTGGACTTCTCCCAGTTCCATAGAGCCGATTTTTTCCGCGAACGGGGCCGCGAGGCAGACGTGCGTGCCGCCCTGGCGATACTGGACAGCATCGGCACCGACGAGAAGCCCCAGCCAGGAGATGAACTGGAAGAATAGCAGGTCGCGAGCCCATAAACCGCTCCGGCATCGTTGCTCAACGCCGTGAAGCAGCGCGCGTCGGCCCGCGGCATCCCCCACACGCGCCTCATCCGCCAAGCCATCGAAAATGCGCTGGCCAAGCCACCGAAGATCCGCTGACCACCGCGTCCCATGCTGGCCGCGTCGAGGAATCACACTCCCGGGCCACGAAGGTCAACCAATTCGCGGCGGCGCCGGGCCAGGTTTGTCGCCAGCCGCGTGATCTCGGTTCGCAGCGCTGCGGACGCGATTGCCACGATGCCACCACCCGGCTGCTCGATTTCCGGGAACCAGGCACGCGTCAGCGGCAGTCTCGCCAGGATGTCAACGCGCAACACGAACGCTCGGGACTGGTTCAGACGCGCGGCCTCGGCAGCGTCGAACACGCGTGCTCCGGCGGGCAGTGGGGTATCGGCCGGCCAAGACTGAGAGGTTGTATAGGCCACAACGGCATAGTCCCCGGCGGTGCCAAGAACGTAGCCGATGTGCAGAAGGCCTGGCCGAACCGGCACCTCACGCATCGGGAACAGGACACGCACGAATGCGCCGGGGCGCATCGGTGCGCTCAGGCGTTGTGTGGAATGGACCAGAGCTCCATCATCAGCGCCTGACGCTCGGCGTATTCCGCGTCCGATTCCTGCGCGGCACGAACAACGTCCTCGGGCCGGATCTTGTCCGGCAGGCCGGGAGCAACGTACATGGTGATGACGCGATCAGCCTCTTCGTGGCGCGACAGGTCGCGGAGCAATACGGTCTCGACATAGTTGGTCAGCGACCGGTTCTCGCCTTTCGCAATGGCCTGGAGACGGATGGCGCGGTCAGCGTCAAGGCGCAGCGTAATGGCGACCTTGCCCCGTGATTTCCCGGCGGGGCCACGCTGGCTCGACTTCGCGTGTTTCGGTCGGGCAGGTTGTTTGCGGGCGTGCGACATGGACGTAGTTTGATGCGATATGCAGGTAAGTGCAACTCGCCGTTGCGACCGCCGTGATGCGCCCCGAGCATCTCGCCGCCGCTCGGACGAGACCCGCGTAGATCGAGGCATTGCTGAACGCCCTGTGTGCGCTGTGTCGTCCGGTGGAAATCGCCTACCTCTGGCGTCCGGCGCTGCGCGACCCGGACGACAAGATGGTCCTTGAGGCGGCCGTCAACGGCCGAGTTGACTACCTGCTGACGTTCAACGAGCGAGACTGCGCCGGGGCGGAGAGCTTCGGCGTCCGGATCGCCCCCCAGGTCCCGCGTGGCGCGCATGGAGACAAGGATGACGCAATCGAACTACGCCCTGCGGCTCCAGGCGCACCTGAAGGCCGAGGTCGAACGCTTGGCAAAGGCCGAAGGCACAACGCTGAACCAGTTCATCAACGTCGCCGTGGCCGAGAAGATCGCCGCCCTGCGCATCGCCGGCTTCTTCCGCGAACGCGCCCGCGCGGCAGCCGTGCCGGCCGCCCTGGCGATCTGGGACAGCATCGGCGCCGATGAGAAGTCCCAGCCTGGAGATGAATTGGAGGAATAGCCGCCGCGATCCCACCGGCCGCTCCTATGAACGTGCTATCCGCGGCAACGGGCACGCGGTGGATGAAGGATCCGGCGCCGTCGACGCCGCCAGCACTCCAACCCGCACCTCCGCCACGCCGTCCCGGCGCATACCCAGCGCCTTCGCCGCCGCCGCCGAAACGTCGATGATCCGCGCGCGCCCGACCGGTCCGCGATCAGTGATGCGCACCACCACGGACCGCCCCGACGAAAGATCCGTCACGCGAACGCGCGTCCCGAACGGTAGCGACGGATGGGCGGCGGTAAACGCGGCCGGGTCGAGCGGCTTGCCATCGGCCATCCGGGTCTGGCCCGGTTCCCTTGTGTACCACGATGCAAGACCCTGCTCCGCGCAAGGCACCGGCGCCGCAGCCTGCTGCCGCGGCGCAGCGCAGCCCGCGACCAGGAGCACGAGAAGACACGGAAGCGAAGCAGTCCGCATAGCCCCCCGTTGAGGCGTAGCAGCGCGGCGAAATAGTGGCAGCCCAATAGTTACGCGATCAGAAGTGCGTGTGCATGGCCGCGGCCGAGCCGACTCTCGACTGCCCCTCGGCGAACCGGATTTTCGCCGGCGCAACGCGTTTTGACGCGCGGGCCGCCCGTCTGGATCCGCTCGGCGTATATGCCGGGACGGATACCAATGCGACGCACCGCGGCGAAGGGCTGGCGGGCGCCGACCGCCTGCTGCACGGCAGCATCGCGGATCCGCCTCGGTCGCACCGCTTCGCGACCTGGCGCACCGTGATCGCCGCAACCCCGCTTGGCGCCCCGCTCACGATCGAAGTCGAGGCAAATCCACCCACCCTTTCCCGCACCCTGATCCCCGCTCTCATCGGCGCCGCCTCGCGCCGCAATGCGGCTACGGCGGCCCCGGCTCGGCCCACGCCTCTGTGCGACAAGCGACCCTCGGCCGACGCGTGGCCCGATCGTGCGTAGTTGTCATATCTCGGAACCTCCAAGTAACGAAATCCGTTTCTGCCGGCTCCCGGGCGCGTCGCAAGGTCGCATGCGCCAACCGGCGAACCGCTGCCACAGGGGGGCGTGGTCGGTTCAATGCCTTTCGACAGGGCGATCAAACTTCGCCTCGATACGCCCTCGATCACTTTCTGTGCAGCAGCACGCCAATTCCTTGCGGCTTGGTGGACGCGGCCGGCTGCTGGCCGCGAATCGCCACCACCGAGCGGCAGCGTTGAACCAGATTGCCAGCAACACGGGTAAGCTGAGACTGCAATCCGGGTGCTGTGGTCGAAAACGGCACGCGCAGACAGCCGCCAGGCTGCAGTGCGGGATTCAGGTGTTGTCGGGGGGTGACCAAAGCGCACCGGCGCGAGCTTCGCGAACCGCGTGGTCTTCGTCAGACCAGCTGCGATTCGTCCTTCCCCCCGGCCCCGGCTACATCAGCGACACATGCTTGTCCTCGCCCTCGATTCCGCCCTGGCGCAGTGCTCCGCCGCCATTGTCGCCGACGGCTTCCTCCGCGCCGCTCGCGTGCGCCCAGCCCAGCAAGGCCACGCGGTCTTGCTCCCGGTCCTGGCCGACGAGGTCCTGCACGAGACCGGCACCGAGGCACCCATGCTTAACCTCATCGCCGTCACGGTCGGCCCCGGCAGCTTCACCGGCATCCGTGCCGGCCTGGCCCTCGCGCACGGCATCGCCCTGGGCGCCAACGTCCCCATGGTCGGCGTCACGGTCGGCGAGGCCCTGGCCGACTCGCTCCCCCATCTCGGCATCCGCCGTCTGTGGACCGCCATCGACAGCCGCCGCGGCCGTGTCTTCCTGGAACGCGACCGCGCGGTCACCGCCTGCGACCTCGACTCCCTGCCGATCCCCGCTCACCCGGTCGCCATCGCCGGCGACGCCGCGATCGCCGTAGCCGCGCGCCTGGCGGCCCAAGGCGCCGACGTGATGCTGACCGACGCCCGCCTGCCCACTCCCCGCCACATCGCCGTATCAGGCATCCGCCGCCTCGCCGGCGGCCTCCCGCCGCTTCCCGCCCAGCCGCTCTACGTCGACCCGCCGGAGGCCCGGCTGCCCGCTGGCGGCCTGCGCCCGCCCCCCGTCGCGGCATGAAACACCCGATCCAGCGCGCCACCCCCGCGCATGTCCCGGCGATGGCAGCGATCCACGCCGCGTCGTTCCCACTGCGCGAAGCCTGGGCCGAGGATGCCTTCGCCCTCCAACTCGTCATGCCCGGCGTCTTCGGCCTGATCCACCCGAGCGGCGGCTTGCTCCTGGCCCGCGTCACCATGGACGAGGCCGAGGTGCTCACCCTCGCGGTCGCCCCCGAAGCGCGCCGCCACGGCATCGCCCGCGCCTTGCTCTCCGCCGCCATGGCCACGGCGAAACTGCAAGACGCCGGCGCAATGTTCCTGGAGGTCGCCGTGGGCAACGCGGCAGCGCAGGCGTTATACAGGCAGGCAGGATTCATCGAAGCCGGGCGCCGCCCGCGCTATTATGCCGATGGCGGCGACGCGCTGATCCTGCGCGCCCCGCTCAACTAGCCCGGCCGCACGCGATCCAACCGGACGCAACGGCCCCGACGGAACGGACACCAATGGACGGAGCACTTCACGCGCCGCTCGCGGCGCACGGCGATCATTTCGATGGCGAGCGATTCTTCAACCCGCACGCCCCCCATGGGAAGACCCGAGAAGACCTGCGCCGCTGGCGTCGCACCCGCCGCAAGCAGCCCTGGCCGCAGCGCGTTGAGGACCCGCCTTTCCCGCCACCTCACCGAGCCGCCGCCGATCGCATCGCGGCCACCTTCATCGGCCATTCCACCTTCCTGGTGCAGCTTGGCGGCCTCTCGGTATTGTTCGATCCAATCTGGTCGCAGCGTTGCAGCCCGGTCTCCTTCGCCGGCCCGCGCCGCGCCCGTCGCCCCGGACAAAGCCTGGACATGCTGCCCGCGGTGGACCTGCTGCTGGTCTCGCACAATCACTACGACCACATGGACCTGCCCACCCTGCGCCGCGTGCAGCGTCATTGGGCACCCCCCACCGCAACCGGACTTCGCAACGCGCGCCATCTCGCCAAGGCGGGCATTCGCCACGCCATCGAGCTGGATTGGTGGCAGGGCACCGACCTCGCCGGTGCCAGCATCACCTATGTGCCAGCGCAGCATTTCTCCGCCCGCACGCTGCATGACCGGAATCGCAGCCTGTGGGGCGGTTTCGTCGTCGAAGCCGGTGGCGCAACGGTCTATTTCGCCGGCGATTCCGGCTACTGCCCGCATTTCGCCGAGATCGGCCGGCGCTTCCGCCGCATCGATCTCGCCCTCCTCCCGATCGGCGCCTATGAGCCGCGATGGTTCATGCGCCAGCAGCACATGAACCCGGAGGAAGCGGTGCGCGCGCATCGCGACCTGCGCCCGCGGCGCAGCCTGGGCATGCATTTCGGCACATTCCAACTCACCGACGAAGGCATCGACGCTCCGGTCCGCACGCTGCGCCAGGCCCAGGCGCAGGCCGGCATCGCGGTAGAAGAATTCGATGTGCTGGGTTTCGGCGAGACGCGCGAGTACAACGCCTCATCAGGAAGTTGAATATTGTATCAAGGCGTGACCGGCCTGGTGATTGGGGACTGTCAGGCAACAAATGCACCCGGTTGCGCAACGCCTCTGCCAGCCGCGTCATGGCGGCCGCATAAAAGCTCCCAACCACGGATCGACATCCTTCTTGTAACGCAACAGCTCGATAGGTCTGATGCGCTGGCGGCTGGCAAATCTATCACTGAGGAAGGTGAGCCGCAGAGCAAATGGAGAACGTATTGTTGATCTGCGCCCGCGGCAGCATCAGCATTGCGCGAGACAATGCGGGTGCGGCGGTCTCATGCAAGGCGGCATGTTTATTGACCGGTGGACAGGCCGCCGCATCACAACGAACGGGTGCATATCTCTTGCGTGGCACCGCTGATCGCGATTGTCACGACGCTTGTGCGGTTCGGTTCGGTGGTTAAAGAACCATCACAAAGACACGAAGTTGAACCATACCAACGCGACTTGCTGCCGCGCTGCGGAGAGCGTCCGGTCCCGCTTAGTACAGCCTTCGTGTCTTTGTGGTAAACCTGCTCTGTGCTCTCTCACGAACGGTCCGACGACTCGGCCATTCCGAGGGCTGATATCAGTCGCGTAGGGTGAAAGCCGCCAGAACACTGCTTGGCGCTTCTCTGCGCGCTCTGCGTCTCGCTTTCCTCAGCGATAAATTTGCCAGCAACGAGCCGCACCGACCCTGCCGGTTTGGACAAAGCGTTTGTCCACAGGGCCAACGGCTGCCGGCAACAAGATATGCCGTGGACGCCCCGCCTGTGCCTGTGCCTGCGCCGGCGACGACGCTGACGCAACCTCGCACCACGTCCTGATTCGCTTATTTCCGAACGGGTCCCAAGCACCATGCGGCACCGACCCGCGTCAGCACACCGGGGACGCCAGCGGGCGGTGCCCGTAGCGCAAAAGTTCACTCGATCCGACTGGCCGGCAATGCCACGATCCGCATCGACGACCGGCTAAAGACCGCAGCACCGGAGGGCGGCCAGCAAGCGCCAGCCGACATGCAACACCAGCGCCACAGCCCACGCGACAATCGCGGCTTCACCTTGATCGAGGTCCTGGTCGCATTCACGATCACCGCGATCGCGCTGGGCGTATTGCTCCGTGGCATTGCCAGTTCGGTGCGAACCGCGCACGAGGCGGCGCTGTGGAACCGTGCGGTAGCCATGGCCGAATCGCAGCTTGACAAGATTGTCGACCCGGCCTCGTTGCTGGGTGAGCGGTATGGCAGCACGCCGGATGGTTGGCGCTGGCGTACCAGAGTCGCGTTTGTCGCCGCCGCCGCCGCGCCAAACCCGTGGCGCGGTGGAAGCTGGGCGCTTGGCACCGGCCTCTACCGGGTGTCCGTCACCGTCTTCTGGTCTGACGGCGGCGCGGAACAATACTTCGAACTCGACAGCGCCCGGCTCGGTCCGGTGTCGGGCTACCGGCCATGAGACCCGGAAACACCGGCTTCAGCTTGCTTGAGGTACTCGTCGTGGTGGCCGTTGCCGGCATGATCCTGGTCTTGCTTGACCAGGGCCTGCGCGTCGGGCTGCGCGGCACCGAAAGTTACTTCCGCGCCGTCCAAAGCCAATCCGGCATGGAACCGGTCGATCGGGTATTGCGCAACATGATCGAGCATATGGAGCCCGGTATTTATCCCGACCCTGCCATGGTTAGCGGCACCGGCGAGGCCTTTGCGTTCACCACCGAGCTTCCCAATCCCGCCACGGGCGGCACGCTGACAGCCGACGTCCGTTTGGAAGTCGACAACGGCCGCCTTGTACTTTGGTGGACCCCCCATACCCGCGGCATACCCTTCAATGGACCTCCGCCACCGCATCGGGAGGTGTTGCTCCGGAACGTGGCAAGCCTCAAGATCAGCTACGCCGCGACCGAGACGCCCAGGACATGGATCTCGCGCTGGGATCATCCGGTCTTGCCCGGCCTGGTTCGCTTTGTCGTGGTGCCCGCCAACGCAGCCGAGCCGTGGCCGGAGATCATCGCCAGACCGCAACGCGAGCAAGCGGAAGAATGATCGGCACGTCGGCCATCGTCGCGGGTCTACGATGGCAGAGGGCCGCACGCCCCTGGAATGGTCCCGGGCCGTTTCGCCCGTTGCCGTGACGAACGGCGGGCCGCGGCAATGAAAAGGTTCGCATCGCGCCGTGGCGAGCGTGGTTTCGCACTGATCATCGTGCTGTGGATGCTCGGCATCCTGGCCCTGTTGATCACGGCGCTGGTAGCCGGCGCGCGCCAGGAGGCACGGCTCAGCATCACGTTACGGGCCGAGGCCGTAGATCGTGCAGCCGCCGATGCGGTCCTGTCCAGCGTGATCCTCGACGTGCTGCGTGGCAGTGCCCTGCCGTCTGGCCCATGGCAGGTCGGGGCAGTGCACGTGAGCGTCGGATTGGAAGATCTTTCGGGCCGGATGAATCCCAATCTCGCCTCGGCCCGCATGCTGGAGGCATTATTGCTCCAACTCGGCGTCCCGTCGGACCGCGCGCAAAACCTGGCCGCGGCGATTGTGGACTGGCGCACGCCGGGATTGGTGCCAAGCCCGCACGGCGCCAAGGCTGCTCAATATCGTGCCGCCGGTCTCACTTATGGGCCTCCCGGGCGCCCGTTCGAGAACCTCGACGAGATCGGCTTCGTGCTGGGCATGACGCCGCGATTGCTCGCGCTGATGAAGCCGCATTTGACGCTGTGGTCCACAAGCGACCCCGATCCGACCTTTGCCGACGCCGTGGTGCTGACCGCATTGCGCGACGCCGGGGTGCCTCCCTTCGCGTCCAACCGTGGCACGGCGCGCGTGATCGCCATCACCGCGATCGCCAGCCAACCGGACGCGCCACGCGTGGTCCGCCGCGCGGTCATCCGCTTCGGCTACTCGCCCGACGGCCGTGCCTGGCGGGTTCTGGTGTGGGACAGCGGCGAGGCAGAGCCGGAGTGACGCATTTCGATTACCGTTGGCGGCCGTCCCGCGACATGAAAACGTCATTGGAACTTAAGCCGTTTGTCCCGCTTCCGTCCACTGACGATGCGATGCTGGCGAACTTTCAACGCCATCAGGGGAGCGGCCCGTGATCGGATGCCGGGACTGACTCGAGCAATCGCGATCGGTGGCCGGTGAGGCAAAACAATGCATCGCACGCTGAGTCGCTTTTGTAACCCGCTATTGGCCGCCGCCGTGCTGGCCGGTCTGCAGTGGGGCGTCGCCAGAGCCGATATCGACGACGGCACGCTTGACAACACCGGACAGTTGCCGCTGCCATCGGGCCAGTTCATCACCCCCACAGCGGCGACGGGTGCGGTGTTCATGCCGCTGAACCCGGGCCTTGCCGCGCATCCGAATTTCGTCGCCAATGGCGGCATCAAGACAGCGATCAGCCCCGACGGGAATACGCTGCTGGTGCTGACCAGCGGCTACAACCTGATCTATAACTCAGCAGGGACGGCATACGACGACACCAACCAATTTCTGTTCGTCTACGACATCTCCGGCGCCAACGAGCGCAAACCGGTGCAGAAGCAGGTTATCCAAATCCCCGACACGTTTGTTGGCCTGGTTTGGGCACCGGACGGCAGCAAGTTCTATGTCTCGGGTGGCGCCGGTTATCCGGGCGGCGCCAACGTGCCGGGTGAGGCCGGCGATAAGGTCTGGGTGTTTTCCGGATCGACCGCTGGCGGCTGGACCGCCAGTGCCAGCATTCCACTGGATCACAATTTCTTCGTACCCACCAGCAGTCCGTTCTTCGGACTGATCCTGAACGGCATCGGTTTCGAGGAAACTGCGACGACGGCCGGCCTCGGCCTGTCCTCCGACGGTTCCGTGCTGGTGGCTGCCAATATCTTCAACGACTCGATCTCGGTCATCAATACCGCCACCAACACCGTGGAATATGAATACGACCTGCGGCCGTACAATACGTCCGGCACGCCCGGTGTGGCTGGCGGCGAGGCGCCGTTCGAGGTGGCGGTAAAAGGCACCAGCACGGCCTACGTGTCCTCAATCCGCGACCGCGAGGTCGATGTCGTGAACATCGCCGGCACGCCCAGCCTGATCGCCCGAATTCCGCTTCCCGGCAACCCGAACAGTGTATCGCTCAGCGCCGACCAGTCGCGGCTTTACGTGACGCAAGACAACAGCGACACCGTCGCGGTGATCGACACCACAAGCAATACCGTGATCGAGGAGATATCCACCATCGCCCCGCCGGGCACGGTGCCGAGCGGCACCAAATACACCGGCGCGGCGGCGAACAATCTCGCGCTGTCGCCGGACGGCAACACGCTGTATGTCACCAATGGCGGCGCGAATTCCGTCGCCATCATCCCGCTGAGTGGAGCGCCGCCGCACACGGTCTCCGGTCTGGTGCCGACTGCCTGGTATCCGAACGCGATCAGCCTGAGCCATGACGGTACCATGATGTATGTCGCCAACGGCAAGTCCGATCCGGGCCCCGACCCGTCGGAAGAGACCGGGTCGGCCAATCAGTATGTGCTGCAGCTCGAAGGCGGCGGGCTGCTGGCGGTGCCGGTGCCGAACGCCGCCAGCCTGCCTGGCCTGACGGCCCAAGTGGCGGCCAACAATGGCTACAGCGTTCCGGCCAATCCGAACGACGCCACGGTGATGAGCTTCCTGCACCAGCACATCAAGCACGTGATCTACATTATCAAGGAGAATCGCACGTTCGATCAGATCCTCGGCGATCTGACCAATGGCGCCAACGCCGATCCGTCGCTCGTTATGTATGGCAAACGCGTGACGCCGAATTTTCACCTGATGTCGCAGGAGTTCGTCACGCTCGACAATTTCTTTTGCAGCGGCGAAGTGAGCGGCACCGGCTGGGCCTGGAGCACCGAGGCACGCGAAAGCGACCTGGGCACCAAGACCATCCCGCCGAACTATGCCAACCGCGGTGCTTCGAACGACTCCGAAGGCTTGAACCGCGACGTCAATGTCGGGATTGCAACCCTGGCCGGACGCAACGCGGCGCTGAACGATCTGTATGGCGCGGTTGCCGGGACGTTGAAGGGTGGGGCGGCCAACCTGCTGCCCGGCACCAACAACGACTTTGCCACCGACGGTCCCAACGGCGCGGTGCAGACGGGATATCTGTGGGACGCGGCCCTCCGCGCCGGCATCAGCATCCGCGACTACGGGTTTTTCATCGATTTGTCGAAATACAACCTGCCTGCCTCGGATGGCGGGCTGTACCCCATCGACTACCCGCAATACGGCTACCTGCAGAACCCATACAGTCTGGGTCTGGTCGTGGCGATTTCATCCAACCCCACGCTCGCTCCCTACACCGATCCGTATTTCCGCGGCTTCGACAACGCATTCCCCGATGTCTGGCGGGAGCAAGAGTGGCAGCGTGAATTCAGCCAGTACGTGACGAGTGGGAATCTGCCGGCCTTGACGCTGCTGCGGTTGATGCACGACCACACCGGGAATTTCGGCGGTTCCGATCCCGCAGTGGCCGGGCTGAGCACGCCGGAGTTGCAACAGGCGGACAACGACTACGCGGTCGGCCTGGTGGTGGCAGCGGTCGCGCACAGCCCCTATGCCAGCAACACGCTGATCTTCGTTCTGGAAGACGACGCCCAGGACGGACCGGACCACATGGATGCGCGTCGCAGCACGGCGTATATCATCGGTCCTTACGTCAAGCAGAACGCTGTGGTCAGCACGCGCTATACCACGATCAACATGTTACGCACCATGGAAGACATCCTGGGTCTGGACCACCTGAGCCTGAACGATGCGTACCAGCGGCCAATGACCGATGTGTTCAACATCACACAAAGCCCGGCCTGGACGTATAATGCGGTCGCCTCGCCGTATCTCGCCAGCACGTCGCTTGCCATGACGGTCCCGTCGATTCGCTATGCCGATTCGCTGCCGGCAAAGCCAACACAGACGGCTGCCTGGTGGGCCAAGGAAACGCGCGGCTTCGACTGGAGCGCCGCAGACCGCGTGCCGGCCGATCTTTACGACGAAATCCAATGGGAAGGCCTGAAGCCAGGCCTGCCGTATCCGCGCGAGCGTTCCGGCCTGGATCTGCGCCCGCGCCGCATGACCCAGGCCGGCGCCGATCGCTAGCCTGCGCTGAAGTCAGAGTTCAGGGCGGGCGCGACAGTCGCGTCCGCCCTCTTCATATCCACGGAAAGGAGGCTTGAACCCATGCACCGCCTGCTCTTCCTTCTGCTGTTGGTGCCGTTCGCCGTGCCGGCAATGGCCACCACCGCCGACCTCGACACCTGCGTCAAGGGTCAGGCCGAGGTCGCCAGGAAGCTCCCTGATTTCCACGGCGAAACCCGCATCAAGCAGTTGATCCAGGCGGATCTGGATCGTGCCCAGCAGGAACAAGCCGAGGGCGATGCCGACGAGTGCAACGAGGCTATCGACCACGCCAATAAATTGCTCAGGGGCGACTACTGACTCGGCGAGGCAACGACTGACCCAACGCAGGAAGCGCGCCAATAGCGTCATGGGCCGGGCTCGCGGTCCCGACCGTTCCACATGCTGTTGCGGGCAAAGCGAAGCAATCGCCACGTGTCATTGCGAGCGAAGCGAAGCAATCTCGGCCGGGCGATCGCACGTCCGCTCGCCGCGGATTACTTCGCTTCGCTCGCAATGACAGAACGCCGGTGAATCAGCCCCGACGGCGGCGTGCGGCGCCAACGCCCAGCAACGCGGTGGCGAGCAATGCCAGGCTGGCCGGCTCCGGGGCGGACACGGTGAGGCTGGTCAGGTTGGCATACTCGGCAGAAATAACGTCGCCGTTGGAATCCGCGATGTAGTAATCGAACGTGCTCGGGAATAGCGACAGTGGATTGGTGCTGGTGTCCAGATTGTTGGCGAGCTGGTTGGTGTCGGTCAGGAGAGTCTCGGCCGTATCGGTGGAAGGCCACGTCGTCAGCGAAGACAGGTCAAGCGCAAAAGTATAGTTGCTCCCGCCACCCGTTGCGACCGGCGATATCTGGGCCTCATAGATCGCGTCGGTCAGATCGGGCGTGATCGCTGCAGTCGAATTAAACCCGGAAGGGATGGATTGTCCGTCAATCGCGAAGTTGACGAACATGCTGCTGGAACCGTTCAAATCGAATTCGCCGGAAATCGTGTCTCCCGTAGCGCTCGGTGTCGTCCCCACCGTGTCGTAAACGACTCCGCTGAAGTCCACCATATAGTTTGCGCGAGCTTGCCCGCACAGCGCGATCGTTGCTGCCGCGAGGACGAGAGGCAGAGAGAGCTTCATGGCTAACCTTCTTTAATCAGGCTGGCAGCGGCATGCAGAAACGCCCGCGCCGCCGCGCCTTGTCGTGCTGTCTCAGCGTCACCCAACGCGCTCGCGGTGTCTATGTCGTCTGCGTGTCAATTCAACGAAATATGAAGGCAACGTCACATCGGCGTGCTGCTTCATTAACGATCATAGCAGGCTCAAATGGCAGCGCGCTCTTGCCGTTTTTTGAGACGGACGCGAGTCCGTTCCCGACGGGAAAGCCCCCCGAATCGAGGCCTTCCCGGGATGCGTCACGAGACTGTCATTGAAACCTCAAAGTCAAAAAGTAACGTAACTTTCACCGTACATCGCAGGCACCAAATCTGGATAGGGACTTAACTCGGCGTAACCAAGAGGGAATGGTGTCTATGCGAATTGGGTTGGCCGCCGCGGCGTTCTCCGCGGCTTGCGTGGTTGCGACTGCGGCACGCGCCGATATCATGATCAACGTGAGCTTCGGTGGCATCGTCGACGACGGTACCTATACCGATTCAGGTCCCGTGAATACCAGTTTCACCCCGGGCGACCCTATCTCGGGCTCCTTCGCTTTCGACACCGTCACTGACACCTTCGCGTCGTTCCAGATCGGCGGCTATCAAGCGCAGCCGGGCTACACCAGCATTTACAGCCCGCCCCTCGCGTCAACTGCCTATGCCTATCTCGGCGTGCAAAATCAGGTACTGAACGCCGCGCCGAGCAATTCGCTGCAGATCAACTTCTATTATGAGACGATTCCTGGCCCGTCGACCGTCAACATCGCCGCCTTCATCGCCGATCCCGGCACATTCAGCCAGGATCTGTCGAGCGGTTCGCCCAGTTACTTCGCCGCGTTCATCACAAACCCGGATAGCAGCATAACGCAGGTCGACGGCTTGCTCACCAGCTATTCGGCCGTCGTGCCGGAACCCGCGAGCCTGCTGATCGTGCTGCCAGCACTCGCCGGCGTCGGGTTCATGCGCCGCCGCGGGGGCTGACGCACCGGCAACGTCAACGGCCAGCCGGCCCGACACTCGTTTGAAAGCCCTTCTCCGTCGGCACCATCAACAAGGCGGTCGAAAACATCCGCCGCGCTTGGAAGGAGCAGTACCGTGAAAAACTCAGGCCCGTGCGCCACACTGAAAGCGATCCTGCTGTCCGCCACGCTTCTCGCCAGCTTCTCCGCCGTCGCCCTTGCCGACGATCTCATTCCCGACAACAGCGGTCAGGCGCCGGTGCCCACCGGTCAGACCATCTCCACCAACGTGATCGCGGGTGCGACCTTTACGAATATGACCGTCACCATCCCGTCGCTGACCAATCCGACGGTCGGTCCCGACGGTGCCATCCAATCCGCGTTGAATCCGGCTGATGGCAAGACCCTGGTCGTCATGACCAGCGGCTACAACACCTATGACACGACCACCGGCGCGTCGCTGCCTGCCGCTTACAATGGCGTCAACGGGCCGGAATATATTTACGTCTTCGACACGACGAAGCCGACTGCACCGGTGCGCAACATGAATCCGCTGGGGCAGTCGGGATCCAGCCCGGCCGCGGCGCTCACCCCGCAGGACACGTTCCAGGGCCTGGTGTGGTCGCCGGACGGCACGAAGCTCTATGTCTCCGGCGGCACCGACGCCGATGTGCTGGTCTATAACTTCAATCTGGCGACCAAGACGTTCAGCGGCCCGACCAAGATCGTGCTGATCCCGGCGGTCGGCGTTCCCGCCCCGGCCGACGCCGACGCCAACGGCATCGGCAACGCCCTGTACCTCGGCCCGCAGACCAGCGGCCTCGCGCTCGACCCGACGGGCCAGATCCTGGTCGCACTCAACTGCCTGAACGACTCGATGTCGGTGATCAACACCGCCACCAACACCATCGTCGTCGACCGTTACGATCTGCGCCCCTACAACACGACGCCGGCGACCGGCAACGGCGTGGCCGGCGGCGAGGAACCCTACGGCGTCGCGATCACACCGGACGGCAAGCGGGCCTACATCACCTCGATCCGCGACCGCGAAGTGGTGGTGATGGATATTTCCAACGCGCTCAGCGGGTCCGTCGCGCTGATCAAGCGCATTCCGCTCGCCGGCAGCCCGAACAATGTCGTGCTCAAGGCCAGCACGGGCGAACTCTTCGTCGCCGAGGACAACAGCGACCAGGTGGCGGTGATCGACACCAACCCGAGTTCGCCGACCTATAACACTGTGACGCACACGATCGACGCCATCGCCCCGCCGGGTACGTTCCTGACCACCGGCCCGCGCTTCACCGGCGCGGCCACCAACAATGTCGCACTGTCACCCGACGGCAATAGCCTCTACGTCACCAATGGCGGTGCCAACGATGTAGCTGTCGTGCCGCTTACCGGTTCCGGCGCGTATCAGGTTGCCGGCCTGATCCCCACCGGCTGGTATCCGACCACCGTCACCGCGAGCGCCGATGGCAGTGCGTTGTACATCTTCAACAGCAAAAATGACCCCGGGTCCAACCCGCTGCATCAAACCACCTCGGTCAACAGCGAGCATTACACCCAATACCCTAACGTAATCAATAGGTCCGCGTTGGAGTATGGCGGCGACCAGTATGTCTTCGAGCTGGAACAATCGGGCTTCCTGACTGCTCCGGTCGCCTCGGTCAGCGCCAACCTTTCCGCGCTGACTGCCCAGGTCGAGCGCAACAACGGCTGGAACACCGTATCGACAATGCCGTCCGCGACAATGCAGTTCCTGCACCAGCACATCCAGCACGTGATCTATATCGTCAAGGAGAACCGGACCTTCGACCAGATGCTCGGTGACCTGACGAACGGCGCCAATGCCGACCCCGCGCTGACCGTGTTCGGCAAGGTCATCACCCCGAACTTCCATCGGATCGCCACCAACTTCGTAACGCTCGACAATATCTTCTGCTCCGGCGAGGTCAGCGGCAACGGTTGGCCCTGGAGCACCGAGGCGCGCGAGAGCGATTGGAACGAAAAGAACATTCCGATGGATTACACTTTCGGCTACGGGTCCTACTCGCATCCGGTGGTGACGCGCTCGAACGCCCCGTACGACGCCGAGGGACAGAACGCCAACGTCAGCGTCGGCTACAGCGTCTTCAATAGCGATGGGTCATACAACGCGCCCGCCACTGTCGCCCTGCGCACGCTGGAAGGCGGCGGCATCACCTTTTCCGACACAACAACCTACACCAACAGCGGCAATGCCTTGCCGGGCGGCGCCCTGAACCTCCGGCCAGGCCCGGCAAATCCGGGCGACGCAGACGGGGCTTATGCTTTCACCGGCATGCCGGAGAACTCGCCCTACCAGACCGGC
>Ga0335072_10001179_pt1 | contig 43372 bp, 30 predicted proteins | sample Lox_Sample_21_FD_206725 | JGI IMG/M metagenome (GOLD analysis project Ga0335072, IMG submission 206725) | Soil microbial communities from Loxahatchee National Wildlife Refuge, Florida, United States - Lox_Sample_2.1 | ecosystem: Environmental > Terrestrial > Soil > Wetlands | place: USA... | reverse complement strand
GAGTGATCGCGCATGACGTCCCATTCGTCGACAGCGAGCGGTGCCGGTTTGAGCAGAACGTGATCGGGCGTCGAGATCTTTCCGATATCGTGAAGCAGCGCGCACAGCGCGATGAACTCGGTCGAGTCGTCGCCGCAATCCATCGCGGTCGCGAGGCGTCGCGCCCACTCGGCGGTCGCCTTCGAGTGACAGCACGTCCCGTAGTCGCGCTCCGCCAGCATCGCGAGCAGAGCAGTGGTGCCCTCCGCGCCGGGACGGTCGCGCTCTTCATTGCCTTCGCCGCCGAGCGCACCGCGCTCGATCTCGCCCGAAAGCACGTCGAGAAAGGCGAGCAGCCGGCGGTGATCGGCTTCGTACGCGCCGGCGGCCAGAGCGATCGCGTGCAACGCCGCCGCCGTCAAGTCGACGACCGCCGCGCGGCCGAGCCGGGGGGTCTCGCGCTCAACCCACCCGACCAGCCCGACCGGCTTCGCCAACGTCAAGGAAAGACAGAGCCGATCGAGCAGAACCTCGAGGGTTCGCTCGATCTGCGCGTTTCCGCGAAGCGCCGGCAATGTTACGTGATCGGCTGCAGAGCGTGCGAGCTCCGGGATCGACTGACCCAAAGCTGCCCCGAGGGCCGTCAACGTGCGTACCGCAGACATAAAAAAGTAACGGAGGTCCTAATCCTGGGCTCTCTAGTCCCCGGTGGGCGGCATGTCCGCGGCGACCATCAGCGCAACGATAACAGCAAGGGTCAACATCGTAAAAAGCGAGCCTCCAAGCAAGTGCAGTGCTGCTTCTACGATAAGGCGCGAGCAGGGCCGAAAGCCCTACTTAAAATTAAGTAGACGCGTTACATTTTTTCCTCGAGGAGGCCCGCGGCTCTGGCGACGGAGACGGCCTCCGTCCGGCCGTGGCAGCCGAGCTTCTCGATGAGATTTTGAATGTGCGTCTGCACGGTGAACGCGGAGCGCCCCATCTGCGCGGCAATCTGCTTCTGATTGAGCCCCGACGCCAGGCCACGCAAGACGCTCAGCTCCTGCGAGGTGAGACTGATCTTCGTTTCGGGCTGGTGCAGGCGCCGCATGTGCTCGGCGGCGTGTTCGATGTAGCGCGCGTAGCCCCCAAAGCCGGCGGCGCGAATGACTCTGAGGTGCTCGTCGAGGTCCTGGGCGACGTAGTTTGGGCCCTTCGCGACACGCGCCAACTCTTCGACCGCATCATGCATCGCTCGGCCCGCATCATGGCCTCCGCGAAGTCTGCGGGCCAGGAGACGTTCCGCGGCGACGTGACGCCCCGCGACGATCTCGGCAAGGGCGAGCATTGCTTGAGCAAAATCGAAGACGAGCGCGCCGAAGCGCTGCGCCGGCTCGTGCTTTTTTCGTAAGAGTTCGCGCGTTGCGCTCGCGACGGAGCCGCTTTCCTTGAGTTGACCGTCGAGCGCGAGGACCAACGCATAGCTCGACCGGATGAGCGCCTGATCCGAGGCATGAGCTTGCCGGTCGATGATGCTGCCGAAGAGCCGTTGCGCTTCGGAGAAACGGCCGTTCCAGGCGTGGCGATGCGCCTGACTCGACGCGATATACGTGCTCTGCGCGCGCACGTCGCGCGATGCGAGCTCACCCAACTGCCGCTCGATCTGTTCGGCGCGCTCCGCGTTTCCGCGCCGCGTCTCGAGACTCAGCATCGAGATCAACGCATTTTGCAGATCGGCGTAATCGCCCGCTCGTGTAGCGGCCGATGCAGCCTGCTGCGCGAAGACGAGACTCTGCGCGGGATTGCTCTCGGCAAAGAGCGCGGTATTGGCGAGGTTTCGAAAAGAACGCGAGGCGACGCTCCATAATCCGCAACGCGAAGCCAGTTCCGCCGCTTCGGTCCAACGCTGGCGCGCCTTATCCACCACGCCCAGCGCATCGAAGGCGTTTCCGACGCGCAGCGCCACGCGCGCGAGCCATTCGTCGTCCTGCAACAGCGCCGATCGCCGATCCACGGAGGCGATGAGTTGCTCCGCTTTCGCGGGCTCACCGGCGCGAGCGTACCATGTGGCCAGCAGCGCCTCACCTTCGGCGCAAAGCGAATCGGAAACATGGGGCTCGGCCAGAAGACCGCAAATCAGATCGACCGGGCTGGTTCGGCGCACCGTCAAATTGACCGCCAAGCGAAGGGTCAGCTCGGCGCGAAGCTCGGGGACGTCGAGCAGACGAATCGAGCGCGCGATCTTTCTCTCTCCTTCGGTATGCCGGCCGCGCGAGAGATCGAGCAACCCCCGAAGGCCGCTGACGACCGGGCTCTTCTCGTATTTCTCGTCGACGCTCACCGAGGTGAGAGCTTCCAAATCGTCTGCGAAACCGCCATCGATCAGCCGGATACCGTGATCCTTGAGCAAGCGCAGAGCGTCGTCGGGCGCGTTGAACTCGACATAGAGACGCAGCGCGTGCGCGACGTTGCCCTTCTGCTCGAGAATGCTTCCCAGGCGCGCCAGGCGATCGCGCTGCTCACCGCTTCCGCGCAGCTCGACCTGGTGGCGCGCAAAGTCGCGGAAGAGATCGTGCAAGCGGTAGCGTTTCGGCTCGTATTCGTTGATGAAAGCCACGCGCGCGCGCAGGTCTTCGATCAGCGCATTGGCGCGGTCGAATCCCGACGCAACCATCACTTCGAGATCGATCTCGGGCAGCAGCGCGGCGGTCTCGATGAACTGCTGCTCCTCTTGGCTGAGCGTTTGATAGACCTGCTCGGCGAGATAGCGGTAGATCATCTCGCGCGTCATCGAGGAGATGTTGCGCAGATCGACCGAGCGCGTCGACGAGCGCAGCGCGAAGGTCATCGCCGTCGCCCACCCTTCGGTGAGTTGCAACAGCTCGATCAGCTCTTCGTCGCGCACGCCGAGACGGAACGAACGCGCCGCCTCTTTCGCCTCTTCCACCGAGAAGCGCAGGTCGTGCTCGTCGATCGCGAGGTCGCTCTCGCCATAAGCAAGCCACGTGCCGATCGGAAGCCCGCTCGTCGCGCGCGAGGCGATGATCCACTGCACGTTACCCTTCGTGCGTTCGATCAGCGAGACGAGAAAGCGGGCGACCTCCCGGTCGCTCTGCGCGACGTGCAAGTCGTCGATTGCGACGATGCCGCGATACGAGCGCAGATGGGAATGCATCCAAAGGGCGAGATCGGCTCCCGGCGACTGCGATCCGGCGTTCTTCTCGTACGCGCCCGCGAGCGTCCCGCGAGCGTCAGGCGCGACCTCCGCGAGCGCGTCGGCAAATCCGCGCAAAAAGCCCAAAAGGCCGCCGTTTTCGGGTAAAACGTCGTAGCGGATGTGCGGCTCGGTCAGTGAGTCGAGGTATTGCCGCATCGCGACCGACTTGCCGTATCCCGCAGGCGCCACGATGAGCACGACGCGCTGCATCGCCGCGGAGGCGATCCGGTCGATCACGCGCCGCCGAACGATGGGAACAAAAGCCCCGCCGGTCTCGATTTTGCCGTCGGGGCGCACGGGTCGAATCATGCGATGCAGCTACACCCTGTCGAGCGAGGCCTTGTACTCTTCCTCTCCCTCATAATACCCCAACAGCAGCTCCTCGACATAGAGCAGGTGCAGGTCGCGATCCAATTGCGCGTACGCCTCGGCATTTTCGGTACGAAACCCGTCCCAATCGGCCTTCGAGTTCCACACGTCCATGCAGATATAGAGACCGGCGTCTTCGCGGTGCCGAAAGAGCCGCGTCCGCCGATAGCCCGCATGCGCCGAAAAGAGCGCGACCCACGGCCCGTTCGACCCGTAGGCATGCTCGAAGGCGCGCGCTTGGGCGGGATGGACGCGATACCGGTAGAGCACTTCGATCATCTGTTCGTCACGAACTTAGCGGGATAGGGCACGTCCCCTTTGCCAAGCTCGCGGCTGAGAAAAAACGCGATCGCGTCGCCGAGCGCCAGCAAGCGCGTCGCGAGCCATGCATGCTGCGAGGGGCACGTGATCTCACCGAGTTCCAGCACGAGTGCTCCGTCACGCGCATCGACCTGGCGAAAGGCGTAATAGTCGCGCAATCCCGTCGTAAAATCGTCGGGCATGAAGCGAAACGGAAAGAGCGGCCCGTAGAACGCGCGCCATGCCCGCGCCAAACGCGCACTCGCCGGGCCGTGGTAGCCGATCGACGTACCGCTGCTGCACGCCGGCACTGCGCCGTCGAAATGAATGAAGACCGCGGCGCCGACTGCGTAGCGCCCGTCGAAATCCGCCGGCTCGCGCAGCACGCGCACTCCGTGCGCGCGCAAGACACGCGTCGCCTCGTCGGCGACGATCGGCGTCCAGGCACGCTCGCCGGCCGCGCCGAGATTGCAGGCGCGGTGCGGATAGCGCGCGCACGAGGCCGGGCGTCCTTCATGTCCCGCGGAGATGAGCACGTCGGCGTGAATCAGCGCCGCCATCACAAGGTGAAGCATCGCTACGAACCCGCGATCAACGCGGAGAGCACCGCGGAGGGCTCGAGTTGCAGTTCGCTGCGCAGCGCGTCGCGGTACTGACGGAAATGACGCAGCGCAGCCGCGCGGTCGCCGTTGGCGAGATGCGCGCGAATCGCGATCTCGCGCGCCGGCTCGTCGCATGGGTCGACGCCGATGATATCCGCGGTGTAGGCGATCGCGGCGTCGGGATCGCCGCCCTCGAGTGCGTCTTCGCCGAGACGGTGCCCGATGTCCGCACGTAAGTCGTCGATGCGGCGCAGCACCGGTTCGAACCACTCCCAACGCTCGAGCATCGCGCTGCGCTCGCCGCGCAGACGCTCCCATGCGCGGTGCAGCGTGCCGCGATCGCCCTCACGCAGTGCTTCGCGCGAACGCAGCGCGAGCGCGGCGCGTTCGACTTCCCACAAATCGACGAACGCGTCGACGTGAAGGCGGTAACCGTCGTCGTCGCGTTCGATCGCGTCCTCGCGCCCGAGATGCGCTCGCAACCGGTGCAGGCATACGCTGAGCGCGTTGCGCGCCGCGAACTCGTCGAGGTCCGGCCACAACGTAGCGGCAAGCCGGGCGCGCGTCGCGGGTTGGGGCCGCTGCGCTATCGCCGCGAGCAGTTCGAATTCGCGGCCGGAGAGGCGCGCGTAGGAGCCGTCGACGCGTACGCGTCCGCTCAAAACCTCGAGCGCGATCGGGGCGGCCTCGCTGCGATCGCGCGTGATCTGCTCGACGAAGGTCGAGAGCATCCCCACGTTACCATGCTGACTCGCAAACGCGTTCACCGCATGTACGAAGGCCGGTGCGTCGCAGCGCGAGGCTGCCGCCTTCGCGCAGGCAACGGCGTCGTCGAAGGCGGGCGGATCGCAGAGTGCCAACGCAACCGCCGCGAGGGCTTCGACGAACGGCGTCTTCGCGCGGCGCGCGATCTCGAGCGCAGAACGCGCGAGTGCCGCTCGTTCATTTTCGTCGCGCGAGCGCGAGAGCGCGATCAAATGCCCGAAAACGGTGAATTTCGGTACGTCTGCCGCCGCCGGGCGAACCGAGCGCCCGCGGGCGGCGCCGGCTAAATAGGCAAAGCCTGCCAAGCCATGGCGCGCGACTTCCTCTTCCAGCTGCTCCGCACGCTCGTTGAACGCGGGCCGATCGCCCGCGAACCAAGCACCCACCAGCGCCTCCGCGGTTTCGAAAGCCATGAAGTTCGGCAGCGAGGAACTCACCGCGCGCTCGTGTGCGCGCGAAAGAAACTGGCGCTCGAGCGACCACTCGCCGCGCACGCGCGCGATATCCGCGCCGAGCGCGAGATAGATGGCCGACGCCGCCGCATCCATGCGCTCGACCAACGGGAGCGCGGTGTTGAGATCGCGCTCACCCAAATCGAATTGTCCGCAGCGCGCGCGCACCAGCCCGCGCAGATAGAGCAGCTGCCCGTCGAGCATCGTCTTGGGCGGATCCGAAAACCCGATCGACGCACCGAACCGTTCGATCTCGGCTGCCGCCTCCTCGTGCTTTCCGAGATAGCCCATCAGCAAGATGCGAAAAACGAAGACGTAGAAGCGTTCCATCGGCGAAGCGTCCGGCGAGAGCGTACGCCAGACCGATTCGGTTTCGTCGAGCAGCGCCGAGCTATCGATCGTGAGGATGCGCATGAGCGCGGTAACTCCCCACAAGCGCGGATACCGCAAGATCGAGGCGCGGTCCAGACTAGCGAGCACGCGCGCGTATCGCATCGTCGGGGCGGGGTCGCGGAGCAGCTCGTAGGCGCCCAGCGCGCGCGCCGCCGAATCGCGATCGCCGCGCGCACCGTGCAGTTCGGCGGCGCGCAGATAGTCCGCGCGCTCCTCGTAGGCGCGTGCAACGCGCCCGAGCAGCTCGTCGCGCCGATCCTCGGCGCGTTCGAGGAAAAGTGTCGCCAGCAGCGGGTGCAGCGCAAACGCGCCCGTCTCGTCGCGTACGACGAATGCGCCCTCCTTTGCAAATTCGCCAAGATCGGAAGGGAGCGCGGGATCGTCCAAGGCGAGGCGCAGATCCTCGGCGCTTGCTTGCGGAATGGCCGCACATGCAAAGAGTGCGTCGCGCATGCGCGCGTCGAGTCCGCCCAGGACTTCGTCGGCGAGATAGTCGTGCAGCTCTTCGAAGGCGACGTCGTCGAGACGTCCGAGGAGCTGATCGATACGGCCTTCGCTCGCGAAGCGTTTGAGCAGAAAGACCGCGACCGGCCATCCCTCGGAAACGTGGGCGATCCGTTCGAGCGCGCGCTCGGCGGTGACGTACGGCTCGAAGATCGCGCGCATGTCGTTCGCGTCGAACGCGAGATCGCCGGCGCGCAGCGTGACGATCTCGTGCGGCGCGAAATAGCGCGTGAGATGAACCCCGCGAAGCGCTTCGCGCGAGCTGATGACAATGGTGCGTCCGGACGGCCGCGCTTCGAGCAGCCGCGCGAAGAGGTCGCGTGCCGCGGGGGCGGCCGCAAGCGTCTCGGCACTCTCGAATACGATGCAGCCTTCGAAGGGTTCGCGCCACGCGTCGAGCGCGAGCGTCAAGCGGTCGGCGACGCTCGTGCCGCCGTCGCCCAGCATGATCTCGCGTTGGGTGAGGTCACGCTCGCGGGATGGGTTCTCGGCGGCCAACGCGGGAATCACCCGGCGCGCCAGATCGAGCTCGTCCCGAATGCCGGCGCAGTCGCAGATCCCGCCGCCCCCGCGCTCGGCCACGTACTGCCGCACCAGCGTCGACTTACCGAAGCCGGCCGGTGCGACGATCGCCACCACCCGAGGGTCCACGCGCCTAAGCCGCTCGAGCAGCCCTTCGCGCTGAACCACTCCACCCACCATGCACCAGTAATCGGTTTGTAATGTGGATGTAATTAGGCCGTAAGTCCCGGGAAAGCGCAATGGCCTACCGTGGGGGTGCCAGCCGAGCCAACGGAAAGGCACTCATGACCGTCGTTAGTTCACCCGCGGCCCCTACCAGCGTGCTGGTGGTCGGCCCCGAAGCGCCGGTCCGAACCGCAATCGCACGCCTGCTCTCATTAGAGAGCGACGTTGACGTGGTTGGGACCGTAGCGAGTATCGCGCAGGCCGCCGGAATCGATGCCGACGTCGTCATCGACGAAACGCTGCTGCACGATCTCAAGAACCTTTCGATCGCGGAGTTCATCGAGATGGTGAAGTCGCTGCCGGCGACACCCGCCTCCACCGCGCTTGCCTTCTCACCGCGCCGTCTCCGGCCGGTAACCGGCGGAAGCGAGATGCGCGCCGCACTCTCGGACCGCGAACTTCAAGTCGTCCGGCTGGTAGCGGAAGGGCTCTCCAACAAACAGATCAGCATTCGGCTGAAGCTCTCGGATAAGACGGTGAAAAACCACATCTCGCACATCTTAGCCAAGCTGAACCTTTCAGCACGCACGCAAGTAGCGGTCCACGCGCTGCGCGCCGGACTGGTCTAGCAACAGCGCTCTCCCACGCGCGAAGTCGTACACGAGGACACCGTCGACCGGTGTCCTCGTCGTCGTTCGCACGGCCGCGCGTACGCGCTGCAGCATCGCAAGCCGCCGCCCGTCGCGCGGTAATCGGCGAAAGACGATCGCACAGATACGGCCCCGGCGGTTGCGCACCAGCAGATCGAACGGGGCTGCTGCGCGGCCGGCCGCCGCGACACCTCGCTTTCCGACTGCACGCAGGCGCGCGGCGAGACGTCCGTCGACGAACGCGCGAAGCTCGCGCGCGATCCGGTCGCGCTCGGCAAAGAGCAGCGGCGCGCGCACGCCGCCCAGTCTTTCGACGGCGGACTCGAAGGTGAGGAGCGCAGGGTCGACCACCGCGCGCGGTGTGATGTGTCCCGCGAGCACCGCGCGCAGGATGGCGTCGCGCATTGCGCGCTGGGCGAGCCGCGGGAGACGCTGGGCGGCGAGGATCGGATCGTTCACGCGGCCATCATCCTGCGTTGTCGTGCCAGGCGCATGGCACGATCGCGTCGGATGATGCCACCATGCAGCGCATCGACGGACGCTTCATCTTCTCGGCCAGCGATCTCAACAACGCGCTCGAGTGCGAACACCTCACGCAGCTCGAGGCGCTCGCCGCACGCGGCGAACTCGTGCGGCCGGAGCCTACGCAGACGAACCAGCTGCTTGCGGAAAAGGGCGACGAACACGAGCAGCGTCAGCTCGATCGCTTTCGCGCGCAGTACGGCGACGGCGTGGTGGCACTGAGTCCGCAAGCCGGCGGCACGATCGCGGCGCTCGAAGCGGCGCAGGCGCGTACCGTCGCCGCGCTCGACTCCGGCGCCCCGCTGATCTACCAGGCGACCTTCTTCGACGGGACGTTTGTGGGCCGCACGGATTTTCTACGCCGCGTCGAGCGGCCGTGCGCGCGCTGGCCGTGGAGCTACGAAGTGATCGACGCGAAGCTCGCGCTCACCCCAAAGCCGTACTACCTCGTGCAGCTCGCGCACTACAGCGCGCACCTCACCGCCGTTGCGGGCACCGCGCCGCACGCCATTCACGTACTGCTCGGCAGCGGCGCGGAGCGCGCTTTCCGTCTCGAAGATTTCGCCGCCTACGAACGTCATCTGCGCGCTCGCTTTCTTGCGACGATGGCATCCGCGCCGCAGGCATCCTATCCGCTCGAAGTCGCGCACTGCGATATCTGCCGGTGGTCGGCGCGCTGCGCGGCGCAGCGCCGCGAAGACGATCATCTCAGCCTCGTCGCACGCATGCGCCACGACCAAATCAGACGATTGGAAGAGCGCGGCATCACCACGATGACGGCGCTCGCCGGCGCGAACTTGGCCGATCGCCCCTTCGGAATGGAAGAGCGCACGTTCGCCACCCTGCACGCGCAGGCCGCGATCCAAGTGCAAGGAGAGCGCGAGCAGCGCTACATCTACGAATTGCTCGATACCGAACCGGGCCGCGGTTTCGAGCTGCTGCCGCGCCCCGACGCGGGCGATCTCTTCTTCGACATCGAGGGCGATCCGCTCTATGCTCCCGAGCGAGGCCTCGAGTATCTCTTCGGTTTCTACATACCGGACGAGTCGCGTTACGTTGCATTTTGGGCGCGTTCGCAGGCGCAGGAACGCGCCGCCTTCGAGGCCGCAATCGACTTCATCCGCGAGCGGCGCGCGCGCTATCCCGCCATGCACGTCTACCACTACGCCCCCTACGAAACCACGGCGCTGCGCAGGCTGATGGGATTTTACGGTTCCCGCGAGCGTGAACTCGACGATCTCCTGCGCAATCAGTGCTTCGTCGATCTCTATGCGATCGTGCGGCAAGCATTGCGCATCTCGCAGCCGAGCTACTCGCTCAAAAAGCTCGAGCCGTTCTACGGCATGCGGCGCGATACCGACGTGCGCCGCGGCGACGATTCGATCGTCATGTTCGAAAGCTGGCTTGCGGGCGGCGACGACGCGATTCTCGAGGATATCGAGCGTTACAACGACGACGATTGTCGCTCGACGCACCTTTTGCGCGAGTGGCTGCTGGCGCTGCGCGCGGAGTACGAGCGGCAGATGCGGCCGCTCGCGTGGCGGGAGAGCGAAACGGTAAGCGCGCCCGAAGACGAGGGGCGCAGCGAGCTTGCGGCGCAGCTGCTCGACGGCCTCTCGGCTCCTCCCTCGCTGCGCGCCCTGCGCGCGAGCGACGAGACCACGCGCGCACGGTGGCTGCTCGGGCATCTCCTCGAGTATCATGCGCGCGAAGCCAAACCGGCGTACTGGAAATTCTACGACCGGATCGAGAACGTCGATCGCCTCGTCGAGTTCGATCACGAAGCGCTCGGCGGCCTCGTCCTGCGGGAGGACGTCGCGCCGTACAAGCTGAGCCCGCGCGACCAGAACTTCGTTTACACCTACACGTTCCCCGAGCAGCTCCATAATTTGGGAACCGATAAACCGCTCTGCCCGTACGCGCGCGCCGGCGCCGGGACGATCGTCGCGCTCGACGACGAGCGCAACGAAATACGCATCAAACTCAGCCGTTCTATTAGCCCGAACGCGCTGCGCGCGCTGATTCCCGGTAAGCCCGTGCAGACGGGCGAACAGCGCGAGGCGCTCGCCCGTATTGCACGCGCGTATCTCGACGGCACGCTCGCGCAAACCCACCCGGCGACCCTCTCGCTGCTGCTCGCGCGGCGTCCGCCGACGCAGCTCATTGCCGATCTCGACGGCAGCCATCTCGCGATTCAAGGCCCTCCCGGCAGCGGCAAGAGCACGCTCGCCTCCGAAGAGATTACCGCACTGCTCGCTCGCGGCGCGCGCGTCGGCATCGTTGCAGGCGGACATAAAGCGATCCACAATCTCCTGCGCAAAGTCGAAGAGTGCGCGCTAGAGTGCGGCGTACATTTTCGCGGGCTGCACAAATACTCGAAGACGACCGAGGGCTCGCAGTATCTTTCAAACGGCGCGCGTTTGGTCGAATCGACCGATGACAACGATGCGTTCGCGGCTGGACACGATCTCGCGGCGGGAACGCCGTGGCTCTTCGCCCGGCAAGAGATGGCCGGGCGCTACGATTATCTCTTCATCGATGAAGCCGGACAGATGAGTCTTGCCGACGCACTTGCCTGCTCGATGGCCGCTCGCAACGTCGTGCTGCTCGGCGACCCGCTGCAGCTCAAAGGCGTCTCGCAGGGCTCTCATCCGCCCGGAACCGATCTTTCGATTCTCCAGCACCTCCTCGGCGAGCGCGAGACGATCGATCCGCGCGACGGTATTTTCCTCGACCGCTCGTATCGCATGGCTCCCGCCATCTGCGCCTTCATCTCGCACGCGATCTACGAGGACCGGCTGCACGCCGCGCCCATCTGCGAACGCAACGCGATCGACGCACCCGGCCTGAGCGGCAGCGGTCTGCGCTACATGCCCATCGTGCACGACGGCAACGCGCGCGGATCCGACGAAGAGGCGGCTGCGGTTCGCGACGCCGTGCGCACGCTTCTGCAGGGCTCCGTCACGATAGGCGATCGCGCGGCGCGTCCGATCGTAGCCGACGATATCATCGTGGTCTCGCCGTACAACGATCAACGTAAACGCATCCGTAAACGACTCGAAGAGGCCGGACTCGGCGAGATCCGGGTAGGCACCGTCGACAAATTCCAGGGTCAGGAAGCCGCGGTCGTACTCTATTCGATGGCGACCTCGAGCGACGCCACCCTGCCGCGCGATCTCGAGTTTCTCTTCGAGCGCAATCGGCTCAACGTCGCAATCTCTCGCGCGCAGTGCATGAGCGTCCTCGTTTGCTCGCCCGAGTTGCTCAACGCACGCTGCAATACGCCCGAACAGATGGAGCTGGTCAATCTGCTCTGCGCGTTCGTCGAGGCGGCGGCCGTCGCCGGCGAAGGGTTCACCGGCGCCTGAGCTAATCCCCCAGGCATGCAACACCGCCCCAACTGGGTCACCGGAATCGCGCTCCTCGCGATTCACGTCGGCGCGCTCCTCGCGTTTCTCCCCTATTTCTTCTCGTGGTCGGCGATTCTCGCCGCAATCGTCGTCGCCAATCTCACCGGCGGCCTCGGGATCACGCTCTGCTACCACCGCACGCTGACGCACCGCAGCCTGCGCATGGTGCGACCGTTTGAGATCGTCTGCGCCATTTTCGGGGCGCTGGCCTTTCAGGGCGACCCCATCGATTGGGTCTCGACGCACCGCATTCACCATGCGCACGCCGATCGCCGCGGCGATCCGCACAGTATCCGTCGCGGCCTCTCCTGGGCGCACGTCACGTGGCTCTTCCGGACGAACGAGAATCTCCCGACCGATGCCGAGCGCAAGCGCTATACGCCCGATCTCTGGGCGGATCCGGTCTACCAAGCGCTTCGCTATCTCTACGTTCCGATGCAGATCGCGCTTGCGCTGCTGCTACTGCTCTGGGGCGGCTGGTCGTGGGTCATTTGGGCGATCTTCGTGCGGCTCGTTTTCACCTATCACGCGACATGGCTCGTCAACAGCGCCGCACACGCTTTCGGCTACCGCACCTACCGCACGCCCGACCGTTCGGTCAACTCGTGGTGGGTCGCGTTGATCTCATGGGGCGAGGGCTGGCATAACAATCATCACGCTTTCCCCTTCTCGGCACGCCACGGATTGCGTTGGTTCGAGTTCGATCCGACCTGGTGGGCGATCAAGGCGATGGCCGCGATGAATCTCGTCGACAAGGTGCGCGTTCCGACTCGCGAGATGCGTGAACGCCTGGCTTCGGGGCAACGCGAGCTCGAAATGCGGTTCTTCCGGCGCATGACGATGGAGTGATGCGCGAGGACGAGCTGCAGCAGTACCGCACGAGCGGCTACGTCATTTTCCCCGGCTTCAAATCTCCCGGCGAGATCGCCGCGCTGCGCGCACGCGCCGCGGCGATCGTCGATGCCTTCAATCCAAGCCAGACAGCCTCGATCTTCTCGACGAGCGGCGACTCCGCGCGCAGCGACGCCTACTTCATGGAATCGGGCGAGACCGTTCGCTGCTTCCTCGAGGAGGACGGGCGCAGCGTCAACAAGATCGGTCACGCGATGCACGATCTCGACCCGGTCTTCGACGCCTTCTCGCATGATTCGCGGTTAGCGCGGATCGCCGGCGCGATCGGTCTGCGCGATCCTCTGATCTATCAGTCGATGTACATCTTCAAGCAGCCCAGGGTCGGCGGCGAGGTCAGCTGGCATCAAGACGCCGCGTTCTTCGACACCGATCCGCCCAGCGTCACGGCGTTCTGGTTCGCACTCGAAGACGCCAATCGCGAGAACGGCTGCATGTGGGTGCAGCCCGGCGGCCATCGCTCGCCGCTGCGCGCGCGCTTCATCGCACGCGACGGGGCTGCGCGCCTGCACGTGGTCGATCCCACGCCTTGGCCCACCATCGAAGAAGCCACACCGCTCGAGGTGCAGGCCGGTACGCTCGTCGTGTTCGACGGAATGCTCCCGCACTACAGCGCGCCAAACCGCTCGCCACATTCGCGTCATGCGTACACGCTGCACGCCGTCGACGGCACCGCGCGTTACGCCGAAACCAACTGGCTGCAGCGCACCAAAGTGCCGCTGCGCGGATTCGCGTAAGACCCGCTTCCAAATCGAAGGCCCGGCGATTTCTCGCCGGGCCTTGTGCGTCCTCTGTCCCTCGATTACGCTTCGCTACGCTCGGGATGACAATGGTTTGCCGATATCGGCGAAAAGACTAGAGATCTTCGGGATTTATCCCTTTGATCCGATCGTACTGCGTCTTCTTCGGCGCAGCGTGTACCGCGAGGTGATCGTCGTACTCGCCTTCGTATTGAACCGTGAGCGGTTCGCGATTGCGTTCGTACGCGTTCATTAGACGGCTCATGCCGTCGCCGCCGCCCGACATGACTTCGGCCAACGCCGCATCATCTGCGGTCATCTGGTAAGCGTTCATCTCGATCTGCGTACGGGGACGTCCGTCATCGTCGACGTCCTGACCTTGGGGCTCGATCTCGATGTTGCGATAGCGCGACATACCCGTACCGGCCGGGATCAGTTTACCGATGATGACGTTTTCCTTCAGACCAAGCAGCGGATCGTACTTGCCTTTGATCGCTGCGTCGGTGAGGACGCGCGTGGTCTCTTGGAACGACGCCGCCGAGAGGAACGACTCGGTCGCCAGTGACGCCTTGGTTACGCCGAGCAGCACCGGCGTCGCCGTTGCGGGCTCGAGGTTCTCGGCCCTGGCGCGATCGTTGGCTTCGCTGAACGCCGCCGCTTCCACCACTTGGCCGGGAAGCATCAGCGTGTCGGCGCCTTCGACGATCTTCACCTTACGCATCATCGAGCGCACGATGACCTCAACGTGTTTGTCGTTGATGTCGACGCCCTGCGAACGATAGACCTTCTGCACTTCCTGAACCATGTAGTTCTGCAGCGCGGTCTCGCCCTTGATGCGCAGAATGTCGTGCGGGTTGAGCGAACCTTCGTTGAGCCGATCGCCCGGCTCGACTTTCTGCCCGTCTTGCACCGCAAGATGCGTGCCGTGCGGCACGTCGTACTCGTGCTCTTCGCCGGTCTCGTCGACCACGATGATCACGCGCTTGTTCTTGTCGTCACCAAACTTGATCGTGCCGCCAACTTCGGTGATGACCGCTTGACCTTTGGGCTTGCGCGCTTCGAAGATTTCCTCGACACGCGGAAGACCGGTGATGATGTCCTCGGTCGCGACGCCGCCGGTGTGGAAGGTGCGCAGCGTGAGCTGCGTGCCCGGTTCACCGATCGATTGTGCCGCGATGATGCCGACCGCCGTACCGATATCGGCACGGTTGCCGGTGGCGAGATCGCGGCCGTAGCACATCGAGCAGACGCCGTATTTCGACTGACAGGTGAGTACCGAGCGGATCTTTACCGTCGGAATCGCCGCGTCGACGATCGCCTTGGCGCGCTCTTCGTCGATCTCGTCGTCGCGCTTGACGATGACGTTCTTGCCCTCTTTGACGTCCTCCGCGGCACGGCGCCCGATGATGCGATCGAGCAGCGGCTCGATGATCTCTTTGCCGACGCGGATATCGCTCACGGTGATGCCGTTCGAGGTCGCGCAGTCGTCTTCACGGATGATGACGTCTTGCGCTACGTCGACCAGACGGCGCGTGAGGTAGCCCGAGTCCGCCGTACGCAGCGCGGTGTCGGCGAGACCCTTGCGCGCGCCGTGCGTCGAGATGAAGTACTCGAGAACCGTGAGGCCTTCTTTGAGCGAAGCCTTGACCGGAATCTCCAGAATGCGGCCCGACGGATCGGACATGAGCCCGCGCATACCGCCGAGCTGCTTGACCTGCGCGATCGAACCGCGCGCGCCCGAGGTCGCCATCATGAAGACCGGGTTGAGCGGATTCTGCGCTGCCTGCATCGCACCGGTGACCGCGTCGCCGGCTTTCGACCAGATTTCGATCGTCTTGTTGTACCGCTCGTCGTCGGAGATGAAGCCCTGATCGAAGAGGCGGTGCAGCTCGTCGACCTCGTGCTGCGCTTGATCGAGAATGTCGTGCTTGGTCTGCGGCACCACGATGTCGTTGATCGATACCGTCGTACCGGAGAGCGTCGCATAGTGGAAGCCCAGTTCCTTGATCGCATCGAGGAAACGCGCGGTCTCGGCGTTGCCGTACTTGCGGTACGAGTCGGTGATGAGCTTACGGAGCGAACCCTTGTCGATGATCTTGTTGACGAACTCTTTGTTCCACGAGCCCGGGAACGCGAGGTTGAAGATCACGCGGCCGATGGTCGTTTTGACCATCTGGCCTTTCCAGCGCACGTAGATCCATTCTTGGAGCAGCGCGTTGCCGGTTTCGTAAGCAATCACCGCTTCCTTGGGATCGTAGAAAGTCGGAAGCGCGCCCGGAGCGTCGGCTGCCGGCGCGTTCTTCTTCTTGCCGCGCGTGATCACGTCGAACTCTTCGGTCACCGCCGCTTTGGCCGGACCGGTGTACTCGTCACGCTGGAACGTGAGGTAGTAGAGGCCCAAGACCATGTCTTGCGTCGGGATCGAGACCGGATTACCGTAGGCCGGCAATAAGATGTTGTTCGAGCTGAGCATCAGGATGCGCGCTTCGGCTTGCGCGCCTGCCGAGAGCGGCAAGTGCACGGCCATTTGGTCGCCGTCGAAGTCCGCATTGTACGGCGTGCAGACGAGCGGATGCAAATGGATTGCCTTACCTTCGACCAGCACCGGTTCGAAGGCCTGAATGCCGAGACGGTGGAGCGTGGGTGCGCGGTTGAGCAGCACCGGATGCTCTTTGATCACCTCTTCGAGCACGTCCCACACTTCGGGACGCACCCGCTCGACCATACGCTTCGCGCTCTTGATGTTGTGCGCGAGGCCGCGATCGACGAGCTTCTTCATCACGAACGGCTTGAAGAGCTCGAGCGCCATCTCTTTGGGGAGACCGCACTGGTGCAGCTTGAGGTGCGGGCCGACCACGATGACCGAGCGGCCCGAGTAGTCGACGCGCTTACCGAGCAGATTCTGACGGAAACGGCCCTGTTTGCCCTTGAGAATATCCGAGAGCGACTTGAGCGGCCGGTTGTTCGGGCCCGTGACCGGGCGGCCGCGGCGGCCGTTGTCGATCAGCGCATCGACCGCTTCCTGCAGCATGCGCTTCTCGTTTTTGATGATGATCTCGGGCGCGTTCAATTCCAGCAAGCGCTTGAGGCGGTTGTTGCGATTGATCACGCGGCGATAGAGATCGTTGAGGTCGGACGTAGCAAAACGTCCGCCGTCGAGCTGCACCATCGGGCGCAGTTCGGGCGCGATGACCGGAACGGCGGAAAGCACCATCCACTCCGGACGGTTTCCGCTTGCAATGAACGCTTCGACGACCTCGAGGCGCTTGATCGCCTTGAGGCGCTTCTGGCCCGACGTCTCGCGGAACTCTTTGCGCAGCTCCTCTTGCAGCTTCTTGAGATTCATGTCGCGCAGCAACTCGCGGATCGCTTCCGCGCCCATGCCGGCCTTGAAGCGATTGCCGTACTTATCGCGCGCTTCGCGATACTTCTGTTCGGAGAGCACTTCGCGCTTGGTGAGGTTCGTATCGCCCGGATCGATCACGACGTACGCGGCGAAATAGATCACCTTCTCGAGCTGCCGCGGAGACATGTCGAGAAGGATGCCGATGCGCGAGGGCACGCCCTTGAGATACCAAATGTGCGAAACCGGCGTCGCCAGCTCGATGTGTCCCATGCGCTCGCGGCGGACTTTCGCGCGCGTGATCTCGACGCCGCAGCGATCGCAGATCATGCCTTTGAAGCGAATGCGCTTGTACTTACCGCAATGGCATTCCCAGTCTTTGGTCGGGCCGAAGATCTTCTCGCAGAAGAGGCCGTCGCGTTCGGGCTTCAGCGTGCGGTAGTTGATCGTCTCGGGTTTCTTGACTTCGCCGAACGACCATGCGCGAATTTGCTCAGGTGAGGCCAAGCCGATGCGCATCGCATCGAAGTTGTTGACGTCAATGAGATTCAAAGTGAGGAGTGCTCCTGGGTATGGTGCCCACCGGGGTGCTTACGCAGGGTTGCCGCCGCTCACGTTGTCGTAAGGGGTCCCACCGCCGCTCCGCCGGGTATCCGGGCACAGACCGATAGTATACCACCAGCCCCGACCCCCCTCAAGGGCCGCGAGTTGCAGAAATCTCCGAAGGACGATGCCGCAAGGGGCGGAACCTGACCGCACGTACTACCCCTACCCCGGAGGACGCGCATGCTTAGGCTGACCCCCAACTCAAGCGGCTACGCGACCATCTCGGCCGGCGTTACCTCGACGGAGGGGGTTGTTTACTGACGCGTCGGCGCGCGGCGCACTGCGCGCGCTCTTCGATGCTGCGGTGGCAAGCGCCGATCCGCGTAAGGTCCTAGCCGCACATCTCCCCGGACGCCCGGTGGGAAGAGCGATCGTCGTCGGCGCCGGAAAATCCGCGGCCGTAATGGCCGCGGCGCTCGAAGCGGCCTGGCCGGACGTGGCGCTCGACGGCGCTGTCGTCACACCCTACGGCCACGCGGTGCCGACGCGCAGGATCCAGGTAATCGAAGCGGCGCATCCGGTGCCCGACGCCAATAGCGAGCGCGCCGCGGATCGCATGCTGGCTCTCGTGCGCGACCTGGGGCCCTACGATCTCGTGATCGCGCTGATCTCCGGCGGCGGCTCCGCGCTGCTCGCGAAGCCGGCGCCGGGTCTCACGCTCGCCGGCAAACAGGCCGTTACGGCAGCGCTGCTCGCGTCGGGCGCGACGATTCACGAGATGAACGCGGTGCGCAAGCATCTCTCGGCGATAAAGGGCGGCCGTCTCGCGCTCGCCGCGCAACCCGCGCGCGTGCTGACGCTCGCGATTTCCGACATTCCCGGCGACGACCCGCGCATCATTGCGAGCGGTCCGACGCTAACCGACACGAGCACGCTCGACGATGTGCGGGCGATTCTCACGCGCTACGCAATCCGCTTACCGCACGATGTTGCCGCATTTCTCGAGCACGCGCCGGAGACGCCCAAACCCGGCGATTTCGACGAAGACGTGCGTTTGATTGCGACACCGGATGCCGCGCTCGCCGCCGTCGCGCAGCGCGCGCGTGATTTCGCATTGAACCCGATCGTGCTCGGCGTTCTGGAAGGCGAGAGCAGCGAACTTGGCGCGTCGATGGCGCGCGTCGCACTGGACACGCGCAAGCGGCCGGCCGTATTGATCTCGGGCGGTGAGACGGTGGTAACGCTCGGCAGCGCGCCGGCCGGGCGCGGCGGCCGCAATCTGGAGTTCTTGCTTGCGCTTGCAGTCGCGCTCGACGGCGCACCCGGTATCTGGGCGATCGCCGGCGATACCGACGGACGCGACGGCTACGAAGATGCAGCCGGCGCGTTCGTAACACCGGATACGCCGGCTCGCGCTCGGGCCCTCGGGCTCGACCCGCACGCAATGCTCGAGAAGCACGATAGCTACACATTTTTCGAAGCGCTCGGCGATTTGCTGATAACCGGCCCGACGCTCACCAACGTCAACGCTCTACGCGCGGTGATCCTCGCGTGAACTCAGGGTCTGCGGGTATACTGCCAACGCTATGGCTATCATTGGAATCATCGGATCGGACGATCGCGCGGTAGCAATCGGCCGCATGCTCAGAAAATCCGGCTATACTATCTCCTTCAGCAACCTTGCCGACGATCGCACCGCACAAGCTGCGGCAGAGGTGCTCGGCGACGGGGCGTTCGCGACGACGCCGTATCAACAAGCAGCGGTCTGCGATGCTCTGGTTCTAGCGGTTCGTTGGCAAGACGTCGACCGCGCGCTCAACGCGATCGGCAGCTACAAAGACGGAATCGTCGTGGACGCAACGCGTCCACCCGATCTCGGCCGCATGAGCGGCGCGGAACTCGTGGCACACAAACTCGACAACTATCACGTCGTCAAGGGCTTCGTCGAACCGCTCGAAAGCGCCGATTTCATCAAGATTGCCTCCGACGATCCCGAGGCGCGCGCCGAGATCGGCGAAATCATCGTCCATTGCGGCCGGAGTCCTCTCGACGTCGGACCGCTTGCGAACGCGCGTCAGATCGAACGCGAAGTCGCGCAGCGCCTGACGCATTGAGTTACATCCGAATCCGCAAGCGCAACTGAATAGTCCGCCCGAGCGGATAGTTTTGCGGTACGTAGCCGGCGGTGCCGTACGTCCAGGGTACGGACTGCGTCTCGCCGTCGTTGGTCGGCACGCCGTTTCCGAGCGTATATGGCACCGCGTATCCGCCGGCCGCTTCGTATGCCGCTGCGTAGAGCGGATTTCCGCCGGCGTAGCCCGGTGGTCCGATCAGATATGGATTGCCTTGATATGAGGTGGGCGCCACGTTGTCGAGCAGATTGGCGACGTCGAGAATCAGGGTGAGGTGCGGCGTGAGATCCGCTTCCACGTGCAGGTTGACGAACGTCTCGCCCGGTGCGTGGAGCGAGTTGGGAAAGTCGGCTTCCGCCGTTCCCATGGAACCGACGTACGGGTTCGTGCTCGCGTTGTACGGCTGCGACGGATTCTCGAGAAAGTAGTAATTGTATCCGGGATCGACGTAGTTGTCGTTGGGAACCTCTTCCGGCTTGTTCGTGACCGGATTGAAGATCCACACCATCTTGCCGTTGCCGTACGGGTAGCCCGACTCGAACGAGAGCGAGGGCGTGACTCGCAGTTTGCGGTCGCGCGTGTGCCACTCGTACGAGAGCGTGCCGCTGAAGTTCGGCAGATAACTGACCGGGAAGAGCACGCCTGCGGCGACGGCAGGCGCGTTGAGATCGTTGTACGCAAATTGCGAGGCGCTCGACGAATACGCCCGCGTGAAGTTCGAGTCGAGCGTAAACCCTGATTCATGCAGCCAAAGCTCCGCTCCGCGCGCGCGCAGATCGCCGACGTTCGTCGGTACGCCAACGCCGTTCGGGAATATGCCGGCTGCAAGCGCCGAGCGAAAATTGTATGGAAGGACGTCGATCAAGTCCTGCTCGTTGACGTCGAAGAACGTCGCGCGGAACTGGACGCGCGTGCCGCCCTCCAGAGAGTAGGTGAGGTCGTTTGCAACCTCCGGCGCCAGCTGCGTGAAGGGCGCGAGGCTCCCATCGGGCTGAAGATTCGTCGAGTCGACGCGATCGGCTTCGAGCGGCAGCGGCGCCACCGTCGTGTGGTCGAACGTGACTCGCGCCGCAAGATTCTTGGCGAGGGTATATGCGACTGCGGCATGCGGATCGAGCGCTCCGTCGTCGTAGATATCTCCGGCGCTCGGGATGATGTGCGCGTCGGTGTAGCGGGCGGTCGCGGTAAAGTCGAGCCTCGGCGTAAGATACCACGTATCGCCGAGATAGGCGAGATACGAAATCAGCGTCGGATTGGAGGTGACGTACTCGTCGGCGGTCGGCACTACTTGATTCAAGAATGAGGTATTCGTGCGATACTCCGCGCCGAAGCGAATGTCGTGCCGCTCCCCGATGATATCCTCGCCGTCGTAGCCGAGGCCGCTCTCGCGGCTTCCTTGCGACTCCGCAAGCGAGATCGAACCGTCCGGCCAGCCGTTCTCATCCCAGAACGGCCCGCCCGCTTGCGAACCGTACTGCGACTGATAGAGCTGCACGCGCGAAAGCGAATGCGCGCCGTTGTGAAGCCATTGCGCTTTCATAATACTGTACGACCCGCGAATGCCCGACGCGTAGTCGACCGGCGCATTGGGATTGACTTCACCCGGGTAGGTCGTGAATGCGCCGTCGAATTCGCCGACGGTCTCCCCGGCGTACGGAGTTCCGTACTGATTGTACGTCGCCTGACCCGCGAGCCCGAGCACCGAGAGATCGTCGGCCTTATCGAGACGGTAATGTACGTTTGACTCGAGCGAGAATTCGCCGCGGCTTCCGAGCGCGAGGCCGTACGTACCGGCCTCGGCCGGCAGAAACGAACCGTTTCCGTAGTTGAAGAATTGACTTCCCGTCGTTGCCGCCAACGCGTAGCGCCAACGCAAATCAGCGGAGGCTTGGAGAATCTCGAGCGTATCGAGCGCAAACTGCCCGCCCGCGATTCCGACGCCGCTCTCCAGCGTTGCGGTGCCCGGATACGTTCCTACCGCGGGAATCTCGTCGATAACGCCGCCGAGCGAGTTGTCGCCCTGGGTGGTGTAGCCCGCGAGCGTCGCCGTCGTCGACGCGACGCCCGTCGTCGGGAGCTGCGCGCCGACGATATTGCCGCCCGGTTCAGCGATCAAACCTTGCGGAATCGGCACCGAGTCGTAATCGAAGATCGCGTCGGAGACCTTGCCGCCGCGAAGAATGGCGTTTGCAAATTGATCGAGCACGACCCCGGGCACCGACGCGATCGCGCCTTGCACGGTGCCGCCGATGTACGTCGAGAGGCCCGACGACGACACGGGCGGAGCGAGCGCCCGCGCTTGCGCGCCGCTCACCGTGAACGTGTCGCTCGTACTGCCGACGCTGAAGGTCTTCGTCTGCGACTCGACGGTTGCGATCGTTTGTAGTCGTGAAACGAGGTGAATCGCTACGCGCTGCATCTGTCCCGGCAGAATCGTGACGCCGAATTGCTTGCCGGTTTCGTAACCGTTCGCCTCGACCACGATCGTGTATGTATCTTCGACGATCCCGAGCACTTGAAAGCGGCCGCGCGCATCCGAGACCGTGTCGTACACGCCCGACGGTGCGGAGATCGTTACGCGCGCATTCGCAACCGGTGCGCCCGCGCTATCCACGACGCCGGCCAGCGTTCCAGTCGTCGCCTCGGCGGCGCGAGCGGAGCCGATCGCAATGCGTGAAAGAAGGATGAACGCGAGCAGCGATCGCGTCAAAGGAGAGCGATTCATCGATGTGCTCCCGGGGCATGCAAAGCCCCACAACGCTAGGTGAGTGGCTAGACGAGCGTTGTCTGGAGCGGTGGAGCACGCTCGCCGCACCGGCAAGCGTCGAGAATCCGGCGGTACACATGCGCCGCCGCGTTGTCGCGACGCGCAAAGAGCAGAGCGCGCTCGCGGCCGAACGCGCAGAGAATGAACTCGAGTGCGATAACGAGATCCGCGCAGCCGCGCACGACTGCACGCATGGTTCGCGCGGCGAGCACCGTACACGCGACGCCGATCGCAACGTGCGTCAGCACGCTGAACCAGACCGGGCCGCCAAGCCACGCGCTGCCGCCCGAGAGCCTGTGCACGAGCATCAGCTGCTCGCTGCTCTCCATCGCAAAGAGTGCCGCGAACTGCAGCGAGAGCACATACGGTAGGTCGCGTATCGGGGAGCGCTCCGAAATGCGCCGCGCAACGGCGAGAAGGCGGCTGCGCCGGCCCGGTGCCAAGTTCACGAGACGAACGCATCGTGCCGTTATGAGCAGCAGCACGAGCATCGTTCCGGCAACCAACGTCGGGACCACGCTCGCGTGATCGTTGTCGTGGTAGCCCCGGCCGACGATGCCGCTGTTCGCGATGCTTTCGACCAGCGGATCAGCCAGCGCCGCCGCGACGAGTGCGACCGCTGCGCGATTGATCCACGGAATTGCAGAACGCATTATCGAATACTTCTACGATGATGAGCGTGATGCTTGCTGCGGTGCTGCTCGGTTCGAACGTCGCGACCGTCGGCGACGCAGCGCCGCCGTTCTTCCTCGATACGCTGGGTGGTGGTACGTTGACCATCCATGCGCTGCGCGGACACCCCGCGCTGATCAACGTCTTCGCGACGTGGTGTCCGCCTTGCAAGATGGAGGTGCCGGCTCTGGTGAAAGCGTCGCGCACGCATCCCGGCGTGCGCTTTGTCTTCGTCGACGAGCAAGAGACGCCAGCGCAGGTGACGCGCTTCGTTCACCGCTATGCCGTTGCTTCGACGGTGGCGATCGACGGCGGCGCATTCGAAGCTACCTACGGGGTCGGTTCGATCCCGACGACCTTCGTGCTCGATGCGCACGGCGTCGTCCGCGCGATCCACCGGGGCCCGCTTACCTCGCACGATGTGGAAAGGATGCTTTCCGATGCGACGCACTGATTTTATCTCGGCAGTTCCGGCACTCGCGCTTGCATTGCGGGCCGTTCCCGGCGCGGCCGCAGCCATCGCAGATGGCCGGCCCGGCCTATGGGTACGTTACGTCATGGGGTACGGTGTACAGTTTCAAAAGCAAGCGGGCTTTGGTATGGAAAGCACGCCGATCGCGACGCGCGCGTTCATCGAGACGCAGGTCGGTCTTCCCGGCGGTTCATGCAATGCGAACACCGCGCGCAAAGCCTACATCCACGGCAGCTTCGGCAATCTGCTAACCGTCTATCCCGTCATCGCATATGTCTCCGGGTCGGGCTCGCTTCTCGCTCTCGATCAAGACTCACCGCCGCCCTTCCGTATGCTCGACTCACCGCATCTCTACCCCACTTCGCTGCAGCCGGTATCGACCAAGAGCGCGAAGGTCATCGCGCCGGTTTCGCCCAGCCGCTTCAGCGAAGAATCGATCGTGGCCGAGAAGCATTCGATCGACGCGACCTACGGCGACTACCCCGTCGACGGTCACACGCTCCTGCGCTTCGAAGCGTGGAGCTCGCCGGCGGTTCCGCTTGGCTTTGCACGCGTCCGCGCCGTCCTGAACTCGATGCCGCCCTTCGAGCTGCACCTCGATTCATACGGATTCGGCTACCACCCCGAGATCACTGATTCGCTCGACGCGGTGCGTGCGGTAAACTGAGCCTTATTCCTTGAGGATCGCGGCCTGCGAACTGCTCGCGGCCGCAAAGGTAAGGGGCGTCGCGCCTGGTTTATAACCGTTCTTGCTCAGGATGAACGCCATGATGTTGACGTACTCCGTGTGCGAGAGCGTCGCCGGCGCGTTGAGCGGCATCTCGGTCGTGATCAGCGTGAACACGTCGGTGACCTTCGCCTTGATCTTTACGCTCAACGTCTTCCAGTTCGGCCCGGTCAGCGCCGGACCGGCGCCGCCCTCGAGATTGGTTCCATGGCAGGTCGAGCAGACTTGCTCGAAGGTTTTGTAACCCGCGGAGACCTGCGCTGCCGTAAACGATATTTGCGTCCCAGACGCCCGTCCGTGGACGGTCGTAAGCAGCACGACGGCCGCGAGCAGCGCGAACGCTGCCGCGGCCCGAGATATGGAATGCACTCCTGTTGCGTCCTCTATTTTTTGACTTGTGCGTAAAGATCGTCGAGATCTTCGATCGTGTTGAGCATCACGGCGTCTTTGACCGAGGCGTCTTTGATACCCGACGAGCTGCGCATCTTTCCGGCGAGATCGTCGCTGTGATTGTAACCGCGAATCGCGTCATTGTGCTTCTTGATGCGGTCGGCAGAGATCGATCCGCCGTTTTGCGCGACGACCCACTCCTCGAATTGCATGTATTTCGGGTGATGGCTCTTGATGAAATCCATCGTCTTTTGACGATCCAATCCGAGCGCGTCGAGCGTCATCTGATCGAATCCCTTTCCGCATTCGTCGTATCCTTCCGGAAGCACGCCGGCGGCGGAGAGCGTCAACTTAGCCCAAAGGCGCGGGAGATGGATCGCGCCCAATGGTCCAGCGGTACCTGAACTGACGAGCGGAACGACGTTTTGCAGCGTTACGGTTGGCATGATGTCTCCTAAGCGTTGGTCGTTTGTTTGTGAATGTGTTGCCCGTGGCGTCCAAGGAAGGTCAGTTCCGAGACGCCGGATTTGTCGAGCTGCCCGAGACCCAGTTTTTTCATGAGCTCGAACTGCTCGAACGTCGCCTGCGCAAGCGGCAGCGCAAGATCTTCGTCGCGCGCTAGTCCGAGCGCAATGCCCGAATCCTTAGCGGCGTGCTCCGCGGAAAAATAGACATCGTGATCGCGGCTTTGCATGTCGCCGCCATCGGTCTCGAGGACGCGCGAATTGGCACCCGTCTGGGAGAAGACTTCGCGCAACATGCTCAGATCGAGACCCAATGCGTCGCCCAGGCCCAGCCCTTCGGCCAAGCCGGCCGTGTTGATGTTCATGACCATGTTGACGAGCGCTTTCACTTGCGCCGCGCGCCCGGCCTCGCCGATGTAACGCAACGATGCGCTCATCTTCTCCAGCATCGGTTTGACCCGTTCGAAGATGTCCTTGCGTCCGCCGATCATCAGATAGAGCGTGCCGTTGCGTGCTTGCGGAATGGAACTGGCCATGCAGGCCTCGAGCGAGTGTGCGCCGCGAGCCTCCGCGCGCCGCTGCACTTCGACATGCACCGAAGGCGTGATGGTGGCGCAGTTGACGAAGATCTTACCCTTCGCGCCTTCGAGCAGGCTGTCGCCCTTCTCCGCGAAGATACGATCCATCGCAGCATCATCGGTAACGACCGTGATGATCACGTCCGCGTTTGCGGTGACGTCCGCGAGTTTGGTATATGCCTTACCTTTCGTCTGCGCCGCAGCCGCCTGGGCAGCTTCGGGGCGAATATCGTAGTAGGCGACGACCGGGTATCCGACGTCGGCCAGGCGCAGCGCGATATTCGCGCCCATGCGGCCCGCGCCGACGATTCCTACGGTAGCGAGAGTGCTCATCCGTTTCCGTTCGGTTTGAAGTAAGTGATGTGATAAGAGGTGAGGATCGCGTCGAGCTGCGAGCTGTCTTGCGCGATCACGCGATTGAGTTGCGCGACCAGGCTCGTATTACCGTCACGCGTGGCCATCGCCATCGGAAACGTGTACTGCTCGGGCGAGCCCTGGCTGCGCGCGTTGGGAATGATCACCGCGGTGAGGTCGGGATGCTGCCCGATGTAGTAACCGACCGCAGGATCCCACGTGAGCCCGACGTTGATCGTGCCGTTTTGCACCGCGTCTATGATGTCCGACGGATTGGCGTCTTCCTCGTCCGCGCTGAGAAAAGGTTTTGCGCCGACGATCAGCGTGCGCAGCTTCAGCCCGTCTTCGACGGGCGTATCGGCCTCGAAGCCGATTTTGACGTGACGAAGCGCGGGCGAGTCGAGCGAGGTGATGTCGTCGTAGCCCTTTCCTTTCTTGTAGACGAAGACGTACGACGAGATGTAGTACGGTTTCGTCGTCAAGAGATCCGGCACGGCGTACGGCACGTCGACGATGAGATCGCAGCGCCCCCGATTGAGGTACTGATGCACCATCTCTTCGAAGCCCGTATCGCCGCGGGTGGACTTCCACACGTAGACGACGGGCCGGCCCAACGTGCGGCCGACCACTTGCGCGATTTTATTCTCGAAGCCTTGACCCGCGCGATTCGAGTAGGGCATGTAATCCGGATCCGCGCAGACGCGAAGCGGCGCCGCAGCCGCGGGGGCCGGCGGCGGCGCTGCCGCCGCCGAGCCCCACAGAAGCAACGCCGCGAGCGACGTGCCGGTAACGAGTCGTACCTGCATGATTCCCCAGTGGTTAGTCGATAGTGAAGACGATCAAGTCGCCGCCGAGTGTCGTGTACTTGCCGAGATCAGCAGCCGCACCGACCGCGCCGAGACCTGCCGTCGGATTGGTGAGCCCGGCCGCGAGGCCGATGCCTGCCCATCCGCCCACGCCGGTGAGCATGGCGACGTATTCATGGCCGTTGTACGAATAGGCGATCGGCGCTCCGATCATGCCCGAGGGCATCTTCTGTTTCCACAAGAGCGCGCCGGTCTTCGTATCCACGGCTTTGAACCATCCGTCCATCGTTCCGTAGAACGCAATACCGCCATCGGTCGTCACGACACCGCTCCAGCACGGGAAGTGCTCTTTGTCGGTCCAGACGATCTTGCCCGTGTTGGGATCCCACGCGATCAGCGCGCCGCCGTAGTTCCCCGGTCCGCGATACATCTTGACGATGGCACCGACGTACGGGAAACCGGCTTTGTATTTGACGTTGAACGGCGCGTAATCTTCGCACCAGTGATTGGTCGGTACGATGAAGTATCCGGTCTGCGGATCGAACGAAGCCGGTTGCTGATCCTTGCTGCCGATCGACGCCGGACAGATACCCTTCGTGTTGTGCCCTGCGCGCGTGAAGTACGCCGGGTCCATATTCGGGCGTCCCTTGGCGATGTCGTAGTTATACGCCCAGTTGACCGATGGGTCGAACTTGTTGGCGAGCAGGAGCTTGCCCGTTGCCCGGTTGAGCTCGAACGCAAAACCGTCGCGATCGAAGTGGACGAGCGCCGGCACCTCTTCGTCGTGGATCTTGATGTTCGCCAAGATCATCTCGTTGATGCCGTCATAATCCCACTCGTCGTGCGGCGTCATCTGGAATGCCCAGACTGCCTGACCGGTTTCAGGATGACGTGCAAAGATCGTCATCGACCACTTGTTATCGCCCGGTCGCTGCGATGGATTCCACGTTCCCGGGTTGCCGGTGCCGTAGTAGAAGAGATCGAGCTTCGGATCGTAGGAGTACCAACCCCAAGTCGTTCCGCCGCCGACCTTCCACTGATCGCCCGTCCAGGTGGAAGTGCCTTGATTGCGAGGTCCGTGGAAGTCGCTGCCGATCAGAATGTCGGAGTCGGGCCCCTCGCTGTACGCGCGCCAAACCTCTTTACCATTGTGCAAATCGAGACCCGTGATGTAGCCGCGCACGCCGAATTCACCGCCCGAAACGCCCACGAGCACGCGGTTCTTCTCGGGAATGACGAGCGGCGCCGACGTCAGCGTCTGGCCGAGTTCCGGATCCGCTTCCTTGTATTTCCAGGCGACTTTCCCGGTCGCCGCATCGAGCGCGTAGACCGTGCCGTCGAGCGCGTCGGCGATGATCAAGCCGTCGCCGTATGCAACGCCGCGGTTCACGAGATCGCAGCAAGCAACCGAGACCGCGAACGAATCCTGGGTCGGCGTAAACTCCCACTTGATGTGGTAGTCGCTGAGCGCTACCGCATAGACGTGATTGGGATACGCGCTCTCGAAATAGAGCGTGTCGCCGATGACGAGCGGCTGGCCTTCGTGGCCGCGCGTCGCGCCGGTCGACATCATCCACGCCACGTGAAGGTCTTTCACATTGTCGGTATTGATCGCCGTCAGGCCGCTATGCCGCAAATTAGCGAAGTCGCCTGAGGGATACTCCCACATGCCCGACGTACCGGACGCGTCATTGAGCGCGACCGTCTGTTCCGCCCGAACCGAGGAGCCATGGAAAAGAAACGCGGCAACCAATCCAAGGGCAAGCAGCGGCGCGACCGCCACCGCAATAAGACGAATCTTCATACTTTACTCCTGGCACCCGTTGTGCAGCAGGTTTCAGCGTAGGTTCGCTGCTTAGTGCTTGGCAATAGACCGGCCTGATGATCGTCAAACCTGATGATCAACAGGTAGACGACGGCGCTGCGTGATACTCTCCCAGCGATGGACGTTGACGCCTCGCTTCATCGTCTCGCGGGTGCGCTGCCGAGCGTGGAGCCGGTTGGCATTGCAATCGTTGCCGACCGCCACACAACGACCGCCGCGCTCGTCGAGATTCTCAGCGCGGATCCCGAGCTCAGAGTGCTCGGCGCTGCCGACGCAGCTGGCGGCGAAGCATTGTTGACCGACCAATCGCTTCGCGTACTTATCGTGAATTTGAGCCTCTCGGACGAGTATGGCGCCTCGCACGGCGTGCGCTTCATTCGCGAGGCGAAGCGCCGCAGGCCCGACGTCGGCATCGTATCGCTCAAGCGTCAGGTCGACGAGCATCAGTTACGCGCGGCGCTCGACGCCGGCGCGGACGCATGTTGTCTAGCCGTTACTCCGGGAGCGCGCTTGCGCAAAGCGATCAAGGTCGTGGCGGACGGGGCGACGTGGCTCGACCCCGAGGTTGCGCACGCTCTTTTTCACAGCGAACCGCGCGACGCGCACGACGAACCCGTGCCGGTCCCGCATTTATCGCCGCGCGAGCAGCAGATTTTACGGCTGGTGGTCGAAGGGTACTCCAATGAAGAGATCGCCCAGCATCTGCAGTGCGCGTATCCCACGGTGCGCACGCATCTCGCGCACCTCTATCGCAAGCTCGATGTCGACGACCGCGTCTCGGCTGCGGTGTATGCGCTGCGTCACGGATTGACGTGATCGCAGCAGTCGCAGCACTTCTTATCGCAGCCGCAACCCCGACGCCGTCGCCATCGCCCACGCCGACACCACTTCCGGTCATCGGCACGGTGCGCGTTGCGACCGGTTCCCGGGAATCGCTCCATCGGCTCCCGGTCTCGGCTTCGTTGATGGATGCCCAGGCGATCGCAAACCAGCCGGCGATGACCGGCGACGAGGTGCTGCGCGCACTTCCGGGATTCGATCGCGACCGAAGCAACAGCATGTTCACCAATTACGGACAACTCCGCGTCTCGGTTGCAGGCCTGGGTAACGACCGCGGTCTCGTTCTTGCCGACGGCATCCCGGCGCAAGACGGCTTCGGAGGGCAGATCGATTGGGCGCAGTATCCCGCGCTCGACCTCACGAGAGCCGAACTCTTGCGCGGCCCCGGTTCCGCACTGTACGGCGGCGGCGCGATCGGCGGTGTGCTCTCGCTGCAAACCTTCGCTCCGACCACCGCGACGAGCGGGCCCGCGCAAGGTTACCTGAGCATTGCCGGCGGGACTCACGCCTTCGCGCAAACCTACGCGCAAGCAACCGCGCCCCTCACAGACAAGCTCTCGATGTCCCTCTCCGCGCTTGCACAGCGCCTGCAGTACGACGACCTCGCGCCCGGCTACCAGACCGCGCACGACGACGAGGCGCAGGCGCAGGCGAACATGGCGTCCCTGCGCTTGCGCTACGCGGCGGATCCCAACACGATCGTCGAATACGGTTATCGCGGCGCGTGGGATTATCAGCAAGAGGGCCGGCCCAATTACGATTTCTGGCGTAACCTCGTCCAAAACGCGCTGCACATCGCACATGCTTCGAAGCAGGCCACGATCAGCGCCGGGGTCTATCAGCGCAACGCCTTCGTGACCAATCGCGCCGACACGTATCCGAGCGCTCCGGGCAAGCTGCTCTACACGCAGTACGTCCCGACGCACGAGAGCGGCGTATTGGCCGACTGGGTCATCGATAGCGAGAACTCGACGTTCGAAGTACACGGCGACGCGAAGTTCGTCAGCGGTGTCAGCAATCAATATAACGGCGCCGGCGTTTTCACCGTCTCGGGCAGCGGCACCCAGGACCTGGCCGGACTCGCGCTGCAGGAGACGCTGCGCGGCAATCGCTACGAGCTCATCGCAGGGCTGCGCGGCGACGCGATCGATCTCGTGAGCGCAGCGACACAGAAGGGAACGGTGATAACGCCGATCCCGCCGCGCGTCGACCGCGCGCTCTCGCCGCGTCTGGCCGCGCGCTACGATCTGAGCAAGCATTTGGCGTTTCGGGTTTCGGACGGCGACGGCTTCCGCGCACCGTATCTCAACGAGCTCGTACGCGGCTACCAGATCGGAGCGACGCAGTATCTTCCAAATTCGACGCTCGTCCCGGAGCGCAGCACCTCGCTGAGCTCGGGGTTCGATTGGACGCTCGACCGCAGCGAGCTCGCGGTGGATTTCATCCATTCGTTTGTTACCAACGCGATCGACTTCTGCACGATCAGTGCAACGGTGCAGATGCGCTGCAATTTCTCTCACACGCAAACCGACGGCACGACACTCGTCTATTCGCGGAATTTGAGCGCATGCACGCGCGTGCGCATCTCGGGCAACGAACAGTACTCGCGCATTACGCAAGGAACGCCGGCCGAGATCGGCCGCCAGCTCCCCTACGTGCCGAAAGCCTCGGCATCGGCCGGACTGGACACGAAAATCGGCGCAGTCGAAACCGGCGCCGACGTGAACTATCTCGGCATGACGTGGGCCGACGATCTCAACCAAGAGCCGCTCGGCGCCGCCGTGACGGCCGGCCTGCATGCCGTCTTCCCGCTGCGCGAGGGGGCGCGCGTCGTTCTCAACGTCGATAATCTGACGAACGCTCGCTATCTATCGAGCATCGACCGGTACGGACCGCCGCAAGTGATTTCGCTCGCGGTGCAAGCACCGCTGGGCAACGCCGAGCGGCCCCTCTGCGCGCGGTAGCGCTGCGCTCGTTTGGCTGTGCGCGGCTGCGGGAACAAGCTGCGCATGAGGATCCGTTCGATGGCGCTCGCGGCCGCGGCCGCCGCGACGCTCGCCGCGAGCATGCCGGTCGCGGTAAACGCCGACGGCGCGGCGAGCACGCGCAACATTCTTCTGCTCGGCGGAGCGGCCGCCGCCTACTTGATCGTCTCGCACAACCGCAAGGTTCACGAGCGCGAGGCTGAAGCGGCGCAAGGCCAGGCTGCGCTGGAGGAACAGAACGACGACGCCTGGTCGGCCTATCAGCACGCGGAGAACGCGTACGCGCAGGAAGTGGCGGTAAACCACGCGCTGCAGCAAGAGTTAGCCTACGATCAGAAGCAGCTCGCCGCCGACGGCGTGCACGACGACGGTTCGGGTCCGGCGCAACAGGTTTCATACGGATGGGGCAAGCTCTAAGGAGGCTTGCCGCGCTCGCGGCACTCGTTCTGCTCGCCGCCTGCGCAGCCCGCGATCCGCAATCCACGACGAACGCGGTGACGCGCGCCGTTTACAACGACGACGCGGCGAGCGCGGTAGGCTACTTCGACGATCCGACGCGCGGCACGGTGACGCGCGCCGGCGTCGGCCTGCTCTCCGATAAGATGCACGCCTTGGGACGATATGACGGGCTCAAACTGCTCGCGACCGATGCCCGGACGCGCGAGTACACCTATCGCGCGAGCTTTGCGAAGGGCACGATGAACGTCGTCGTACGTCTTGACGACGCCGGAAAACTGGTCGCGTATCGCGTCTTTCCGACCTAGAGGTTGCTGGCCCGGCCCATCGTGAGGAAGGTGCGCGCGAAGAGGTCGGCCGGCAGCGGATGGCCGAGCGCGTAGCCCTGGACGTAATGGCATCCTGTTTCGAGCATGACCTCGAGCTGCATGGTATTTTCCACGCCTTCGGCGACCACCGTCATGCCCAGTTCCGAGGCCAAACGCATCACGGTCACGGCGACCGCGCGCGCTTTCGTATCGACCTCGCTCTTGGTCACGAACGAGCGATCGATCTTCAGCACGCTCGCAGGAACGTCGCGCACGCGGCCAAGCGAAGAACCGCCCGTGCCGAAATCGTCGATCGCGCACTGTACGCCGATCTCGCGTAAACCGCTGACCAGCGCGGTCACGTCGCCTTCGTCGCTGGCTATGACCCCTTCGTTGATCTCGACGATCAGCGCGTCGGCGCTGACGGCGGTACGTTCGAGGAGATCGCGTACACGGTCACGACAGTGGCGGTGCAGCACTTGGCGCGCAAAAAGATTGACCCACACCTTGAAATCGGGGATGTCGCGGCGCCATTCGCCGGCTTGCAGCAGGGCCTGCTCCATCACATTCCATCCTACGTGTTCGCCGATCGAGAGCCGCTCGAGCAGATCGATGAAGTTCGCGGGGGTGACGATCCCGCGATCGGGATGGATCCATCGCAGCAGCGCCTCCGCGCCGGCCACGCGCCACGCACGGGTCGCTTCGTCGTAGCGGAAGATCGGCTGATAGAACGGCACGAGTTCGCGGCGTTCGACGGCGCGATGCAATTCGCCGACCAGCGAGGGTGACTCGCCGACTTGCAGCTCTGGCGAGTAGACGATCGCGTGGGTCGGCGTCTCCTTCGCGCGATCGAGGGCGATATCGGCTTTGCGCAGCATCTCATCGGCCGATCCGGCGCGAATCATTCGCACCGCACCCATCGAAACCGAGATGAAGACGCGCGAGCCGTCGGCGTCAAAGGGCGCATCGAAGAACGCGCGCAGCTCGGTCATGATCGCGTGCGGACTGCGATCGTCGACGACCGCTACCGCGAACTCGTCCGCGCTCACGCGCGCGATCATGTAGGATGTCGGGAATGTTGCGCGCAGACGAATCGCCATCTGCTGAAGGACGTGATCGGCCGCGACGCGGCCCACGCCCTGATTGAGCAGCCGCATGTCGTCGATATCCAAGATGACGAGGACGATTGCGGAATCTTGGTGCAGCGTGATCCACTCGACCAGCCGCTCCCGGTTCGGCAGGCCGGTGAGCTCGTCGACGAAGGCGCGCCGCGAGAGCCGCGCAACCAGCTCCCAGCGTTCGTCGACCAGACCCGCCAGCAGTAGCACCATCAGCGACGATGCAAAGAGAAAGCCTTGCGTCTGCACCAAGAGATCGGGCGAAAGTCCAAGCAGAATCTGCATGACCGTCGTGCAGGCCCAGGCGGTGATCGACGCCAGCGCGGCCCCGCGAATGCCGTAACGCAGCGCGAGCCACGACATGACCACGAACGAAAGATCGAGCACCGGTTCGTGCGTGAGCGATGACAGATAAATGCCGCCGCAAACGAGTACGGCGGTCGCCGCGACCGAAGCAACAATCTCCCACAACGGGGGATCCTGATGTTCGGCGGGCGGACGCGTCTGACGCCAGCCGGCGAAGGTGATGACGGCCGGCACCATCGAGACGACCGAGGTCACGTCACCGAGAACGAAGCGTGCGAGCTGCTCGGGCAGGTCTTCGACCGCGATCTTACCGATGGCCACGAGCAGCGTCACCGCTGCCGTTCCCACGACGAACGGGGCCGCAATGCCGATCAATCCGCAGAACCACGCGACGTCGCGCAGCGTACGCAACGGCAGCGAGATGCCGATTCGCCGCAGCAGAAGACGTACCGCATACGCGAACGCCAGCGCGACAACCGTCTGCACGATGAGGGCGGGCCACAACCCCGCAAGCGTACGATCGACCGCGGCCCATTCCAGAAGGGCGCTAAGCGGGATGAGCGGGGCCCATTGCCATCCGACGTAGAGCAAGAGCAGCACGTCGAGCGCAAGGGTCGGATAAATCGGCGAGGCGCCCAGCGTCGGGAATGCCCAATGCGTGAATGCTTCGGCCAGCTGCCAGGCAACCAAAAATGCGGCGACGTAAACCGCCGTTCTTTGCCGATTCGGTGACCGCGGCGCGAATGGGCGCACGTACGCGGATTTCATCGTATGGGTATCGGGTTCCCCGTGGCAAAAGGAAGGCCCGGCCGATGGCCGGGCCCGCTAGTCCGAAAGTCCCGAGTTTTCAGAACTCGTCTTCCATCTGGTTGTCGCTGTACGGCGCTTCTTCTTCCTCGTCTTCGTACGGCTTTTCTTCCTCGTACGACTCTTCGTCTTCTTCCTCGATCTCGTAGCCCTGCGAACCCTCGATATCTTCGTCCTCGGTCTCTTCCTCGGCGGCGAAGATATCCTCGGCCTCAGCATCGCGCGCCGGCAGCGGCGGCGGCACGGGCAGCGGCGTCGTCGCATCGAGCGGCTTGCTGTCGTCGAGTTCTTCCTCTTCCTCTTCCTCGGCGTCGACCTCGGTCGGATCCCCGATACCCTCGGCAGCGGCCGCTTCGGCTAGCGCCTCGCGGGCAGCAACCTGAGTCTGGGACGGCACCGGTTGATCGTCGCCCATCAAAAGGCCGATCTCTTGCCGCTCGCGATCGCCCAGATCGTCGTCCTGCATGCGCACATCGACCTCTTCGCGGTTCTCGGTGAGCACCTTGACGTCGAGCGCAAGCGACTGGAGTTCCTTTATGAGGACCTTGAACGACTCCGGAACGCCCGGCTCCATCACGTTCTCGCCCTTTACGATCGCCTCGTAGGTCTTGACGCGTCCGACGACGTCGTCGGACTTGACCGTGAGCAGCTCTTGCAGCGTGTACGCGGCGCCGTATGCCTCGAGCGCCCAGACTTCCATTTCACCGAAGCGCTGGCCGCCGAATTGCGCCTTGCCGCCGAGCGGCTGCTGCGTGATCATCGAGTAGGGACCGGTCGAACGGGCGTGGATCTTGTCGTCGACAAGGTGCGCCAGCTTGAGCATGTAGATCATGCCGACCGTGATCGGACGCGAGAAGCGTTCGCCCGAACGCCCGTCGCGCAGCCATGTCTTGCCGTCGGGCGCCATGCCGGCGTCCTGCAGCCACTCGGCGATGTCTTCCGCGTGCGCGCCGTCGAAAACCGGCGTCGCGACGTTCATACCGAGCATGCGCGCGGCCCAGCCCAGATGCGTCTCCATGATCTGGCCGAGGTTCATGCGCGAGGGAACACCGAGCGGGTTGAGCACGATGTCGACCGGCGTGCCGTCTTCCAGATACGGCATATCTTCTTCCGGCAGCACTTTGGCGATGACGCCCTTATTGCCGTGACGTCCGGCCATCTTGTCGCCCTGCAGAATCTTGCGCTTCTGTGCGACGTAGACGCGCACGAGATGATTCACGCCCGGCGAGAGTTCGTCGCCGTTCTCGCGCGAGAACACCTTGACGTCGATGATCTTGCCTTTTTCGCCGTGCGGAACCTTGAGCGAGGTGTCGCGCACTTCACGCGACTTCTCACCGAAGATCGCACGCAGCAGGCGCTCTTCCGCCGTCAGCTCGGTTTCGCCCTTCGGCGTCACCTTGCCCACGAGGATATCTTCGGGGCGAACCTCGGCGCCGATGCGAATGATGCCGCGCTCGTCGAGATCCTTGAGCGCGTCTTCACCGACGTTGGGGATGTCGCGCGTGATCTCTTCGGGTCCGAGCTTGGTGTCGCGGGCTTCGCACTCGTACTCCTCGATGTGGATCGAGGTGAAGCGATCTTCCTTGACCATGCGTTCGCTGATCAAGATCGCGTCTTCGTAGTTGTAGCCTTCCCACGGCATGAACGCGACGAGCACGTTCTGTCCGAGCGCGAGCTCGGCTTCGTCGGACGACGGACCGTCGGCGAGGACTTGCCCCGCGACGACACGCTCGCCGAGTTTGACGATCGGGCGCTGATTGATGCACGTACCGGCATTGCTGCGCACGAACTTGAGCAGATCGAAGACCTTCTCGGTGCCGTCTTCGAGCTTGAGCGTGATGCCTTTCGCGTCGACGGAGGCGACGGTGCCCGCGACATCGGAGACGATGAGCGAACCCGAATCCTTCGCGGCGCGATACTCCATGCCGGTGCCGACGACCGGCGCGTCGGGACGGAGCAGCGGCACGGCTTGACGCTGCATGTTCGCGCCCATCAGCGCGCGGTTGGCGTCGTCGTGCTCGAGGAACGGAATGAGCGCCGTCGCGACCGAGACGATCTGCTTCGGCGACACGTCCATGAGCTGCACGCGAAGCGCAGGCTCCTCGATGTATTCTTCGGCGTAACGGCAAACGACGGAGTCGGACGTGATGAGGCCAGCGTCGTCGACCGGAGTGTTCGCCTGCGCGATGATGTACTCGTCTTCGCGATCCGCGGTGAGATAGATGATCTCGTCGGTCACGCGTCCTTCTTGCACCACGCGATACGGCGTTTCGATGAAGCCGAACTTATTCACGCGCGCATACGTCGCGAGCGAGCCGATCAGGCCGATGTTCGGACCTTCCGGCGTTTCGATCGGGCAGATGCGGCCGTAGTGCGAGTGGTGGACGTCGCGAACTTCGAAGCCCGCGCGTTCGCGCGAGAGACCGCCCGGCCCGAGCGCCGAGAGGCGGCGCTTATGGGTCAGTTCGGCCAGCGAGTTCGTCTGATCCATGAACTGCGAGAGCTGCGAGGACCCGAAGAACTCTTTGATCGCGGCGACGACGGGGCGAATGTTGATCAGCGCTTGCGGGGTGACCGTCTCGATGTCTTGCACGGTCATGCGCTCGCGCACGACGCGTTCGAGGCGGAGCAAGCCGACGCGGAACTGGTTCTGCAGCAGCTCGCCGACCGAACGCACGCGGCGGTTGCCGAGATGGTCGATGTCGTCTTTGGCGATAATGCCCGTCGCGACTTTGATCAAGCGGCGGATAACGGCGATCATGTCGGAGCGCGTGAGGCACTTGACCTCGATCGACGGCTCTTCCAGACCGGCGTACTCGTTGATCTGAATCGTCGGCGTGGAAACGCGCGCTTCGACGTCGGGGTTCTCGATGCGGTAGTGGAACTTGCCGCCGAGCTTGTAGCGTCCGACGCCGGCGAGATCGTAGCGCTTTTCGTCGAAGAACAGCGACTCGAGCAGCTTCTCTGCGTTCTCCGCGTTCTCGGGTTCGCCCGGGCGAAGCTTCTTGTAGATTTCCTTGAGCGCGTCTTCGCGCGTCTTGATATCTTTGTCTTTATCGATCGAGTTCTGAATCAGCGGCGAGTTGCCGAAGAGCGCCAAGATCGCGTCGTCGCTCTCCCAATTCAAACCGAGATCCGGGCGCGAGAGCGCGCGGATGAACGTGGAAACGTAGATCTTGCGGTTCTTGTCGATACGGACGCCGATCGTGCCCTCGGTCTCGTCGTTCTTCGTACCGTTGTCGGTTTCGAATTCGATCCACGCGCCGCGATTGGGGATGATGGTCGCGTTGTACGTCGGGCGCGCGTTGGTGTCGACGTCCTGACTGTAGTAGACGCCCGGCGAACGCACGAGCTGGCTCACGATCACGCGCTCCGCGCCGTTGATCATGAAGGTACCCTTATCGGTCATGAGCGGGAAATCGCCCATGAAAATCTCTTGATCGGGGATACCCTTGATCTCACCCGACTCGGCCGTGATCAAACGCACGCGCACGCGCAGCGGCGCGCTGTAGGTCATGTCGCGCTCGCGGCATTCCTCGATCGAATACTTGGGCTCGCCCAGCGAATGCTCGCCAAACTCGAGTATCAAGTTGCCGGTGAAATCTTTGATCGGTGAGATCGACGCAAATGCTTCGCCCAAGCCCTCGGTCTTGAACCAATCGAAGCTGGCTTTTTGCAGCTCGATCAAATTCGGAACTTCGAGAACGTGCGGAATCTTCGCAAACGTGTGTCGCGCGCGCTTGGGGCCGGGATCCGGCGGCTGCTCGATCGTGAATGCGCCGGCTGCCATCGGAAAGGCGGGATGCACGGCAGTCGTGGTGACGCCCGCGTTCGCCGCAGGTCGTTCGGTGCGCTTCGACTTGCCCTTACCCGCCGCGGAGCTCTTCGCGGGAGTTTTCGGTGCCGTCGTTTTCGCCATTATCTCTCTCTTACTGACTCTTAGAGGTTGGGCGGCTGCTACACAAGCAAAAGAGGCCGAGTTCGTCCCCCACGTCGCGGGTCTTTACTCGGTCTTCTTCTATTGTTGTGGGTTATGCGCCCCAGGGCATAGGAGAAGAGTCTACCACCGGCCCAGAGGGGCGTCAAGAAGGATTAGTCCGGGCTCTCTTCGGGCACCAACGCCCCGCGGCGCCGTCCCTTCTCGCGCCAGGCGCCCCAGAGCAACGCAAGCAGCGCTGCCGGCATTACGAGCGAGCCGAGAAAAGCCGCCGTCTGCACGACGTACGGATGAAGTGGATGATGTCCGATTCCGCCCATGATCGCTCGCAGTATAGCACAGCCCGCCAAGCTCGCGCTCGGTTTACGGAGAAAAGAGCACCTTACCCGGGCGCCCGGGCGTCTCGGCAGCTCGCAGCGCCTCCCCCGCGTTCGCGAGAGGGTAGACCCCGGCGACCGGCAGCGGAAGTTCGCCGGCCATCGCGAGGGCAAAGACCCGGCCCATCACATCCGCGCGTCGCTCGGCCGATGCGCGCGGCATCCACGCGTTCATCCAGAACCCGCGCACGACGGTCTCCTTGGCGATCATCAATCCCGGCGCAAGCTTGATCGACGCCCCGGAAAGAGCGCCGAAAACGATTAACTCGCCGAACTGCGCAAGCAGCTTCTGCAGCTCCAGCGTCTGCGTGCCGGCAACCGAATCGACGATGCGAGCGAATCCCGCACCTTCGGTGAGTTCGAGCGCCTTTTTCTCCCAACCGTCGTGCTCGGTCACCACGACATGCTCGGCGCCATATTTCTCCAGCTCGCTTGCCGCGTCGTCGCGGCGCACGAAGTTCACGATGTTCACGCCCGCCTTTTGCGCGAGCATCATCAGCAACTTGCCGACCGCGCCGTTGGCAGCGTTCTGCGCGATCCACATACCCCGCTGCGTGCGCAACTCGTCGAAGAGCACGACCGTCGAGAGCGGCATCGCGAGGAGCTGACAGGCGCGATCGTCGTCGATCTCGTCGGGAACGGGCACGAGCGATGCAGCCGGCGCAATAACCTCGCCGGCCCACGTGCCCCGCGTCAAACACGCGAAGCGTTTATTGCCGGCGCGGCCCACGCATTCAGTTCCGCCCACCGCCGGAAGCTTTGGTTTGACCCCGTAGATGCCGCGAATCGTCGCCAAATCGTGGTTGTGGATCGGCGAACGGAGCATCCGCAGCACGACCTCCTCTCCCTCGCGCGGCGCGGGCACGGGAATGTCGGTCGGGGCGACCACTTCGGCGGGCTCGCCGAAGCGCGCATATTGCAAAGCAATCATGCGCGCTTCTTCGAGTCGGCCCGGGGCCATGCCTAGAAGTGGAAGGTCGTCGTCATCCAGATCTGGCGGGGCAGGAGCGAGAGCTCGCTGTTCGGCGACCCTCCCGGGTTATATGCGTTCTGCGGAATTATCGTCCCGAGGTTCAGCAACTGGTAGATCCCCGCATCGTTGTTGAACAAGTTGCTGATTCCGAAGTTGAACGTGATGGTCTTGACGGTCTTCGAGATGTTCGCGTTGGCATACCAAAAGGCCGGGCGATAATACGAGTTATTATTGCCGACGTAGTATCCGTCGATTCGGGCCGTCCATTCGCCCTCACGATTGCTGTATCCCAATCCGAGCGTCGCGGTCTGCGGCGCGATTCCGTAGAACTGCTGGCCGTTTATATAACCCGCATTGTTCAGCAGCACTTGATCGGAGAGGCCCCAGTAGTAGGAGGTCTGGATCGTGTAATTGCCGTCGATCTCGAGCTGACGTGTCAGCGGCACCTTCGCGCCGACATTCATTCCTCGATATTGTACTTGCCCGGAGTTGATCGGCGAGAGTGCGCCGAGGCTGTTCATCGTGTAGCCCGTTCCGCATCCGCCCGGACCATTGAGCGTATTCACCGCCGCCTGGAGGTAGCCCGGATTCGACGTATTGAATGCTGCTACTTCCGCAGCGGGCAGCGACGAGAGCGGCGCTACGCCTGCGATGATCGGATTCGTTTCGATCGTATCGTATGCGTCGACTTCCACCGTCGCCTGATCCGCGAAACGATGCGCTAACGCGACCTCGACGTCGTTCGCCTGCTCGGGCTTCACGTAATTATTGCCCGCTGACAGAACCGGGACCGGCGATCCACAGGCTGCGCCCGTCGTCGGCATGTCGGTAATGATGCCGCCTTCGGGCTCATTGTAGAGCACGGCCAAGGGTACTTCCGGATAGACGCCGCCGGTGTAGAGAACCGGATCCGGAGAGATCGAGGCGGCACCGCCCGTTACGCGGAACACGTTCGCGCTGTCCGGCCGATAGACCAGCGAGACACGCGGATCGAAGCTCGTCGTCGCCGAGACTTTCGAGTTGTCGAGCGTCAAATCCGTAAAGACCGTGAAGTGCTTGCCCGCGTCCCAGGTGTCGTTGACGAAATAATTCGTGTCGCCGAACGGAAATGCCATATAGCAATCGCCGAAACATGGGCCGCCGTTCGTATCCGCTGCGTTGACGGCCCATTGGTTGGTGAAATGCATCTGATGCTGGAACGACATGCCGAATGAAAAGTCGTTTCGAGTCCCCGCGAGATCGTAGCTGACGAGCGCGCCGTGCGTGAGGAACATGTCCTGCTCCGCTGCGATGAAATCGTCCTCATCCGGCTTATCGTTGAACTCGGCGTAATTGTCGACGTAGCCGTCCAGCGTGAGCGTACCCGCGCCTATCTGTCGCGTGATTCGCATGTGATAATCCTGGTTTCCATCGATGTGAAAGCCGCCGGGTCCCTTGTCGTACGGTCCCGAGAAGTAATCGGCAAATTGCTGCGCCGTGAGGCAGCCGTAACCGCTGGAAGAATCGTTGAGTACCGCGATCTGCGTTGCCGAGCACGTGGTCGTCTGCCCCGAGAGCGGACCGGATTGAAGCACGAAGTTGTTACAGACGGACGCTTTTTTCGAAAGCGTGCAGCCGGCGGGGCTATTGGCAAGCACGCTTTGGGCCTGTGACAACATCTGGCTGTACGGCGTGTAGTATTGCTGCCCGTTACCGACGCCGTTGGCGTAGGAACTCGCATCGTAGAATGTGACGAGCACCGCCGTCTTCGGGTCGACCTGATAGGTCATTTTCGATAGCACGTTCTTGTTGAGGTAGTTGCTGCCGACGTCGATCGTACACGCATCGACGTCTTCGGATGCCATCGAAGGCGGGAGATATTTCCCATACAGCGAGTACGAGGGCGATCCCGCCCCGCCGTCACCGCACAACTGCGCGTCCTTCCCGCCCAGCGCTTTGTTGAAATCTGCGCCGGAGAGCATCGAACTCTGCAAGATCGGCCCGTTCAACTCGCCGTCGGATCCTTCGACGCCGTACGCGAGCGCGTAACCGAGCTTCCCCTGCGTGCCCGTAAATGAGAGGCCGGTCATCGTATGGCTCAGATCGCCGTAGCCTTGCAACAACGTGAAGTGATCGGCCAGCGTCGGGTTGAGCGTTTCGAAGTTCACCGAGCCGCCGAGCGTGGGCACACCGTAGAGTCCCACCGCTCCCGAGCCGAGCGTGACGCTGATGTTGCTCATGCCCCAGAACTGCGCGAGTTGATAATCGAAAAGGCTGCCATTGCTGTTATAGGGGCAGGGAGACGTAATCTGATTGTTCGCCGCGGGGCACGCGCCCAGCGGACCGATGGGATGGCCGTCGATCAGCGCGACGCTCTCCGAGGGATCGAAGCCGCGCAGCTGGATATTCTCGTCGTCACCGACCGTGTTGCTGGTCGTCGAGGTGACGAACGGCAGCGTGCCCAGCGCATCGCCGGCGCGGACATAGTTTTGATCCTGCAGTATATTCGGGTTGAGGTTCTCGTTGATCGTCGCGGTGCTCTTGAGAGCGGCGCCGCCGTTTGTCGCAACGACCGCAATCTGTTTCAGTCCCGTCGCGGCGGGAATGAGAGCGGTCTGCAATTCCATCGACGCCTCGCCGGGTTCGATCGTGAGCGACGGAACGATTGCGGGTTGATACGCGTTGGCGCTGATCGTCAGCGTGTAGGTCCCCGGTGCGATCCCGCTAAACGCGAACGCACCGTTTGCGGCCGTCTTCGTCGTCGCGACGGCCGTTGCTCCCCGTTCGAGCTGCACGGTTGCCCCGGCGACGGGGAGCCCTGCGCTGGTTTCGAGGATTCGTCCGGACACGGTGGTCCCGGCCGGCGTTTGCGCCAAGGCCGGTGACAAGATAAAAGACCACGCGACCAGCATGGCCGCACACATGCGCACAATCATGAGTGAATCACTACGGGCGAAATTTTATCTCGCGCTTATCTCGTTGTTAAGAAAATCTATCTTTCTTGCGTTCATGTGCGCGTCATAGTGGGGCCGTAGAATGTTCCGCGTGCCTATGCTCGTCGCGCTCCCGCCGCACTCCGTTCCGATCTTCAGCCGTTTTGACTACGTGACCGTCGATCCCGCACGCGCACGCGTCTACGCTGCCCACACCGCAAGTCAAACGCTGCTCGTCGTCGACGAACGGACCGGATCGGTCCTCGGTCAAGTCGACGTCGGTCCGATGCACGGCGTCGCCGTCGATCCGGCCGACGGCAGCGTGTACACCGGCGACGGGACCGATCAAACGATCGACAAGGTCGACCCCGTGGGCATGAAGGTGGTCGCAAGCCTCAACCTTCCCGGTAACGTCGACGGCATCATCTACGACCCGAAGCTGCATCGGCTCTACGCCGATGAAGACGGCGCCGATCTTGTCTACGTCATCGATACCGCCGCGATGAAGATGGCCGGCACGATCGTGCTGCCGTCCAACGATCCCGAAGCGATGGCGATCGATCCGGTGACGCGCGATCTCTATCAGAACCTCAGCGGCGCCGGCGAAGTCGCCGTCGTCGACGCCAAGACGCTGAAGGTGACGCGTATCATCAAAACACCGCAGATCGCAAACAATCACCCACTCGTCTTTAGCCCGCAGCTGCGGCAGCTCGTCGTCGGTGGAAAGAACGGCGTCCTCTCGGCCTATACTCCGACCGGCCTTCATCTGGGCGATGCCAAGGTTCAGCCCGATATCGAT
>Ga0335072_10001178_pt1 | contig 43388 bp, 41 predicted proteins | sample Lox_Sample_21_FD_206725 | JGI IMG/M metagenome (GOLD analysis project Ga0335072, IMG submission 206725) | Soil microbial communities from Loxahatchee National Wildlife Refuge, Florida, United States - Lox_Sample_2.1 | ecosystem: Environmental > Terrestrial > Soil > Wetlands | place: USA... | reverse complement strand
CCCCTCAAAAAAAGGCATGATTGATCCTTCAATTAGTACGGCGTATTGCAGCTATTCTACTCTACCTGCGAGTAGCCGAGCGACTGAAACCCTACCTGTCGCACCTGCCTATATCCCCTGTACTACCAACACTTCGTGCAACCTCTGGGTAAAACCCCTAAAGTTTAGAGGCTTAAGCTCCGGATAGGGCGCCTTCCCGGGTAACAACCGTTTAAAGCTGTTAAGGCTACACGAGGTGTCAGTACAAGGGGTAAACGTGCGTCGCACAGGATATACATCTCATAGGCGTGCATCTTATAGGCGTGTATCTCATGCGTGTATCTCATATAGGGGGTGCATTAGGCGTGTATCGTTAGCCGGGAAGGCGCCTTATTCGGAAATTTAGCACCTAAATTCCGGGGGCTTAAGGAGAGGAGTGTGGCTGGGCGGGCGTTCCAAAGGGGTGCCCCCGAACCGTCCCGGCAAAAAATGAATGTTCAAGAAAGCGTCTTCACGAGGACCGGCTCCTCGAATAGACCTCCAGAAGTACTTAGACAGGCAGTCGCTGATCTGCGTGCTACTTACAGGCAGAAACGCAGTAGGCTTACAGCGCTCGAACCGTGGACTCTTTCGCTTAAAACCCCCTTTCCAATCATTGAATGCCTCTTCGAAACCGCGTTTTTCAGCTTGTGGTTGTGTTACTGTCAACACCCTCAAATAATCTACCATTAAAAATTTGAACATCATACCCATGAAAGCACGTCGGCTCCTGCTCTCAAATTGATCGCATACCTTCTGTCCACCTACTAAGCATAATCATCTAAGGACACAATGGCGCAGTGCAAATTCGATCTAGAAGGCGTTTTGCCTCTCCTTGCCTCCGGCAAAGTGCGAGAGCTGTACGAAGTCGATGCAAAGACTTTGCTTTTCGTCGCATCCGACCGCATCTCCGCGTACGATGTGGTAATGATGAATGGAGTGCCTTCCAAAGGGATTCTACTCACGCTCCTCACAGCACATTGGTTCAGCGTCTTGACTTCCGCCATCCCTAATTTGAGGACTCATTTTTTGACTCTGGACCTGCCACCTAAAATTCCACAAGCATTACACTCTCACCTTGCAAACCGAAGTATGCAAGTCCGCCGTCTCAAGGTGTTTCCGATTGAAGCAATCGTCCGTGGCTACATCACTGGATCGGCATGGGCAGAGTATCAGAAATCAGGCACAGTGAATGGGAAGAAGATGCCGACAGGCTTGCGTGAAAGCGAGGCGTTCCCTGAACCAATCTACACACCCAGCACCAAAGCCGAGCTGGGCCAACACGACGAGAACATCACCACCGAACGGGCTGCGGAGATTGTTGGGTCAAAGTATGCCCAGAGGATACAAGATCTGTCCCTGCAATTGTACAAGGCTGCAAGGGACTACGCGTTGGAAAGAGGCATTATCATCGCGGACACGAAATTCGAATTCGGACTCGACGAGGGCACAGATGAGGTCGTGCTGGTGGATGAAGTGCTTACGCCGGATAGCTCGCGATTCTGGCCGAAGCAAAGGTACGAGGTAGGCAAGAGCCAGGAGAGCTTTGACAAGCAATCTTTGAGAGATTTCCTTGTGCAAACTGGACTTAAGGGAAAGGAGGGAGTTACCATGCCGGAATCTGTGGTTGAGTTGACTAGCCAGAAGTACAGGGAGGCCTTTGCAATTCTGACGGGGAAGACGCTGGAGGAAGAGCTTGGGAATAGGTATCTACGCTAAAAAGGATTGCTTTCCAATGTGTTACCGGGATATCGGAGGACTATTCGACGTTCTAGCCCTCGCCTTCTCACTGGTGCCAACCGTGCCAAAATGCGAAGGTATTCTGTCTCTGAACCCACCACTCGTTTGCTTTGGCAAGTTGCGCTTCTCTTCCGCCTTTTGCGCGAGCTTTTCTTCCGTCACCTCTGAGAGTCTAGCACTGCCCTGGTCGCCCTCTTGCCAATTCGTTCTTCCATCAATCTGGCCCCTCTCGTTCAAGTTGGTGGCCCAGAAAGCGCCAAGAGCTAGGCTGAATGGCCCGTCCTGCCGATCAAGCAGACCAATGCCAAAGGACCGCACCTTCTGTCGTAGCATCTCAGACTGAGGCTCTGTCACCACGCCATGATTTGTGCGGACGAATTCATGAAATTTGATGAGGACCGTCTCCCACGAGCCTGGATCATTCGGGCCTTCGGCGCCTTTGTGATGTTTCGTGTATAACCTATGCTGGTGTATGTCTGTTTCGACAATACTGTCTGTCTGGATGTTGACAAAGTATTTCCTCCCATCGCTCTTTAGCCGTAGTGCAAGGTACATGTATGCATCCACGTCCCAGAACAGCCTACCGAAGAGACTGCGCCCGCGATCTTGGTTTCGGAATGCTGCGTAGCCCGTGCGCTGGACCTCGGGTCTATTCCCCGGGAGCTTGGTGGAGATGTTGCCATGGAATAGCATATGTGAAGGTTCAGTGTCTGTAGATGGGACTTGGGAGAGGTTTGCGGTGGAGTAGCCGCCTACTGAGGAGTCAGACATGGTCTTCATCCATGTTATCGTTTCCGGGTCGTTAAAGTCGAGGAGAGGGTATGGAGCGGTAGGAACAGAGAGAGCTTCGAGGTTGATTGCTATAAGGCTTTTTGGTCAGCTATTGTAGGAGAGCACGTAGCATGTTGTAAAAAAGGTCCATTGGAAGTCCGCAGCTCGAGCAAATATCACTGAAAATCCCTTCTTTGGCATTGTAGACATGCGTCCCCCAAATTTAAGGCCATCAGGACACTCCCACGCCAGCGGGCTGTATGACAGCAAGCGGGCTGAGTTCATCGACTAACTGCTGGGAGGAACATGTCAAGAGCTTGCGATGGGCTTCTCACCTATTCGAGAAGCTCTCTGAAGCTCTTGAGTCGTCTTCTTCCAGAAGCCTGGTGCGTATCTTCGAAGAGAAGGGGCAAACATGATCGTTTTGGCTGGAAAATTCGCCCTTTAGCCTCCAGAAGCTCTAGATAGATGATCATTCCGCATTGCGTTCACCCTTTCGGTAAGTCTGAGCTCCCGAGCCTCACGTCATGGCAAAATGCGTTTTCGGATGTAGCCGCCACAATAAGCGTAGGGTAAGTCTTAATTAGACTGCTCATGCGGAGCCCCCCCAAAATGCCCGAAATAATGTCCGGGACTTTGGCGGCCCAACCAAACCTTGGTCCGTTTCTGGTAACAATTCTGTTCGACCTAAGCAGACTATGATCTGATCATAAAGGGACTTAGAAAAGTAGCATCCATACCCTATGCGCGATTGACACGTCTGGGCTATTTGGGTGGTCAATATCTGTTGTGTGCCAATTCGCAGCGCAGTGCTTAATACGGTCTAGTTTACCGGGACGACGACGTTCTTCCGCACAGTGAATGATTAATGCTGCTTGGACTCTGCTCCGCTCGCGAACATACATCATATTCCACTACCGTCATCAGCTCGGCTATCAGCAAACCTATATTCTGATACGGTGGATAGTTTTCTGAGGAGCAACCTCTCTTCTCAGCTTAGGGATGATAGTGACTTTCGTACGATTGTCCAAAGGTGAAATAGGCCGACACGTAGTCCCACTATTCACATCAAACGTCGGAAACGGCCCCGGAATCCTCTTTATCTGCCGACATGTTACAATCGAGTCGTTGGAGATGCAGTTCGGAGCTTTGGACATCTCAGTGTCAACGAGATAGCTGTCGGTGGAGTTATCATGTTTCTGCAGTAAGGCAAGACTAGAGAAGCCTCTCGCATCTTCATGAATTGCCCCAAAACAGCTGAGTGTAGGAAGCACGTATGTTCCTAAGTCGCTCTTTTAACAGCTTCGCATAAGGATGCCTACCTTCATAACAGGAATCCCCAAAGCTCTCGATTTCCGCCGGCTTCTCCCGCGTGATCTGGGCAAGAAGTTTTGATGTTCTTTTGTGTGTCTTGCATAAAAGACCGCTCATACCTTTTCCGCCGGCCCCGGTACCTGCGACGTAGCTGGTTAATCGCTTGGCGGCTTGGATTCTCAGTATTCGTGGCCTTCACGCCACTGACGCCGCAATAAGGACCTCAAAATCTTGTTTACGGGCAGGTTGGAGATCAGGACTGGGTAATCCAGAAATTTTGAGCGTTTCCCAAGACCAGGGCGTACAGAATAGTTCCCGAAAAGGCCTGGAGAGCTGCTCAGGGCTGGCCTGACGTCCTTGGCATTTGTGTGGTATGGATGGCGACGATCGTCGTCGAATTTCATTCAGAGCAACTTATTGTTCCATGTCATGATAATCGTTGTCTAGGACGTGGACACGCGCAATGCGTCCCTAATGGTGCGGGTAGCCAGATTGCCACACCAAGCAAGACTCCCCGGAATTCCTTGAATCTCCAGAAATTGCAATGCAGTTGGGGACAACAGAGCTAGGAGATCCAAGATATTGACAATGAGAGTCAGGCTCATCTAACTGACCTCAATAAATCAAGGGGTTAGTGCCGAGAAACAGTGAAGCGTGTCAGGGTCCTGCCAACAAATGTCGCCCCCCACATTTAAACTTCTCCTTTGCCTCAATACACATTCTCTCCCCTTCCAACATCACCTTCCTTCGCTCCGCAAGCCATTGCGCAGCTTTCACAGAGCGTCGAATAGCATTTAAGAGCATCATCATAGCCTACAGGCAAGCAAAATCCGCTCTCACGCAGTTTCCTCAGAGGTATTCGCTCACTCATCTCATGTCGTTGTGATTTGGCGCTTCAGCTGACACATGTCTCCTTCCACAGCATCAACACGGCCAAATGGCCAATCGAATCCCCTCACCTGGCGATAGCCCTCCTCGACGGATCCTTGTGCAAGCTGCGCTACCTAAAGTCTCCATTACACCAGCTACTGGTCGTGGTATGTGCGAGTTCCCGCCAAATCGCTCGTCCCTACTAAGAAATCTCGCTGTAGCTGGCAATCTCACTCGAGCAAACGCCATGGAGTGTAGCACGACCACTGGTGGTGGCACAGACAATTCTGGCAAGTTGTATAGCCTGCAACGTCAATCTTCCGTGTCGCTTTCACCGGAGAGTTCCAGAGCTGCCACGCTACCCGTTGGCGTTTTGGTGAAGCCATCTCCGTGACACACCAAATACAGTCATTTCAAATGGCCTGCCTCATTTGTGGATGCAGCACTCATACCTTTGTTGCCAAAACGGGGGTTCTACTTCATTTGCTTCAACTACTAACATTATTTCTTCATAGAAGGCCCCAGTACATCTGAGAACGTTGACGCTACCACTATTACCGAGACTGCTACCACCAAAGGTCCTCTCATTGTCGATAGTTCACATAGTATCTCCACCCTTCCTCGTTCCGCCAGCATGGGAACTATTTCCAGCCTTCGCAGCGACGCCTGCTCTCGAGCTTCTGATCGCCACAGATCGTCTCATATTGCTGTGCAATCTGTTGCTATCGAAGACCCTTTCATTGTGGCGCCCGATCGAGTGCCGCCAACCTATTCTAGCTCGTCAGTTACCCCCACTCAACAAGACCGCATCAAGTCAATCCAAGGAATCATAACCCCCGAGCAAGACCTATCGCCTCGCCAAGACCGCCTCGGCCAAGAAGTAACACCAGCAAATGCTCAAGGGGTCCATATACCTGCAGCTTGCGTATTCATGGCGAAGTGAGTGCCAAATTTATTCGGAGTCATTTGTGGTTTGGCTGATGACCTGCGTTAGCTTGTCTAGTCAACGTACCATTGATCAGCTGGAGTTCTCGGTTGCAAAAGCCATGGAAATATTTGGCAAGTGCTACATCAAAATTCAATTTGACAAGAACAAGATGCCATACGCGTTCGTGCAGTTCGAAGTACGTTCAAATCGCTCCCTTGCTTTTTGCCCTTTTGTCAACCTGACTGATTAGAGCACAGGAGGAGGAAGACGCTCGCTTGTGCATCATGAACGCCCGTGGCATGATCATCGACTCTCGCCCGATCAGAGTCGAACACGCCCACGCCCATCGTAAGTATGGTCCATTATCTGCATTCGCATATCAAGAAGATATTGCATTATTAATTCCTTGTACACTACTTTGGCCTGAATATCCCGCCGGCAAACTACGTGGCAATATTACAAAAGAGTCCTCTCGCTAATAAGTCTATAGGCTCTGTGTATCTCACAAAGGTCACAGGCGGCCCTGTCGGTAATGATGAAGCCCGTGAAGTCCTTCATCGATTCGGCGCCATTGAAGAAACTTGCCCAACCACGGTCGCCGATCAAGAAATGCACGGACTCCCAGAGGGTTGCTGGGTCAAATTTCGGTATTTCATGGACTGCAAAGATGCCATAGCAGTAAGCGCCTACTCTTTTCAGGTATAAAATCCACTGCTGGCATTGATCACTGTATACAGGGCTTTCGTCACAACCAATACTATCGTCTCATTGTCCAGGTAATGAACGAGGCTGGTGGACGTACATCATCTCTCTCACCTTCTTTGAACCGGGGACTTAATCGCGGATCTCGTCATGGTTCGGGCGCAAAAGCTATTTTCGTTGGTTCACTCCCTGAGACTGTCACGGAAGGTAGACTTCGTACATTATTCTCCAAATATGGTGGTATTCTCGACTGCAAGGTGATTCGCAAGTCTTTGGGTGGTCAGTTCCGGCTCTTGCTATTCATCTACGATTTGCTCATTTTGTCTATAGGCAATCAAATGAGCATCTTCGCATTCATCGAGTTCCGAACCGTCAACGAGGCTGCGGCTGCTCAAACTGCTCCGGTAAGTAACTTCGCTTAGCAGACCGGATGATCAATTTATACTGACGCCTATGAAAGCTCTTCATGGATGGTGTTCCCCTTCGCATCGAGGCAAAGCGTTATACAATGCGCCGAGCCGCGACTCATAACCATCAAAACCGCAGCCCAATCACCTTCGCCAACGCGAACTATCAAAGCCCTTATCAGAGCCCAGTCCACCACACCAATGGCACTCCTAGCCATTACAACAGCAACAACTACCCACCTGTATTCAACCATGGCACACCTGTGACCTTTGCAACAAATCACTCTCCACAGGCCCTTCCAATCCGCGGCGGTCCACCTCCTCACTATGGCAATACATCCAACATGTCTCCATACACCCAGTACCCAAGCCCACACTACACATCCCCCCTCACTCCTTCTCCTCTCGGCCCCAGCGGCAGCGATATGTACGGATCTCCGATGCACTACAGCAGTGGTGGCGGTGGTGGCAATACAACTCCATACTACGGTTCCTACACAGTCAACGGTCCAAGCTGCAACATGGTCATGAGTCCAATGCAGCCAATCGCTGAGCACGAGGGAGAGATGAGTGGACCTGGCGGCTTCTGAGCTTCACACAATATGAGTTGACAAATGATGCGAGATAAGATTGACGAGAGATTTACGAGCGAAGAAATGATCCGTGAAGGAATGGCAATATGAGGCGTTCCGACTAACTTTCAAAAGAAAGAGTCATCGATTACTTCAGAGGCCTAGCTTAACACCTTTTATACGCTGCCGATGTCCAGCATATCAGTTCCTTCACGCGTCATTGATCCACTGATTTGCCACACTGGCTGTGGACGGAGGACGCTGTGCTCACATCGACAGCTGACACCGTTCGCGACCCTGGGTAAAATACCAGCAAACGCCGAGTTAACAGGTTGCCGCGAATCAACTCACTCGTCATCCAGGCCTTGCTGGCGCAAGCTAGTAGCGTGATTTCTACGTGAAAGCTGTAGCTTGCAGGCGCGTAGATATGGGGTATTCATAGAACTCGTTCAGTCTACGAATTTCTTTATCTCATCTCATTTAATCTCTCTAGAACCCATCCCACCGTCTACGTCGCCCCGAATACATCCTCATCTACCTCATCGTAACCAACTCCTCCGCACTCGTCGGATGAATTGCCACACAGCTATCAAAATCCTTCTTCGTCGCTCCCATCTTCACCGCCACCCCAAATCCCTGCATCATCTCATCGACCCCCTTGCCCAAGATGTGCAGGCCGATTACCTTCTCCTCTGGCCCGACACACACAATCTTAAACTCAGTCGGCTGCTTCTTCTTCTCCTCTGGCGGGAAGACATCAAAGAACATGTTACTGAACTTCGTATGGTAGATTTTTACATTCTCCTTGCCGTATTGTTTTATAGCTTGCGGTTCGGTGAGGCCGGTAGTGCCGACCTCGGGGTGTGCGAAGACGACAGTGGGGATCTTGTCGTACTCGAGCCGGTCGGTTTTAAACTCGGGGGGGCCGAAAAGGCGGTTACCGAGCTTGCGGCCGGCGGCGATAGCGACGGGCGTCAGCTCAGCCTGGCCCGTCACGTCGCCGAGGGCGTAGATGCCCGGGATGGTGGTGTTCTGGTATTCGTCGACGACGATGTGGCCATCGTGCTTGAGCTTGAGGTCCGGCTGCAGGTTCTCGAGGCCCATGTCACGGGTCTCCGGGCCTCGGCCGATGGCCCAAAGGAGCTCGTTGCACTCGAACTCGGAGCCGTCGTTGGAGATGAGTTTGAGCTTTTTGTTGGAAGGGTCGGAGATGGAGGAAGCGGCTTGGAGCTGGATGACTTCTTTGATGCCTGGATGCTCTTTGTGGATGATGATGCCCGCGTCTTCGTAGTGTTTTGTCATCGTCTCCTGGACCATGGGGTCGAATTTGCGGAGGAAGGTAGCGCCGCGGATGAACATGTGGGTTTCGACGCCGAGGGCGTTCATGATACCAGCGAGCTCGACCGCGATGTAGCCTGCGCCGACGAAGACGATTTTCTTAGGCAGGGTCTTGATGGAGAAGAAGTCGTCAGAGGTGATGCCGTATTCAGCACCCTTGATGTCGGCGGGTTTGATGGGGTGGCTACCAGTGGCAATGCAGATGTGTGGTGCTGAGACCCTGATCTTGCCGCTGCCATCTTTGAGCGTGACTTCCATGTTGTTCTTGTCAATGAAGGTGGCCGTGCCGTGGATGAGTTCGATGCCCTCCTTCTCCCAATTGGTCTCGTATATGCCGTTGAGGACTTTTATCCGCGCTGTGCGCTTGTCGACGAACTCGCCAAAGTCGAAAGGGACGTCCTTGGGGATGTCGTAGCCGTAATTCTTGCCATACTTCAAGTGCTCGTTTATCGTCGCCATGTTGTACGTCATCTTCTTTGGCACACATCTAGAAAGCAAATGTCAGCAAAGACAGGGTGTTTGTGCTTTGCATTGAATTCCAAACCCGACATTGACGCAGCAGCCTCCCGATATTCCCGCGTCTATTATGCATGTCTTCTTCTTGTACCAGCCACTTGCTCTCCGCGCTGCACCGGAGCCTCCACTTCCGCCGCCGATGACTATGTAATCGTATTGCTTTGGTGCCGGCGCCATGTTGGCAGTAGAGCTGGAGAATTGTCGAGAGAAGGATTCGAGTCTTAGACTTGGGGTTGAGGGACTAGGGAAGGCTGATTGAGAAGCTGCCACCGTCTTTGCCGTGCTTGCAATTATTCTAGATTGAACGGATGCAGACGATCTGAGGAGAACGGCGGGGACGCTGAACATATCACAGAGGGGTGGGATGGGGACAGGCTTATATCTTTGGACGAGCTGATTAACAGTGTTTGTTAGTTAATTGGGCTATTAGCCCACTTCCATGTGATGATGGAATACTACAGCACGCGAAGGATCTCCAACAGCTAACAAATTCGGGACGCCAGTGATCTGCCCCTCACTACGATACCCCTGCATGGCGGGCTTCCCGGCGGGCTGCTTATTCATGCACTTTTTGGGCCTGGGGCCTGCCCGCATTATGGAATCATTGCCCTTTTGGAATCACCGAAACCATGTCAATTGCATGCCTACAGAAATTTACCGTGTTTAGATGGTAAGCATGAACGAGGCTCTGATACGGAAGTGGAGACGGCGATCAGGTTCGACCCGTTCCATCCACTGGCGAAGTCATTTTCAAGAAGTAGTCTCCATTGCGGCTCGACGCCTGTATGAAAAACGGAGGATAGATCTAGGCTAGTTACGCATTCCCTGACTCTTTTGACGGGTTCTTCCGAGGGAAGAGCTGGACGAAGAAGTCTTCCATACGGAAAGCAAGCGAATTGATTTCCTTCCACGGACACGTCGGATCCACCACTACGACTTCAAATCTACGGAAGAGCTGTTGAAGTCAGTCAGTACGAGTGTTCCAGAACGTCTTTCAGCCTCACCTCAGTTATGACCTTGTACATCTCCATATGAGCAATATTTCTGCTAGTCGTCAACCACATAATGTCATCTGCGAGTCACTTCTTTGAGAACTTACTTGCCGGTACATGACATCGCTCCCTGACCGAAATAGATGTCTGCCTTGTCTCTGCGGTGTTTGCCAGCTTCGCCCCCTTCAAGCCATCTCTCCGGACGGAAGACGTTGACATCATCCCCATACACTTCTTTATTGCGGCCGATTTGCCACTGGGCGTAGCCTGTCTGAGATCAATGCCCCGCTCAGTAAAGGAATGGGTATCCACAGCTCACCAATATTAGTGCCGCCAGGTAAGTAATAGTCATTCATCACAATCCCTCCTTTCGGAACGACGCGGTAGAATGGCGCCCCGGCAACTGGATGACTGAAGATCGTTAGCCTTGCAGTTTGAGGCTAGCTGTACAAGGCATGATATGTCTGACATTCGCAGAGCCTCTTTTGTGATGAGCTCCATATAATCGATGTGCTTCCTGACTTCTTCATACTTCACTGGTGTCGATAACAAACCCTGTGCATCGGCACCATCGATCTGGTTAAGCAACTTTCTCCTCACTCGAGAGTTTGTAGCGATATGGAGAATCATGGTGCGAAGGGCTGTAGCAGCGGTATCGGCCCCGGCAAGGCTATGGGAGTTGATTAGCGCGACTCGGATTCTGGAGTTGTTACTTCTTACACTGGACCTAATGCCTCTTGTTCCAGAACCTCTGGGTGCGTACCTTTGCCCTCACGGTCCACGTAGTCGATTATTGATTGTAGAACGTCGCGCTTCGCACCTTTAACGTTGTGGACATATCGTTCTTGGACTGCTTTCCGTGCAAACTATGGACAGTCTCATTAGACAACTGCTAGGCTGGGAGATACTTCTCGACGTACCCCTTGTAGCACTCCCGGTCCCGATTTGTCAGTCGGTTGCGGAGCCAACAGGGGATTTATCCAAGACAAATGCAGGATCCTCATGATCACCGTATATATTCCGGCAACCTGGGCAACGTTGAAGAGCGCTTGAAGGGAAGCCAGTAGGCCGCCCACGTCTACCCCCTGCTTCAAGAAACCCGCCGGACTACTGAGTGTCATGTCAAGAACGATGTCGAATGCAGCGTAATGTGTCCACTCCGCTCTATTTTGCATCAACAGGAGCTGCGATTTCAAGTTGTTGCAGCATTCTGAACTTACATGTCACAGATAGCGCCTGTTGTGGCAAACCTGGTAGAGAGTTGCCCCATTAACTGGAGGATCATCCCATCCATGCATTGCTCGTTCTTTAACACATAGCTCATCGAGAACTGTTGAAACCGTCAGCCTTTACCTTACTGCTAACACGGCGTTCAATACTCCTGTTGCGACTCGTCGTTTTTTGACGTTATGAACTTTCTGGTTCAGCTCGGTGCCATGGGGTACGGGCCAAGAAGCGCCCCGGAATGACAGCCACCAATCTGCCTTATCGAACGTATGGTGCACTTGGAAGTTTTTGGGATCACTGATCATGACAGTATTTGGAGCGACTCGGATGACGGGGCCTGGCGTCTCTCAGTCAATGTCCGAACCAAGTGGTGACTGGCCCACGAGCATACCGTATTTCCTGTGCGTCTCCATATGGACTAGATGCTGCTTGCCTTGAAGTGCATGGTACAAAAGCCTTCAAGATAAGTTGAATTAGAGCACTATTGCGGACTAGGGTCTGCAAAGGCGTACCATGTTCGAGATATTGATGCCAGGAATGGACCTGCTTGGAAGCTTAGTACTGCTGTTTGACTTGCTGGCCTAGTATCACTATTCTGTTACCTGGAACTTTGGAAAGAGGATGGAAATATCTGTAATATGTAGAACGAAGGAAAATCACCACAGCGACAAAGACAAGCAATGAGATCCCAGTAATACTGGGTCTTGATAGCATTGCCGCAAGATTGAACAGAGGTATGTCGTGTCCAAACATGAGAGGCAGAGTGCGAACAGACATGGAAGAGAATGCCAGCGGAACCCTAAGCAAAGAGTCTTCCGAACGTTGAATATGTTCTTCCCCTTTGGTATGAATTATCTTGAATGTCTCAGGTGGCCTTATTGAAACACTACTCCTCTCCCCACCGTCCCACTGTGGTACAGGCGGGACGAGCTTCCTATCCCAGGGTAGGGACCCGTTACTAGCAACCATCTTCAAGGGATCCAATTGTGGAAGACGTCGGCAGAGACTCGCAACGTCAGAGAGGGGGATTGCAGGATGCATTTGCTTGGATCTTGCGCTGACCACCAATGGAATGGACCACGGCAATCTCTGGACCCAGCACTTTATGGGTGTTCCTGGGGATTGCTCCTCAAGCGCAACAAATGGGGTTGCCCTCAAAGTGACAACACATGCATAGCCTAATGTCAAAACTAAAACTTGGTTGGTGTTAGGGCCCGATTCCGCCGCATTCACCGCTACCCTGAGCTTTGGAAAGTCACCTCCAGTCAATGTTCAGCTTGAACGGTCGTAAATCAGTCATTTCACCATGAAATTGGTCTGGGTGACACACATAGACTGCTTAAAAGTACGATCAACTCTGATGCAGCAGATTTTATCTGCATTGGCGGCCGACACCAGTAAGAGGGCATGGATACAGTCCTGAGGCATAGTGTTCAAAAGAACTTGATTTGAAGTTGTCACAGCTTTGAGCCCAGTGGTGAGGCCTTTGCGCTACTCGCAACATCCACACGCTCCCACCATGGATACGCATTTGGCGCATCATCCGGCATCTTGCCTTGGAAGTTCGGCGGTCTCTTCTCAAAGAAGCTCTTGACTCCCTCATTGTTATCCTTACTCCCAAACAATCCAAAGATAATTCTTGAATCAAGCAGGTGCGCTCCTTCCGCACTATTCGCTCCACGATACATCAGATCCCGCATCAGCTTCGTCGAAACCGTTGAGGTATTCTTCGCGACCTCATCTGCGAGCTCCAGCGCTCTGGCGACAGTAGCTTCCGGTGTAGGCAGGACTTCTGAGAAAAGATTGGTGAGGAGTGGATGGCTGGCCGGATAAACCGAGCCTGTGGTGATGAGATGCATTGCACGAGACATGCCAATCAAGCGGGGCAGAAAGTACGAAGAGCAGGCCTCCATAACGATTCCGCGCCTAGCGAACACAAAGCCAATCTTTGCTGATGCGCAGGCGACACGGATGCTGGCTGGTAGTGTCATGGTTATTCCTACACCCACCGCTGATCCGTTGATCGCTGCGATGGTCGGTTTTGAACAGTTGTGTATTGCTAGCGAGACTCTTCCTCCACTGAAGGCACATTCTTAGCATATCAGGTTAACTGGGGCTTCGATGTTACAAACCCATCTCTATGCTCACCTTCCCGCTCCCTTTCCTTTTGTGATTTGAAGCCTATATCCAAGTCTGCTCCCGCGCAGAACATCTTGCCTGCCCCATTCAGCACAACGCATCGGACGCGATCATCCAAGTCGAACATCTCAAAGACACGGACGAGCTCTTCCTCCATGACTTTGGTAAAAGCATTGTAGTTTTTCGGGCGGTTGAGTGTCACAACTACCACAGGCGTTGGAGTAGGTGAAGAGGCGGGAACATGAGATACTATGATTTGGGTCGTATTTAGAGAAGTGTAGGAAGAGGGAAGGTCAATGGTTGCGGATGAAACTGGGCCTCCCATTATGGAGTTGTCCGGCTGCTAGGCGATCTGTAAAGAACGGAAAGCCCTGTAGATCACTTATGGCTGTTTAATGGTCAAGCAGAAGACAGGAAGGGGAAGAAGAGCTCTCAAGTTCAACGAACGTCAATGAGCCTCAGGACTCTAATGGCCGATATCCATGGCACGCTCCTGTCTGTCTTGTATGCGAGGTCAGATTTTGGGAGTTGGAGCATGTTTTCCTGACTTGTGAGCTTCATGCGGGGATCCTCGAATTTTCCACTCACTCTGCTCGCCGCTCTAAGCACTGGCAACCACGTGATCCCCGTCCGCAGGCGGCCGAAAAGGACTCCACTGCACACCCACACCCTCCCCACTTCATCTTTCTATTCCTGCGTCTTCCACCGGAAGCCACTTTCGACCCATCATAATCCCGTCCCAAAATGGATCCGTCCGAAGTCTGCAGCAGGCCCTCCCCCCGGTCTTGGCCGTGGGGAGGACAAGATATGATAGAAAGGAGCGGTCCAGCAACATTGCAGCTCCCTTGACACCCGCCTTGCGCTGTCCAGTCACCCCCGGCCTCAGTTCTCTTCCCTCCTCATCGACGCAATGCCTGAGCTCACATTCAGCTTCGACGCCACGTTAAAGACCAACCGTGTCTCGAGTAAAGACACCCAAGCCCAGCTAGACGAGTTCCGTCAGATGCCATAGATCAAGCCCGTTTACAAGGCAGCAACCTTAGATGCTCTCAGAAAGGTCGAGAGATACTGGCGTCGGTACAGTCCCTCCGCTCTGCGCCTTCGGTCAGGGGTGCGTTCAGGCCGAATCTCTTTTGTTGACTGAGGCAGGTACTGCACACACATCCACGTTCGACCACAAGGTCGCCCTCCTCAGCGAGGAATCCTCCATGTACATGAATTTTATCGACTGGATGGCCAGGACTTCTCACAAAAAGAAGAAAAAGACCTGGACGACAAACAGGCGGAGATGGAGCGTAAGCTGGCGCAGAAGAAGAGTCGCTCTGGAGGAAGGAGGGGGGGGATTCTGCTCCGCTCTAGGAGGGGTGATCGTGGTGGAAGTGAGTGTGATCACGTTCAATCCGGCCTTGGGGCGGCTGGCGTTGCGATGATCACTGGAGGTGTGGCTGCGGCTGCTGCGGACTAACCGCGACGGGACTCTCGAAAAACCACTTATTTCTCTAAGCAATTCGTGGAGTGGGACGCAGTGACTTGGATATCAAGAGCTCTACCGTCGGGTCTTGAATGGGAGTTGCTTTTGAGAATAAAATAAGTGGATCCTGTTTCGACTCTGCCACAACAATATTAGGCTACTTCTATTGGACAAAACGGGTAGTGCCGGCCTTGCCTCCTTCCCAGGACGGGCCTCAATGGTCCCAGGAGGTAAGCCGGTCCTGGGCACGCCCTAAAGGGTCCCAAGAGCGCCTAAGCTCCTAGCAAGGGGGTGAGTGTAACAGCGCCCGATTCACTTGGGTGTTCAGCTAGCTTGTATAGTGAGCTATGAGTACTTCATTTCGAGGAGGCGTCTACTAGGCTACAATAATTGATACGGCCCATCCTCACGAACCTCCAATAAGAGACAAATTGTTCCAAAAAGACATCACCCAATTTTCATCTAACATCCATTTTAACCATAGGAGACACAGAATCGGACTTTTGTCTCAAACTACCTAACTTTCATCAGGTGATCAGTTGTAGGGCGAGCTGCGTATGAGCATTACTTGAAAAGATCCTTGTGGTCGGCCTTGATCATGTCGGCTGCCTTCTCGCCAATCATGTAGACCGAGTTCTGGATGCGGCAGTCCGGGATGATAGGCATGATGGAAGCATCGGCGACGCGGAGATTCTTGACACCGTGGACCCTGAGCTTCGGGTCGACCACACCCTGCTCAATGCTCTGGGACAGACGGACGGTACCGCATGGGTGGAATGCGGTCTGGCAACGGTCCAGAACGGCCCGCTTCATCTCCTCTTCCGAGTCGAGAGGCATGTTCCAGGGGTACTCGGAGACAACGAGGTCCTTGAAAGCGTCACCCTTAGTGAGAACGTCGTAGGTGAACCTGATTCCCTCGCGCATGGCGATAATGTCGAGGTCATCAGCGAAAAAGTTCAGGTTGATGTTGGGCTGCATCAGGGGGTCAGCCGAGTTGAGTGTCACTTCGCCGGGTTCGGATATCGGGCGGACCAGGTCCACGACGACGGAGATGTGGTCGCCTTCCTTGGGGGTAGGGAAGTGCCACTGGAATGCACTGCCAAACATGCAGACAAAGTCGAGTTCGAAGTGCGGTTGCCCCTCCGGCGAGAAGGGGTCGCGTCCGCCGTTGGCAGCTTTGGCCGTACGGTACTGGGCGTCCTTCTCGAGATATTTGTCGATGCGGGGGAAACCCACCATCTCCAGGAGACCCGAGCCAACGGGGCCAGAGCGGTCTTTCTTGTAGGCGGCAACAATAGCGTCGTTCTTGGGGCCCTTGCGTAGGAGATGGCTGTCCATGCCGAAGCCATCCTTGACCCGCAGGACGAAGGGGACGCCGGGGTGGTCGGCCAGGTGCTGGCCGACGTGGCGAGAGTCAACAATCACGTCGATACCGTGCTTAGCCAGCTCGCGGGCCGGACCGACACCGCTCAGCATTAGCAGCTTCGGGCTCTCAAAGACACCCTGGGAGAGGATGACTTCGCGGGTGGCATAGAAGTTGAGCTCATTGCCGGAGGGTTCGATGATAGTCACGCCCTTGCAAATGCGGTCGGCATAATCAATGATCAGGCGCTTGGAGCGAACCTCAGGCACAATCGTGACGTTGGGCTTGTCCTTCACGAACAGATAGCTGCCAGAGCGCTGGCCCTTGTAGATGGTGTCAATACAGTGGGTTAGGCCGTTCATCTCACCATCGTAGATGTTCTCGGTAAGAGGCTCGCCCCTGGACTGCCAGGCCTTCGTGAGAGCGTCGCGGAAGGGCCGCATCTCGTCGATGAGCTCGGAGTGGGAAATGGGGATGGGACCACCGGCACCAAGCTTCTTGAGCTCGGGCAAGTAAAGCTTGGGGTCATCGTGGTAGGTAGCGCTCTTGCGAAGGTACGGAACGAGGGGCTCCCAAGTCCATTCCTTGCCACCGTACTCCTCCCACCGATCAAAGGTAGGCTTGCAGCCGGGAATCCAGGTGAAGTAGTTCAGAGACGAGCTGCCACCGAGGGCCTTGCCGCGGGTGTTGGGCTTCTCAATGCGCTCATAGTCGTCCCGCTTGACCATCGTAGTCTTGTAAGCCCAGTCGTACTTACTGTTGCGGAGGTCCATAGCCATCGAAGGAGTGGTGATCTCCTCAATCTCGTGGGAGTTGCCGACACCTGCCTCGATGACCAGGACGGTGACACTGGGATTCTCCGCAAGACGGCCGGCGACGGTGTTACCCGCAGTACCGCCGCCGACGACAATAAAGTCAAAGTGAGCTCCGTCTTTAGCCGCCATGATGAAGAAACTCGATATTGCTGAAGCTCAGGAAATGTAGGATTGAGCAGATGAGGGGTCACGGTCTGGTCGTCCGACACGTTGCGTCTTATACGTTCGTGCTCTTGTCATTCCCGAGACTTGGTGCATCAACACGCAGATCCCCTGCACAGCGTGTGATTCAGTCGAACCAATAAAGGTGACAGGGCCTCCATGCGAAGTGAGACTCAATACCAGGGTCAAAAATCATTGCAACCGAGGACAGGAGACCAATAGAGGCCAATAGAATGCATCGGCGAAGGCTTCCGTAGTCGAGCTGGCGAGACTTCAATCTCCTCATTCATGTGATGATTATACTGAGGTTGAGGACGAATGCTGTAGAGGAAGAAATCCATGTTTCGGTCTCTGCGCTTGATTGGCTGAGGTAAGCTTTCGCGCGAGCACCTCGCATGAGCAACACTGTACTGGGATGCCGATGCCCGTAGAGTACCTGGAAGTTTACGCGTGAGAGGTCGCACCCACCGGCTCACGCTTAAGCGAGCGAGGAGCATTGATAAGCATTGTAGTGATTAGATCTCCAAACCTGGTATGGAAGGAAATACCGAGTGGGGGTAAGGCAAGTAAAGAACGGTGTTGATGTGCTGTACTGTACCTTCCGCACCATGGAACCCCTGACAGCTCCGCGATGCCTCGATCCCCGGTTTTGATAGAACATACCACAGTACATCCAGCTCTGGTATATGAGTCGGCAATGAATGTCCTCGTGAGAAACAATAGAATTCAGGAATGAGAACCTAGTCTCGTACTCAGTCATCCTTACTCTAGCTATTAAGATGGCCATTCACGCGTGAAAGAGGAGGGTAAAAAAGGCATTGGTGCTGTACGGACAAAAGTCAATAGAAGCCGTTGCAGCGGAAAGAGAGAAAAAAAAGTCGCCGGTACTGGTACGAATCAAATCAAATCTTCATTGGCGGAATGATGAATGAAAGACTGCGATGGGCCTCGAAACCCCCTCTCGTAAGCCGAAAGTCTTGTACTGCACAAGATACCAATCGAAAACTAGAACATCATTACGTGCGACTTGGATTGGAGATGATTCTGCTGGCCTAGGAGATCCGTTATTGGGTAGCTGTGGGATCTGACCAGGGGTTGTTCATCAAAGCCCCTTCTCCATCCCCTCGCACGAGCTTCGCGCGAGACTTGTGTGGGGAGCTACCTAGCTACGGTGCAGCACCTCAAGGAAATCGGAAACCAAATCTTCCCATTTTCCGCCTCTCTTTCTCAGAATCAATCCTAGGTTACAATTACGGGGTCAGTCGAATTAACACGTGGCGATGTCTACTGGCTCCTACCGTACAGCAAAAAGGATTTGAGGAGTAGTGCTAACAAGTAGAGACCAATCAACCTTCCATCCATATTACGTGGGAAAAAGACCCCTTTTGACTCTAAGGACCCTTCAGGATTCCTTGCATCCCATCCGGATTGAGGATTTGTCCTAAAAGCGTTAATTTGCATTCTTTTGCTCTAAGCAAGTCTTTTGGATTGAGGAATCCAGAAGCTTTTGAACATCTTTGGTGTCGATATAGAGATTTTCTCGCCACCCGTGTCCAGCGCGCGAGGAAGGGCTCGTAGACTGCTAGAACTGCCCCAGCCGTTTGTTAGTGAATTTGTATGAGCGCTGTTTATAGAATCCTGCGTATCTATCATCTTCCACTATCGTATCCTGTAACCTCGCCGGCGCCAACCCAGGTGCCGATCTCGGTACGCCAACGCCTCAGTTCACGGATGCACGCCCGCGAGAGAGGCCTGCGAGAGAGAGGCACGTTCATGAGATGAACGCCCGTAAGAGAGGCTCACAAGAGAAATATACTTATGAGATGCATGCTATGGTGAGATACACGCGCCTGTGAGATATACGCGCCTATGACCGTCCTCGCATCGACTTTTCTATGTTGCTTGTTGTATGGACCCATTTTAGCTTTGAAATCGGCGCAGGCAAAATAACTGTGGTGCTGGCTGTCAAAATCGTAGATGCGGGAGCACTCAGGGACTCCTGTTCACTCTCGAGTGACCCCGGCAGGCGGTGACCATCGGGGGCAACAATTGTTGCTCAAGACTGAAGTGTCCCCGGTATCTAGGGCACCACGTGATCTGTAGTCACGTGCCGGAACCATTCAAGACCGGATAAGGCCGACGGACAGTCTGGTATGCTAATTTTGGTGATGAATGCCATTATATCCTTGTAGAAGTCACTCAGAACCTCCTTCGATCCTGAACCCGAAATAATAACCGGTAGGTGACTTGGGAATTCTCTCTAATGGACTCGTTGATGTCTGCACGGAAAGAAATTCTTTGTTTCAGGGAAGGCGGGGGAAGTTTGGAGGATGCTGTGAGGGTAGCATTGAGCATTAAAGCATACAAAGTTGCCTCTACAATACGGGTATCTCGGCATGTATTCACCTGCCGCTCCTTCTGGTTAAAATCTTCGGTCTCTGCATTTAAAGGACGAAATATACTCTAAACAATTCGATCAGGAGTACACTCCGCTTCGGACATCCTCCTTATCAGGTTCCTCTTCTGCGCGTCCTCTTCCTCCGCCCACGCTAAAGTCTCGTCCGGTAGTAACACCGCCTTGTCAATCGCCACTGGGAGGCCTCGATGTCTCCCTCGTATCATGACGGCACAGAGAACCAGTTTACTCCCTTTGTGCCACGCACCACAGAAGCTATATGCATTCCAAGGTACTGCAGCCCGTCAGTGATTTTGGACACGCTGCACCAAAATAGAGAGACATCTTACCTCCTGTACTGATGCCAACCGTTCCGTATGCAGAGACAACCTCGAAGATAATGTTGAAGGTCGCGAAGACAACAGGATTTCTCTCGAACTGGCCAGTCTCAATAATGGTGATCAGAAAGATAGCAAGCGCGATCCACCACAGGTCATGGCCAAGTTGCGATCTTAGCTGTTGCCGAACGAAGTCTGCCCTGTTCCAGTTTGCCATTCGGTCGGGACGAGCTGTGAATTGTCGTTTTAAGCTATTCATCAAAGTCGGGGACCGCGACAAATCTTTTGGCCGCCCCCCCTGCTCTTCCTGATCTTCTGAAAACACGCCTAGCGAACGCTCTTCATAGACGTTGGTGCTTCTGATCGTCATTGTTACCGGCAAGGCGCTGACATACATCATCAAAACGTATAGCACAAGCAAGCCAGAACGTAATTGCGCGATATCGACGACATAAAAGCCGCCGGCCCTCACTGCAAATGCCTGAAATAAGCCATCCAGGACTCGGTAGCGAGGCGGTATTGCATCTGTTGCCGGGTTGCCGATATTGAGGATCTCAAAAAAAAGCCAATCAGCTCCGTTCAGACATATGAGGGAAAGAACGAGCCACCAAGTTTGAGGTGCTGGGAACAGGTTTGTGTAGACTCTTCTCGGGTGGTCAAGTATAAACATCAGAACAGTCCGCCACTTTTGCATTCGATGCGAAGTTGACGATTTTGGCAAGGCCTTCTTCATAGTCCAGATTATGAGGCGAAGGAAGGGTGGAAAGCATGTGTTGCCTGCCAGGATCAGGAGCGACAAGGTGAGGAGAGGGTAATAGTTTTCCTGGATCGCGACTGCATTGGCATCCAACAACGCCATGCCGGAATTGTTGAAGGCACTTATTGCGAAAAAAGCGCCGGTCCAAAAAGGGTTGAGACCTGCTCTCTGAGTAAGTTAATAGTCCACATCAACGAATGGGGGAGCTCCAACCATTTTGCCGCGTAAGGTTAGGTGCGTTGACTTGAAACCAGGCTCCAACGCCTAAGGCTCCAAAGAGCTGCCAAAGTACGAAGTAGATTGGCACAACATAGGAGAGTAAGCAAATAGCGTCGTATTCGATTCCGCCAAGTTTTCTTCGCTCTTTGTCGGTCAAATTGTGGAACTGGCTATTCCGTCCAATATATCCATCGATGGTTTTGAGATACTTGTCGATCCCGGTAAGAGGCCCGGTTTTATGTTTTGGGTCGAGCTCCTTGTCTATCAAGTTGTCATTTGCGGTTGAAGCTTCAGATAATGGTTTGAGTGGGCGAGCATGTCTCGGGTGTTGATCGAGGCCTCTAACGCCAACGCCACTCCCAATAAACAACCTTGTGTGAGTCCTCTTGATAGGCCGTACCTGGTCGCTCAACTGGCGCTCCGGTCTCGTAGGACTTTTTGGATCTCGCGTAGATTGTTCATTACCTCCGAAGCTAATGTGCTCATTCGGCTTGTTCGGGTTATCAAAGCGGGTATTGGCTTGTTCTCTTCGTTCTCGACTGGCTACAGAATTGCTCGTACTCACTGTCGAAGTGAGAGCCGTATCAATTGGGGAAGCTCCACGGCCGACGGATCGGCGACCAGGAGCAGTCTCGTCTCGCTCCTTGAGCTCCGTGGTTTCTGGGTAATTCACCTCAGAGTTTTCCGGAATGGCAGTGCCTCGTACGACGCCCGAAGCAATAGCATCGGTTAGTGCGCCGGTATTGGACCCTTTTCTTCGCGACAACGAGAACGACAACACTCTTGCGGGTCGAGTTAACCTCCTTGCTGCAAGCTCTTCAAGTTTCTTCTCGAAGGCTTTTTTGCGGATGTGAATGATGGCGCTTGAAACAAAGATAGCAGAGCCCATCATGATCAAGAGAAATAGGATGAACTGTTGGAAAGTATTCCTTAGACCATTAGCCATGTGTACCATATCTTGAGCAGTTATAGCTTACAGTGTAGATAAGTTGACAGTATTGAGGCCTGAACACAATCAGCCTAAAGACCTCGCGTCGCAAAGCAGTATCATAGAGCATACCGGCCTCGGTCATCGCAGAAACGACCAAGAAAAGGCTGTCGAGATAGGAAACGCTCCGGAAAGGTGTGGACGAGCCCCAGAATATCAGCGACGCAACTAGACATGTCGACAAGAAGTAGAGGTAGTGAAGGGTAATGAAGGACGCATCGGGAAGGTGAGGGCCTATGTAGTTGCAATAGGCTTTAACGAGAGGTTTTGGCACTTTGTCTTTCATCTTGCGCCAGAGACTTGGTCTCTGGCTGCCGTCTGCGACTTGAATTGGGTGAGTGGGCAGGACCGTAGTTAATGATTTCAAAGGGCCGACCTACCTGCCATAATTTATGGAGCGCCTGTGGGCACCCAGGGAGCTATGAGAGAGACAGTGGCTCCTTTGACGGTACATTGCCCGTCGTTATGAAAGGCAGAGGCCTGCTGTTGCCAGAATCACTTCATAGCACGAGCTGATTGTATTGGCAGCTGCGATCCGCTCGCGTAAGCTAGCTTACTAGTATTGACGGCCCGGGGTCTTCGAAGCAAGGGGACTTGCTTAGATCTGCCAAGTCTTTTCCCCATAGGCAGGGCATGCAATCCAATTGCCATTACTGCACTGTAAGGGCCTGTGCAGCCCCAGCTGGCCTGCCCTCCGCTTGTTATGATCCAGGTGCCCCATCCACCCCTGTTTGCTCTGACATTTTGGAGCCATCTCCCGATATTCTTCCAGGGTCATGTTCATTTCGGCAGCAAGTACGAGTCAAAACCAAGACCAGCGCACTTGTAAGCGAAGTTGTACGACTCTTCAAGCTACGTGACGACGATGAGGAATCGTGAGAGCCTTCTTGCGACGTTGCCATCACCATGAGAGCAAGTACGAAGAGAATAAGCATTTCATCCATCTCGATCCGGACCGCGGCGAGCACACAGCACATATCGTCATTGATATGAACAAAGACAAACATTGAAAGTCTGGATGTTTAACTCTTCCTCACGATATCTACAAAGTCAAACTAAGCGGTGGCAATGACCCGTGAGTATCAATTGTACTATCATGATCCAGCTCCGATACCAACAGCACTTTTTATCTCATTGATGTCTCGAGGTATCATACTACAAGGAGACAAAGGATGTACCAAATATCTCCCGTGAGGCTGTTGAGCATGCGCACACGACATTGGGTACGCCCTCGCTTTCCGTGCCTAGCTGCACTCGTCCACCAACGTCAACAAGTTTGGTCATTTCCATTAATGCGAGCCGGCAGAGCTTGGAGGAGTTACCTTTTTGCTACTTGGACATCAGCTGGGGAGGTTTTGATCTTGAGCGTCCAGAGCTCGTGGCAAGTCGCGCATGTTGCCACTTGAGGGAACACAATGCTTCTGACCAGGCCTTGCGAGGGCTGCTGGGCAGCGGTTGTAATCAGCTGAGGACTGGTGGCCGCAACCAGCACAGTGCATGACTCGAATTTCGCACATCCGAAGATCGATGAGAGTAAAATCAGCTCTTGTAAGCTGGTTGCAATCTCTGGTATTGCTTGCAGGATAACCGGGTTGACCCAAATCCAGCCGAGTGATTACCTCGCTGGCCTATGGAGGCCGCTTATACTCTACGAGTTGCTTTGGAATGTGAACTTGGAGATTCCTGAGGAAAGCCGCAGTGAAGGCTATCACTCCCCATCATGGTCATGGGCGTTTACAAATGCTCCTGTCGGGCTTGGCAACAACTACCATCGGCTGAAGGAATTTTCGCCTGCTGTCGAGGTCGTGGATGCTGCGGTGAGCTTGACGAGTGATAATGTCTTTGGCCAAGTTGGCATGAGGCTTCGATTGTGCAACATGGACTAGCAGAAGAGTGCGGGGCGGAAGGCAACGTCGTTCCAGTCAAGTCGCTCTGAACTTTTGAGGTCAGCTTTTGAGATGAATTGAGCTTTTGAATCGTCGCACGTACGATATCACGCTTGCACCGGGCAGACTTAGCTTTACGAGATATCCATATTGGCGTGGGAAGAATAGATTGAAGATATCAGAATCTAAAATTCAGTACTTCACGTGGCAGCTAGCATGTATCAGAAGGCTCCCACGACAATCATTGATTATGCACTAAATACCAATTCTCGTACTTTTCCCCTTCACTGTCAGGTTCAATCTGCATGTTCTATGCAAGTCACGCACGAAGGCGCCAGGCAAGCAAAGCCGCAGTAACAAGTGCCCATTTGAGATTACCAACCAGGACGTTCGCAGTGGAAGCATGGGTCGAAGATGTCGCGGACGCTGCCGAAGAGGTAGTGGACGCTGCTGAGCTACTACTACCGCTACCACCACTGCTGCTACTCGCAATGGCTGCACCGACAGGCAGGATTAAACCACCTTCGACCCCTGGTGGAGACGTGCTTGAGCCGGAGTTGGCTGCTGCAGCCTTGTAAGCGGCAAGTGTGTTGCCGCCGGATGTTCTGTGGAGGACAAAGACACAGGTAAGCAAGTTTGATCAGCAGGATTTAGTGACAGGAAAAGTAAACTGGTTGAAGCGGGGGTTACGACATACGGAGGGTTGATGACCATGGCCATTCCAGCCTGGCAGTGAGATATCTGGGAGCAGTATAGCCATAAGGGATTGGTGTCGTTGACCTTCAGAACGAACATGTCGCTTGTGGAAGCGAAGCCGCTCCAGATGACGTCGGTAGTTGCCGCCTTGCAGGGGCTGGAGAACTCGGATCGTGTCACGGAGTGGCCGCCGGGGGCAAAGGTGAACTCGATTGTGTCGCCAGCAGCGGCTGTGAGGGTGTCTGGGGTAAAGACGAGTCCATTTTTGCCGACGGCGACCTGGTGGATGTTTGATGCTGAGGCTGCTGCTGCCGCGCTTGTCGCGGTACTAGTGGAGGATGATGCGGCTGGGGCGCCATACTGTGCGAGTGTGCTACATAGTATCGAGCTTAGAAAAAGTAGGGAGAATGATGATGGAGACATGGTGGGTGTCCGCTGTGCGATCTTGATGGGAGAAGCCGAGAAAGGATTTCCTGGTGTGATGGAAGCTGTAAAGATAGAGGTTGCTCAATGATGGTCAAGTGGATGTCGTCTGGATTTTAAAGCCTAGGCAGAGCTGGCCACAATGCGTGGCATAACATGTTAGTTTGACGGCTGCCTTCTTCTGATTGACCAGGTTGCTCTGGATCTAGCACCGCCTCTGCCCGAAGAAGTAAAGTTAGCCGTTTCTGATCTCTTTCCTAATTTGTAGGTGCAGGATATGAGATTCCAGTGCACTGGAAAACCGAATATCCGGGCTCCCACACGAGGCGTAATGGGAGATTGCTGATGTGGCCTAAACTGACTGACAAAGCTCCACAACGAAACTAGAAAACGCCATGCATGACTTCGCGGGCAAGGCTAGACGCACAGAAATAGAAAGACAGGGGAGTATTCGCAAGCATCTGCCGCACTGGCCAATCAAATCTTCCTTCCTCGGTCATAAGCTCTTGAAGTAATGAGAAGGACTTGCTGCGACTTGATTTGGCGTCGCAGCGTGCTTACCGGGGAACACGAGAGCTCCAAGCAGTAGAGATCAAACTCCAAACAAAGCATTGGTAGGGGCGATACTCGTGGAGCAAAGGCGGGGACACTGTCGGGGGAAAGACCAAGGGGATCGCGATCACAAGACTAGGTAGCTGTTCAAAGAGGTATAGTACGGCATTTGCCGTGGTTAAAATGGCCAATGGCTTGAGAGCAGAATCTGGGGAAATGGCTAGATAGATTAAGCAGTATTTGCGCGGTACAGTTGACCTACACAGCCTCAACACTTTGCTACCTTCGGTTTTGGGCCTACCTCAGATGACCGGACAAGTCGTAGTTGACCTAGTGATTGACAGGGTATTGTTGATGACAAGCTTTTCTAATTCCAAAAAGCTCTGACTAGTTGGCTTCCAGAATGGCGTATTCTTGCGGAAAAGTTCGTAATGTCGAAGCTCTCCTGTTGCTGAGCGGAAGTTTGCCGGACCACGCGGTGTGGTGAGTAGACTGAGTCAAGCGAGGCATCATTCCTGGGGGCACAGTCAAATCACAAGACTGGTAGTGGAATATGAGGCGAGATGAGGACCATTTCCTCGCGGTAATGGCGTTCAACGACGCTGGAGCAGGGCAAGCGGCAGGAACGAATGGGGGAAGCCCGGGAAGGAAGAGTGTGCAAATTACCAAGCTTAGGGTCCTGGCTTGGCATTCTAGGTTCATGTCGAAATTTATTCCACCTAGCAGGACGCCGTATTCTGCAGGTTTTTGGCTACCTCGCTGTGATTGATGCCTTCATCAGCATCAATGCTTTTGGGCCCTTGGGCGCACCCACACTAGGACTTCGGCGTCGACGCTTGCACGCTTTCATCTGCGATGGTGATTCCCCGGAGCTGCTAAGTGGGCGGCGGGTAAGCTGGGGCGCTCGCCTATTTATAGACGCTTCCCCCACTGCGAATCAGTCCGTCATCCCTTCGCTCTGCAGCTAACTTTCCGAGACGCGAGCAAAAGCACAACCCCAGCAGCCCTTTGTCACAGATCAGAACATGTGCGTGCCACCCAGGCGACCCCCTCGCTCTCCCTCTTTCTCAGCAAATCCAAATGTATCCCAGGCCAAGCCCACCGGGATACAGCCTATCCGATGAGCCACTCCCCTATTACGTCACATTTTTCTTGTTTTTCTACTCGAGAAAGCACATGCTGTCGGTGTTGCGTCTAATCGTTTCACCATCGCCATGCGAAACTGATTGCCCCCCTTGCAGCTTCATGTCATTTACGTGCGAATCATGACTTATCCGCGCGCAAGCGGCGAAAAAAATAAGGTCCTCCTAGGATAAGGATCACTCCGACCCAGCATGGCGAAGAACCCTCTTGCACATGCTCCATACTCCGGAAGAAACATCGGGTCGATATAACAATACTGTCGAGTGCAGGTCACACGACAATTCTTTCCTTTTTTCAGTGTAAATTTCCTCTTTTCGAATCCTTGCAATTCAACAGTTCCTCACCTAGCCTGGTTGCTCTCAAAATCCCATTCCTACTTCCGCCATAGATATTTACCCATTGACCCAAGATGATCTCGAGACTAGAGCACTGGTCGAATCTCAAGGATTTCCTCTCGGTAAGGCTTTATGATCGAAGCACAACAACAATTTTGCTAACAATATCTTAGCTTCTAGCCACTATCAGAGGCGACCTGTCCAATATCACCGCGCCACCATTCCTCCTTGCTCCACAATCGCTTGTTGAATTCCCCTCTTACTGGGTGGAACGTCCTTCAACGTTCGTTGCTCCGGCGGCAGAGGCCGACCCGCAGAAGCGAGCATTACTCGTCCTGAAATGGTTCTTGAGCGCGCTTAAGCAACAATACTACGTGGGAAGGGATGTCAAGGATGGTATTAAGAAACCATTGAACGCTTTTCTTGGAGAGGTCTTCCTGGCTTCGTGGAGTGACGACTCGGCAACAACCAAGGTGATCTCGGAACAAGTCAGCCACCATCCACCAATTACGGCATGTTATGTCTGGAACGATGAGCATGGCATCCGTGCGGAAGGTTACAGTCGGCAAGAGACCACTTTCTCTGGCTATGTCAATATCAAACAGACAGGTCATGCGATTTTGCACATTGACAAATACGACGAGGATTACCTTCTACCCCTCCCCGATGTCAAAGCCAAGGGCTTCCTAACTGGCACGCCTTACCCCGAGATCAGCGGCTCCTACCACATCATATCCTCCACTGGATTCACCTCGGAAATCAAGTTTTCCGAATCTGGAGTATTCTCTGGCGCAAGAAACAGCTTCGACGCTACGCTATACCGAACCGATGACGAATCCAGGAACCCCATCTACACCGTGGGCGGGCAATGGAGTGGCAAATTTGTGTTCCACGACCCGAAAAAGGGCGTCGACATCGACACTTACGACGTGCAGGCCGCTCGTCCAGCGCCAATCAACTTGCCCGACATAGCCGACCAAGATTTCTTCGAGTCCCGCAAGGCGTGGAAGGATGTCATAGAAGCTCTCAAGAAGGGAGATATGCAAGCCACAATCAATGCTAAATCAAAGCTTGAGAACGCCCAACGAGCGCTGAGGCGGAAGGAGGCTGCCGAGGGCACCAGATGGGAGCCAGTGTTTTTTTCCAAACGAAAGGGAGAGCATTCCCTATTCAACAAACTTTCAGCATCGCAAGGCATTCCTCTCAATGCGGACAAGACGAAAGGAGTTTGGAGATTTGATAGAGAAAAGGCGAGGAAGGCAACGCAACCATATCATGGGATGGTTACTCCCTTCGGCTAACGACATGTTACTTGTATAGCGAGGAGTTGGGGCGTTTTAGAAAGGCCCGCATGTGGCTGCTAGAAACCAATTTAGATTTACAGACAAAATTAGATGATGTACTCGAGGTCATGCAGTCCAAGTCATACCCCCAAAATCAGGAACTTGTGATCAGGAACAGTGACGTAGGCGGTCAAGACGCGACCTTCTGACGCGCTTCGACTCTAAAAGGCAGCTCTTCAACATCCACACTGCTTCATAATGTTCTGTAACAAGGATGTGAACGACGCAGTTCCTTTGATCTCCTAATATCATCGTTTTTCAAGTGGTCCGGTTCTCTGTCACTGCTGCGTTGAAAGCGAAATTTTTGGGAAGGGCACCTTTCCGCCTGATGGGTGCCGGAGCTTTGGTTGACCTTGATGATCGATTCTCGTTACCTCTCTTGCACCCTCGGAGGTTTGCCAATCCAGCTTGTAGAGCACGAACTGCTAATTGATGGCGTCTTCACGCCACAGCAGCGCTTCTAAGCTTGGAGAGTCCTGGGTTGTTAATGATATCGATAGCAGCGATGCCAGCCTCGAAGAAGAGGCGCCGATTCAACACTCTGCAATACGGAAATCCGTGAAGCCCAAGGCGTCCGAAAAACGTGACGTGCCAACACCGCTTCGTTCCCCCACCTCACGCCGTCGATCATCTCGAGCCTCTTCGGCAGCGCCCGAGCCGGAGCTCATCATGCCTTCCCTGCACAATGACAGCGTTGGGGGATCTTGGTTCGCAGGCGCCTCCTCGAGCAAGGACATTTCTCAACGCCGACAGCGTAATTCAAAAGCCAACACACCCAAACTTGCAGAGGTCAAACGTGGGAATGACAAGGTTGCCCCAAGTCTACGCTTGAGTGGCCCCAAAACATCAGGGCACCCAAATGACTCAGATGTAATGGCAAACCTTATAGACCTTCTTGAAAGCATTGCTGAGTGGCTGCTGGACGTTCTAGGTGGAGCTCTGAGGGCCCTGAAAAGGCCCGTCAGTTGGGTGATTGCGATTTACGCGTTCGCAGGTCTTCTTACCCTTGTTCAGAACCTTCTAACCCATTCGGTGTACTCTGCGCTCTCTCCCATATGTCGGCTACCCGGCTCCTCCTTTCTTCATCTGCCAATGTGCCAAACCAGTACACCCAAGCTAATAAGGGAAGATGCCGCACCGGCAATCGAGTTCGACCAGCTTATGACAGTACAATCTCGGTTCGAAGATGTTCTTGAGCAATCCGCCGCAGGCGCGTCTTTGCCGCTTGATATGAAACGTAGCGAGACTTCCATTCGGGATCTTCGTCAAGTCGTTCGATTCAGCCAACTGGCCTCTCGCAACGAATTGGTGCTCGAGTTTGACGGCTTTATTGAGACAGCACGTGTCGCAAGCTACGACCTGCAGAAATTCAATTCCCATGTTGGCCGTGGGGTCGACAATGTTCTGGCAACGGCTCGGTGGACCCAACGAGTGCTAGATGACATGGCGTTGAAACAGTCCTCGAGAGGCGTCATACCATCATTCATCAACGACAAAATTCTGGCTCCATTCCAACCTCTTCAATTTACCGAAAGCAGGCTGCTGGATCAGTATATCCAGCATACTCGCATAGTCTCTGATGAGATTGAGGCACTGGTTGTTGAAGCGCAGGCGTTGCTGGGAGTCCTACAAAACCTTGAAGATCGCCTTGAAGTCATCCATGGCATAGCTTACCGAGACAATATGCATGCGCAACTCTCAAAAGATGAGATTCTTTCCCAACTATGGACGCTTCTAGGTGGGAATAGGGCTGCTCTCGGTAAGTACAACAAACAACTTGGCTTGCTGCGACAGGTTGGCGAATATCGCAAAATTGCTTGGGCCCACGTCTCTGGCACAATCTTGAAGCTGCAAGCTATGGGCGCTGAATTGGAAGAGCTGAGAGAAAGGGTTGGCAGTGCGGAGCTATTGCGCCATCGTGCTGACATCCCTTTGGCTGTGCATCTTGAGAGCATCCGACTTGGGGTTGAAAGATTGGAACGAGGCAGGGAAGCAGCCAGACAATTGGAGAAGCACCATCTAGAAAGGGTTCTGAATAGAGGCAACGAACCAGAGAGCCGTCTTTTGGTAGAGGGATAGTGGATTTTGGATATTCGTGTTTGCCGGACTTGGAAAGACTTGGACAGGCATGCCTAGACATGGAATACTTTGGGCGGCAGCAAACACATATGCAGCCTGCAAACACTGCCAATATGCGCCTTGGGCCAGAACAGAATACATCAACAAGCTCCGCATGGCATTCGAGGCCGGTTTGGACGGAATTTCTACCAAGCCTCCAATCAATACATGAAGAGCTTCAGACAAGGAAAACTAGCTCTTGGTGTAATAGCAACAGTCGATGCTGCTAACATACAAGACGACCTAGCTATCAGAACAATGTCCAATCCCATCCTGATGCAACCACCAGGCCCCATTCCACGCCCTAGCCCACAGGTCCAGATCGGTACGGCAGCCATGTCTGTTCAGCACACTCCACAAAATGCCCCACCAGGCTCATACAATCGTTTACCAGCGCTAGGTCAGCAGAACTCTAACAAGACGATGCCTTCCAACAAAGGGATTGTGGTTGCGGCCTGTGCGGTCTCTATGTGCCTGAAAGCAATCGGTTTCGGACTTTGCTGACCGCACACTTAGCCGATGCAGCCGATCTATGCCTGAAAACCGGTCTTGATCCCGACATCCTTCAAGCAGCCATCAACTTACAGACAAAGAGAAATCTTTCAGCGATTTCCGCCGTTGTCAAGAATCCCCAGCGACGGCAAAGCAATGCCAGTGAGGCTCAGTTCCAATACCACAAGCCTACCGTCGCAGCAAATCCACAACGCCGTAACAAAGCTCGGGCAACAAGACCACCAACTCGGAGACGACTATTCCTTTTACTCAAGCCTACCAACGCAATCCCGGTCATTGATCTGACAAGCCCTCCAGCCCTCGAGAAGAGGAAAGCAGATGTATTGGAGGATGCAGAGGCTCCGGAGGACATAGAGGGCCTAGAGAATGTTGGGGCATCTCGGGCAAGAAGAAACCATTGATGGGTGTCTGTGCGCATATTGGCTCGAAGAAATGGGTCAAGGGTAGGGTGGCATGTCCTTAGCTTAGCCCGACTTCTGTCACCAAACAGAACTAATGCAGCGGAGATGCAGGATCGGTGATGGGACCAATGAAATTCATTGAGACATTTTGATCGTCCGTATCCCACGTGCGCGAATGTGAAGTCGGCATAACATAGTACTAGGAGAGATCACCAGTGGATTTTCACTGCCAACTTGAGATTTCACACGCACGCTGACGACTGGCTTAGCTCGGCGGACGCCGGTGTGTTTCCACGCGAGAGGTTTGAGAGTAGGCATGAAGAGTAAGTCGCGGACAGAGGTGAACATTAGCGTATTACATGAGAGGCGACTTGAGAATATGGGGGAAGAGAACGAGTAGCAAAGTTGGGTGTCTGAAGGCGAGGGCGCGTGCGCTGCTGTACTGGCAAGATTCGACTCTTCAGTCTTGATGACAGGTGTAGGATCTTGAGCCGAGCAAGCACCAATCTTTGACTCAGGTATGATCAATAAGACAGTCAACTATACGTGTATTAATTTCGCAGAGGTTTCCATCTAACAATTTGACACGCTAGAAAAGGGTAAAGATCACATAACCGCACATTTACTCCCCTTCTTCTTCTCTTTTGGCGCGTAAGTGGGACTTCTAACCGCCGGAAACCCGTCCTGCGTCGACGTGTCCGAGAAATCCCTTTCCGCGCGCTTCCTCCTCTTGCTCTTCATCTCCCTGCCGCTGGAGAAGTAGCCGAACGCCGAACTCGTACGCATGGTGCTCGAATTTGGCGTCAGGTATGAAGAATTGTACCTTCCCTGTGGGCTTTGCAGTGGCATTCCCCCAGCCATCGCAATGCCTTGTGCTGGACTTTGAATCTGTGTCCGTTCCTGGTTGTGAGAATGACCCTTGTACGCCTGTACGCTCGTAATACTTTCAATCGTATCCAAACGGCCATATTGCGGACGCATCTGCTGCGCGGATTGTGCAAGCAGGTTTGGACTGGAGGAGGAATGGAAGATGGAGCGCTGGCAATTGTGGGAGCTGGTTTGGGGATCAACAGATCGACCCTGGGGGCGCGTGTGGTTTTGCGAGTTGGAGTTGGCGTTCCGATGGGCTTTGGTAAAAGGCAGGGAACCTAGGACGCCTGCTGCACCCCAAGCGGCGCGGGGTGGGGATGGTGGGACGGGTCCTATGCTGTAATCCGGGGATTCTGAGTGGGAGCTAGGACGTCTAGTGGCGTAGTGCTCCCGTGTCGGTGTGCTAGTGATAGAGGGAGGTCCATGGCGGGTTTCGGAGGAGACGCGGCGGTGGAGATTAGCGACCTGGCTAGGGCTTGGTGGGACCACGGTAAAGGGTTCGAGGTCCTTGTTTGGTGGAAGGAGGGCGGCGGGGGCGGAGTTACCAACCTGGAGTTTTGGTGGGATGTAGGTCGGTGCGAGCTGTTGGTTAAGAAGGGAGGGCAGTGGTGGCACGGGGTGGTTGAGGCGGTTTTGGAGGTTTGAGCCTGTAAGAGTTACGGGAGGGGTGTGGCCATCGACAGGTGAGATGGGAGAGCAGGAGGGCCCGGCTTGCGACGCAAAGGCGGGCTGTGGCGATTGAAGTGGTGGCTGTTGCTGCTGAAACTGTTGTTGGGTTCTCTCCACTGGCGATGTAGGGACCGGGCGGGAGATAGTTGCACGCAGGGAGAAGAAAGAGTCAGAGGTCATGCGGCCATCAGTAGAGAGGGTGCGTCTTTTAGGCGAAAACTGCGCAGAGTCGACGGGCAACGGACTGATGATCGAGCTGCTAGTATCAGCTCTTGTTAGGGTGCCGTTAGGAGAGAAGGTTTGGTGATTAGTCAGCTCTGCTAATGTGTCCAGACTGGACTCGCTCAAGCCCTGTGGTCGTTGGATTCTGGAAAGGCTACTATACTGGCCGACTGGTCTTCTAGCTGGTATATTCTCGTTGGTCATCATGCCATCCATTGTAGTGCTTGCTCGCCGCGGAGGAGTGATGGCTTCTGTAATTCGCTCGGCAGGCTCAGTGGCATGTCTCGGAAGCGAAGTTGCAAAAAACTCCACGGGTGTCCCTATTGGAGGAGCAATTGCTGCTGGAATACGCTCTGCTGGTTCATTTGCCTGCGTTGGAAGCGAAGTTGCCACGAAGTCGACCGGCGTTCCGGCCGGAGGACTTCGCTTGTATGGGGGCGGAGGTGGCTCCCAGTTGTCAGCGTCACTTTCATGAGGAATCTCTCTTCCGTCTTGTCGCCGATACACTACATGACCAGATGAGGAGCCTTGAGCAGAACCCAATGGGGGGCGGGGCGGATATCTAGCCCGACTAATACCAGTAGCTGTTGCAGCACGATGCAAGCTGTCAGGGGAGCGTGGATTTTCATTATCTGGAGATGGCGGCTGAGAAATGCTGTTCCTGGCAAGTCTCTCATCGATGTTGGTGCGGTATTCGCCCCGATTGTAGTCGACTGAGTGTGCCCCAATGGCAGTGGCTGACCTCCCAAGGTTCATTCGCCGGTTGCCTCGACCTGGTGCTTGGCGAACGGTTCTTCTTCTCTCCAGCGCCACCTCGACATCAAGGGTGCCACGTTGTTCTGGCAGTATTTCTGGCTCCTTCTCGCCCACCTCGATGGTAAATACTCTGCTACCTCCTTCTTGTGGGCCGTAATCAAAATCCAAAAGCGAGATGCGTCCACCGTCAACAGGCATTGATTCGTCACCCATTTCTTCTGCAAATGCGTTGACGCCTCCTGGAGCCACTACTGCAAGTCTCCTTCCTGGGAAGCCAGCCGCAATAGCTTCAGACTTCTCAACCCACCTCGCTTCAGTCAGGCCATCTATACTCTTTAAATGTCGGCACTTGACGAAGATGCTTTGTCGCCAATCTACCCTGCCAGCTAACGAGTCATCCTCGATGGACTCTGAAGAACCACTGACAGATGGAGAGTATGCCATCAGCGGTTCTCGATGGCCAGTTGCGGAAGTCAATGCCAATCTTCCATGGTTGCGTTGTTCATCTCTTTCGATGACCGAGCCCATGTCTGGAGCCGTATCGACCTTTTCGGGAATGCCATACAGCCAGATACCTAATCCTGAGAAGCCTGCAACCACAAGGTCGCCAGAAGCACTCGCTGTGGGCGCAATTGTGGGTGAGGGCATGCTGTATCGCCGTGAAACCGGTGGGCTGAGGAAATATGCAACTCCAGTCCTCGTATCATCAGTTCGTACCGCTCGATATGATTGCAATGTATGATCGAAAGCAAATAACCAATTTCCCTCACCCTCACCATGTGACTGAAGTAGAACCGCGTGGCTACATGTTGAGCTATTGTTGGGAAACAATATCTGAGTAGTCCACATTCTGCTGTGCAGGTCACGACTACTGATGTTTGGATCGTTCTCGGTGTAGAACGGAGCTGTAATGATGACCGCACTCGGATCGTCCTGACCGAGCGAGCTACCAACAAGCATCGATCCATCTCCTGAAAAAGCCAAAGTGTCAACCGCTTCGCATCTTACAGCTCTCCGGTCGGTAGACAGAGCATTGGCAGCGAGAGAAAAGACCTCCACACCCCCTTCATATGCAGCTGCCAAGACGGTGCCTTCATGAGCCAGAGTAATCGTCCGAGGTGGATTATCAAGCACAAGTACCTGAATGTGCTTGACTCCGCTATCGGTCAGCCCATATATGTTGGCTTGATGTTTGGTCGATAAGACGGCCAGCAAAGACCCATCGTCTGTGATTGAAGCGGAAAGTGCTCGGCGAGACGTTTTTAGCTCTCTTTTTACTGTTGGCGGATCTGAAGTCAAGCTAAGGACGAAAATCCTGGACGAACTCAAAGCCAGGAGAATCTGGCCATTTGGGGAGAAAACGAATCGAAAAGCTTCTCCACCTGGAAAGGCAGCGGACGAATTTGCACTATAGCAGATGAGATTTACCAGCGTCTCCCTGGGCCGCAGATAGGCCTCAAACAAATTGCGCCGTACTTCAGTCGCAAATTTCGATTTGAGTCGCTTGAGATCATTTCGCCTGAACGGTCCCGTGATGACATTGTTTGTCAGAGCAAACGAAGGACAACGTGATAGATGGTGGGCGTAGAGCTCAATTTTCTGCGATGCAGAATTCCATTGGCGATTGAGGAGAACTGCCGAGGCGAATGTGTCTGCATCTACCGCCCACAAAATCCTAATTGCGCGGTTAGAAAGATGAGCATTCGGATAAAAAAAGGAACAACGGTTCATCTCCATGGTCACGTGCATGCGAAGGGGATGTACCGTTCAATGACTTCAGGTGGCAGTCTTAGAATAGCATTTGCTTGTTTCGCTCGCAACGAAGCGCCGTCGTGAGAGGTTCTTGAGGTCGAAGACAATCCGCTCATGTCAGAAGAATCGACCTCATCTGGAGTGTTGAGAGGTTGAGGCGAGATGAGCTCGTCAGACGGCTCTCTGAACGTCAATGGCGTCGCATGACTACCTTCAGCCGTGTGAACCATATTCCATTAATAGCCAAGCCAGCCCCGATTACTGGTCTCTGGCTATCTTGCAGAGTGCAATCTCGGTGCGTGGCATCGGACGAGGCTGTTTGCGTAGGAGACGGCCATGACATGTACCGTCTTGACCTCGAAAGACTACAGAGAACGCTGACAAACCTCAGCTTTGATGAGATATCGAGCTGAAGGGTCGTGTCAAGGGATGGAAACGCGAGGAGGCGATCGTCAGTTGTGGCGAAGCCCCGATGGACTGGGCCATTCAGAGACAGCCCACGAAAAAGTCCAAGGCGGAGTGTCAGGTTTCAGGGATCCCGAATTAGTTAAAGCTTCATCGCAACCTTGGCTTTCCAGTCGCTGAAGCGGGCCCCGAACTCCAATCTCCCCCACTAAACGGTTGAAGCCTCGGAAGCACGACTTTACGGCGTCCACCCACCCCCCCCTTCCCGGGCGGGGCCCTGCATCGACTTATGCGCACTCAAAAGTAAGCTGTTCTTTTTTAAGCAGAACCCGCAGCACGTTCCCACTAGAAATCTGACGCCAACCTCATTATCCATTGGTGGGGATGTGTTACAGCTCCCTTAAACCACGATGGTGGTAACAAGAAATGTGACAGAAAAACTGAGATGCAAATAGGACATCTCAAACGTAACAGCATTTTACATTTCGCCGACTACTCACTTTTGCATTTTAATCGCATGTGATGCTGTTATTAGTACAAGAAGCGCGGTCGCATCAGAAGCGATATGCCACGTTAACCGTGCCAGGAATCGAGATCGGGCTTGCCTCGTTCAAGACGTCGCGGGGCAGTGCTTCTCTCGAAACAGAGATCTACGCTTCAAGGCCCGGTCAAATTCCTCAATTTGTGCATAGTATACACAATGTATAGTACCCCCTAACCGTCGCTTGCAGCCCATGCGTTGAATAACCCCAAAAAGCAGGAGCAGAGAACCAGAACTATTGGCACAAAGTGATATTAATCCCTTAGGTCACTTCTTCTCGTCCTCATCTTTCGAACTAAATGGCGCAGTGAAGTACCCAAAGAAGCCGCTCTTCATGCTTTTCATCTGCTCCTCCTGGAACTTCTTCTCCTCTGCAGCCATGTCGTCCAGCCACTTTTGCCCCTCCTCTCGTATCTGCTTGTCAATCAGTTCATACTGCTTCTGTCCTCGTTCTCGAATCTGGTCCCAAAGCATCTTGCCCTGCTCGAAAGCTTCTATCGAATTCTCTAGACCGTCGGGTGCATGCTGGCTCTTGACGCCAAACAGCGAGCCAATGCCGCCAACCGTACGTTTTGGCCGCTTTGCGCGCTCCTCTGCCAACTTCACTTCAAACTTCTCCCGCAATAGTTTCTCTCGCCTTGCAAACTCGGCAGGTATGAATTTTCCCTCAAACGATTTGAGGACCGTCCTTGTGTCGTCAAAGCCCATAGTAGCAACATACTCGAGGAATGGTATTAATTGAACGAGAGTTTGGTCGGATGGATCCCCCGTCCATCTTGGTAGGATAATCGCGTTCTCGGGTTGATTTCTTGCATGTCCGGGATCGGTGTCGATCAACATGACTTTTGAAAGGTCGCGGTTAAGGTAGGACAGATCCTGCATCTTTGGTCAGTGCTGTCACGCTAAGGCCGTTGTCATTGTGCACAAACCTTAACGTATCCACCATCCTTGTACAACGTTGCTTCTCTGAATAACGGCCACTGGATTATCCTGTAAGGATCGAGCTTGCGGATCACTTGGTCTGCCATACTGCTTGGTTGCGTTGTGAACAGCACTAGCTCGTAGTATTGACTGAGATATCGCAGAAAGTAGTCCACTCCAGGTCTTTTCGCGATGCGCCACCCTCGTTCTCGAGTCCATTCTTGATGAATCAAGAGGTCTTCTAGACTCAGCACAAGAGTCATCGGAGGTTGGAGGTTCGGGTCGTGCTTGGGGAGCAGGGTTGGGAAGGCTGGTTCGTTGTAGTAGTCCAAAGTCGCAGCAAGTCTTGCTTTCACACGGTTGTAGAACAGTCCAATGCCCCAGCCAGACGGGGCTTCAGGGTGCTTGCGAGCCTCCTCTTCTGACTCCCAATTCCGCCCAAGGTATACCGTATAGCCAATTAAGCCTCCGAACATGACAAGGTATGTGTATTTGATGATGTTGTTCTTTTTCTTCTCGTTCGACGAGATATATGCACTTTTGGGAAGGCCTTCTGCACCCCGTCCCCCACTGCTAGGTGTAGGCTCTGAAGGATCTTCCGTGATGTTGAGGCTAGATGTCGAAGCCTCCCTTTTCGAACGTGCCTCGCGCAGTTCCGCATCAAGGGTAGATGGTATGCCCTGTGTGAGGTCCGGCAAAGGTTGCTGAGCACCAGCTGTCTGCTCACCCCTGACAGTTGGCTCGTCCCCTGAGACAGGCGATCCTAGATCTTCACTTGGATGCTCAACAGGACGAGAAGCCGCGGGGCTATATCTCTCTGCACTGGAAGAGGCCCCAAATTCAGGGTGCGCCCGGGCTTGAGGTGGACTTGCAGACGATTCGACAGGCTGATCCACATCTTGTCCTCTTGAGATAAACGGAAGCTCTTCCGAGCTTTGAGCGTCATTTTTGGGACCATTCGTAGAGGTTTCAAATTCGGGCTTAAGGTCTGAGTACTCAGAAGCGCTAGGCTCCTGACTCTGGGGGGAAGGTTGTTCGTGTGAAGTCGCGTTTGCTATCGTACCATGGTTGTGAGGTGTCTGTTGCCACGCTGGCCTTGCAGCGGAAGCCGGCAATTTGTAGTCATTGTCAGGTCTTGACTTTCTATCTCTGGCGTAATATCTTGTTTGATTCAGGAGGGACAATCGAAGCGCAGGCGAGAAATTTCGAGGCCTCAAAAGAGGCACTATTGCACGACCTAGCATCACTCGCTGAGCATTGTAGAATATCGACAGGACGAGCAGAATGCGTCAATGTCAATAAATCTCACGATATCCTCTTCTTAGAGATTGATGCAGACTGTCCAACGATTTTATGCGATGGATGTGCTTTTGCTTCCATCTCCAAATTTTGTCCCCGCCTTGGCACTTCTAACAGAACGCTTTTGAAATCGTTGCTTCCGTCACTCTGTTCCCGAATGTGCCGTCACATTTCACCGCGCAGAGTTATCCCTTTTGTATGAAGTTCATCCATCATGGCAGTTCTAGCCTTACAGCAAAGTGAGGCGCTGACAATACATCACCATGCCGACGGGCGGTGAGGCCTCAGGCTGTGCCCGACAGGCACCTGTACCCACTTCCAGAAGTCAGCCTTGCTGGCGCTAGCGCACTCTGAGATTCTGTCCCTGCGTGTAATGTTAGGCCAATCCTTTGTCCTCTATACTCCCGACCGCATCGACATCAGCGACTGCGAGCAAAGCTCCGCCTTTAATCGGCCCCATGGACACTGCGAGAGATGAACGGCAGCAAGGTTCCGACAGCGGAATGGGAATTGCAAGAGACGGGTTTGTCAACCCTCGTGCAATCACAGGAGTCAGCGCAGGGAGCTCTCGAGGAATGGCAACACGCCCCTACCGACTCCGGCGTCGGTTACGGTAACGAGGTGGACATGAGAATATCACAGTTGGACTATGTGGCACAATGGCCTCCGGCAACTCCTTGTCGGTGGGAGGATAGTACAGCTGCGTCTCCTTCCTATATATATCCATCACAACCATTGGTGTCAAGTCAGGAAGACTTGTGGAATGGATACGCCATGAGCTACCATGGCACCGAGCATGTGGGAGACCAACAGACGAACGTCGCTAGCTCTTTACAATCCTTTGGGAGCCACTCGCAACTCAACAAGCGTGACTGGAGTAAGGTCGATAGTTTGAGCACGGGCTCTGAAGTCCAGAGCACTGACTACCTGTCTCCGGAGGGTCCACAGCAGAAGAGACCCCGAGTCATTACCACAACATATCAGCCTGCGTGGTATCCTCTCGCCGATGACGATCAGCACGAAAAACCCTCAGAAAACAACACTCAGATGGACAGTACCATGCATGGCCCTATGGAGATTTTAGAAGATTACATGGGCATAGCCACACTCTACTCGGCAGCGCCTGTGCCGTCTCTGCCAACTGAAACTCGGGCTCTGACGCCACTTCCTAGGCAAGCCCTCAATCAACAGACGTATCACAATGGAAAGGTCGATGCTTCAAGTCCGATAGACCTAGACAACAGGTCCATCCCTGAGGGTGGAGATCCATTTGCATATGATGTTGAGCCAACGGCGTATCATGCAACCTCGTTCCTTGGAGCAGCAGATTCGTGTCAGACGTATCCACCTCTCGACTATCCACATTGCAATGGAATATCCGACACGGCGACGACGCACAACTCAGCTGGCCCCTCCCAATGTGACATTACAGAATCTGAAGAAGAGGCTGCAGAAGAATGTCGGTGTTCTGATGGTGAAGAACTCCCTAATAGGGAGTGCGACACATGCTTTGGAATGGTAAGTTCACTTCCTCCGTTTCATATAAGACTGGTGTACATTGAACGTATGCGTTGGGAACTTCACATCCATCACCTTCGGCTATGTACAAGCTTCTGTTGGCAATGTCGTGAACAGCTTGTTTCCACTCTCTACTTGTGTGCACTTTATTATGCTTTTAACTACTGCGCTGACCTTCGACAAAGCTACAAGTTGATGCTGCTAAATTATGCCCATTTTCCACCGATGATGCTGGTCTGATGGAGGTCTCATTAAGGGTCCAAGATGATCTGGGAACAGTCCACCTCCAAGACTCGAACAAATATGCAGGTCTTCTCGACCACGCCACCGCCCGAACTCTGGGACAACTTACCCACAAATATGTTGTCGATTTTGCCGCGTTTATATCTGTCCATGTCACTTCGACTCCGAAGTCTCGTAAGAAGGCAGATCCAGTACAGAGCAAGCTCCAGATTGTCATGTATGGCCTTGAAGAAGATGGTGAAACCATTGGATGTCTTTTGTCAGCTAATGGGCTGTACCTACAGCATCCGCGGCGCTATGACCTCTCGAAGAAATACTTTAACCCACACTACCTTGCCAGACCAGGACGAGAAAATCACCTCCCAGCCTACACTGCTACAGAAGGATATCCGGACTCCCCTTCTAACATTCCAATACTTGATGAGGTTGACAAGGGCCGCATTCTGCGAGTCTTTGATTGCGCGCAGGGTCCTGAAACTTTCTCTGAGCTTCAGTTAAGCAGCAGTCTTAAGACGGAGTTGAAGACGTACGTTATACTTTCCTTCTTGATCATTCGGTCGTGGCTATCTCAGCCATGAAGGTTCTAAAGCATTCGCGTCGCCCCTTTTGAAGCCTCGCTAACAGTGCCATAGTTACCAGAGAAAAGCCCTCGCATTCATGTTTGAGAAGGAAAGCGGAGCAGTTGAAGGCGCCCAGTTCCCTACTTTGTGGGAAACTAGACAACTCTCAAACGGAAATCAAAGGTACCACGCTCCTCGACGTAGTGCATACTCCACAAAGCTCTGAACGCTGATACCCTATTCATTATTAGATATTACAACGTTGTTACCAATTCGTTGGACGCGAAATTTACTGAGAGGTATCGCGGAGGGCTTCTCGCAGATGTACGCATCACTTTCAAAGAACTTCATTTTCCTTTGCACCCTTTATAGCCGTTCATGCTGCTGACATGGCCTAGGATATGGGCTTGGGGAAAACATTAACCGCATTAGCTTTGATAGCAAGATCGGTTGATGCGGTGGCCCGCGATATGAATAATGCGGACGTATACTCCGGCCTGCGAACGATGACCTTAGTGGTCACTCCTAAGTCAAGTGCGCATTCCCTGTATACTTTTCAGGCGTTGTCCATCCTCGACTAACACTGCACAGCCATTCCTGTCTGGGAGGACCAAATCCAGATGTAGGGCGATTCCATTGTTCATCTCCGACCTCAGTGATGCTCACAAGGCGACAGCCACTTTGAAGATTCCAGCCTCCGCTATTTTGTCTATCATGGCTCCAATCGACCTGTCGGTGACTCAATACCCGCGGGTTACGACATTATCATCACTACCTATGAGACTCTCAGCAATGAATGGAAATCACGAGTGTCCAAGCCACTTCATTCCCACCATTGGCTACGTGTTGTCCTTGACGAAGGTGATGCCCACCACAGTTTTTTTGGCGTCATGATTTCGCTGGTCAAATCTGACACATAGTTTGCAGCACATGTCATCCGGGATCGAAATTCAAATCGACATCGCGCTGTTTGCGAACTCAAAGCTCATTATCGGTGGTGTTTGACTGGCACTCCCATACAGAACGAAGTTGACGACTACGGAGCCCTACTCAACTTTCTCCGCGTCTCTCCTTTCACTTCCAAAAGAATGTTCGACCACTATATCACCGGTCCAATCAAAGCGCATAAAGAGAATGGCATAGAGAAATTGAAGAGACTGGTTCAATCAACTTCATTGAGAAGAACCAAAAAATCCGAGCTGAATGGACTTAATCTACCCTTACGAGAGAACCAAGTGCAATCAGTAGACCTCAGTACAGCGGAAAGATATGTATACAACTTCTTCAAGAAAAGGGCTTCCGAAATTGCATTTGGTAGTTCATTCGACTCCCAGAGCAGCAAGGCGGCGGGTAACATTCTTCCAACGATAATGAAGCTCCGACAAATCTGCGATCATGGCAGGAGGCTCCTCTCTTCAGTGGCTCTGAAAGCACTGGATCACTACGAACGATCTGGTCTTTCGGATGGCATCTATCAAGAGACTGAAATATGCGCCAACTGTAGCACTAACCTCGCGGAATGGAGCAGTGCCGAGATACCTCGCAACGACTTATCCTGCTCCCATCTTGTTTGCGGAAGGTGTATGGTGAGAGTCATAGACGACGATGACAGTATTTGCGACATAGCCTGCCCTCTTTGTTCCAAGCATGGTTCAGAATGCAACGTTGATGCCGCGATTGAATGTGAAAATCCTGAAAAGACCGTCAGCGACGTGTATGAACCTTCATCCAAAGTCCTGGCATTGGTTCAGAATCTGCGAAACGACCGGTCAAATTCTTCCCGATGCCCATCCAAGAGGTAAAGATTGCCTAGCTTCCATTGACCAACGCTAAACACTTCTAACTGAGTCCAGTGTCGTCTTCTCCTGTTGGACAAAGATGCTTGATCTGATCGAGCAGGCTCTCATCTTGGAGGAATTCAAATTTCGACGAATTGACGGTGGGAAATCTATCGCACAAAGAAGAACAGCCATGAAAGATTTCTCTGAAGACCAAAGCTGCACCATCTTATTGGCATCTATTGACTGTGCTGGCTTCGGGTACGGTGTTCATTGTCGCTTCACTGATGACCTTTTCTGACTGTGATCCAGGCTCGATCTTACAGCCGCCAATCGCGTTCATCTCATGGAACCACAGTGGAATCCCATGGCCGAAGAACAAGCTCTCGATAGGGTCTACCG
>Ga0335072_10001177_pt1 | contig 43392 bp, 37 predicted proteins | sample Lox_Sample_21_FD_206725 | JGI IMG/M metagenome (GOLD analysis project Ga0335072, IMG submission 206725) | Soil microbial communities from Loxahatchee National Wildlife Refuge, Florida, United States - Lox_Sample_2.1 | ecosystem: Environmental > Terrestrial > Soil > Wetlands | place: USA... | reverse complement strand
ACGGGAAGGGTGCTCGGGGTCCAACGTCGTCTTCCGAATCTCGACCACCTCCTCCAGTAGCTCGGCCGCCCGTCGGTGCTGGCCGTTGCCCATATAGGCACTGGCCAGCTCGTGTTGCGACGCCAGACGGGAAGGGTGCTCGGGGCCCAGCGTCGTCTTCCGGATCTCGACCACCTCCTCTAATAGTTTAAGCGCTCTCTTATGGTGTCCAAGATGGGCATAACATCTTGCTGTAAGCTCCTGGATGATCACGTAGTTCTTTGATCCTTGTGGAAATGCAGTTCCCAGGTTTTCGAGAATCGACGCAAGAAGAGCTATAGCTTTAGAATCGCGGTGCATTACATAGAAAAACCAACTAAATCTGTAGAAAACTTGTGACATTTCCAAAGGTTTTTCGTGGAAGCAATCATCAGGACGAAGATCAACACAAAGTTCTATATGGGATTGTAAACGCCTCCACAAAGGTTGATGGACACCATATCTTTCGATCGATAATGCCAATGCAGAAGCTGTACACGTCCATGCCGCTTTTTGACAAGGTTTCTTTAATCGATCTTTTGCCCATGCATGAGCGAGTGGATGCATCGATATATCATGGCTTTCGTTGATAGTTATGATTGAAAAGGAGGTGAGAACGTCAGCTGTTAGACGCAAAGACAAAATGTCCAACTTCCCAGAAGAATGACGCATGAAACCTGACAAACGAGACGAATGCCAGTGAGACAGAGTAGTCACGTCTTGAGATGACTTGTCTTCATCATGCGTCGGGATCTCCTGGGCATAGTTCCAGGCCTGGATAAACATAAGCTCTGGAACACGGTCAAAATGTAGAAACGCTAACAATCTCAGCATTTCAAGTGCGTCGCTGTCTTGCTGATCCGAAGATTCTTCTAATACATGGGCAGAAACCTCGAAAGTTGCGTATACATCACCATATGTCGATTGTGCTTGTTTAGGCCGAAATTGTAATAGTCGATGACGCTGGACCTGGAATTCGCGCGGGTATTCCTCGAGAGAGCAAAGGCGCTTCTTGATAAAAGCTCCTGCCTGTATGATGGCGAGGGCATGTAGCCCCAAAACATCCACCACCTCTTTTGCAGCGCTCTGCCGAACCTGCCATAGGTCTTCATTAACTTCTGAGGCTTTCAGAAGTAGTGTGGTAGCGTCTTCAGGATCCAAGTTGTCCAGTGTCTCTTGTCCAACTGTGCTATGCTTCGAGCAGTCTTGGTTGCGCGTAGTCATAAGGATGCTTCCTTTATGGCCTGACGGGAAGTATGTGGCGTAATCAATATAACGATCATCAGCATTATCCATTATGCAAAGCCACTCTTCGTTTATATTGGCAAGCCACAGTCTTGCTCCATCCAGAGTTCGATCTTGAATTTCGCATTTGTTTGCAATGTCGATAAAGCCACGTTCTAGACTTGTTTTGCTACTGGCATCGACCCAGAAGATAGCCCAGAATCTGCATTCAGAATTAGCAGTTAGGGTCTTGTGATCAAGTAGCAGGATCCTCACCTCTCCCGATTATCCTCCGCAAACTTCAAACAAACTTCACTTTTCCCGACACCGCCCATACCGATGATAACAAACCTTCGCTGCTGACGGTGGTCTTTCCCTGGAAATGAAGTACAGATCTTCTTCTCTAATGTTTCAAGGATTCTTTTTCGGCCTGTGAAGAAAGGATTGACTTGTCTAGGCACTAGCCAATGGTGATTATCTAGATGTATTCACTCTCGTAAGTAGGCTGTCTAAATGAGAACGATAAGAGAGTTTTCGCAAGAACATTTGATAGACATGGTCTGGAATAAAGACCACGGGCTACGACAGGAAGGAGAGATCACCTAACAATATATGAGAAATCTGTTCTTCCACAGGATGTGTGTGTTGATGAAAATTTCCAACATCCCAAGTCAATAAAGCGCCAAAAAGGCTGCTGCGTAAGAGTCACTTACTCTTGATTCCTTCCATTTCTTGTACAGCCTGCGGCGCAATCAACAAGAGTAATGCTTTCGCATAAGCCGCAGCAGTCGCTGCTGAATATGGCTGCCACTTCTTGTTCTTATGTGAATCAGCGTAATCACAGATACCCCGTATGACCAGACAAGGAAAGTTGTCTGTGAGGCCAGCCGCTTCCATCTCGAAACAAATCACATCATCTCGCTCTGCTAGTTGGTCGCGGGTAATGCCATGTTTCATCACTTGATTTCCAGAAGCAATATTGCCATAATGAACGACAGGGAATGAATCACGACGGCTTGGCCTCGCAATTATTTTGAGGCCATCACAGTGTTGACAAGACTCATCATTGTCGTCGATATGATCATAACTTGCCTCGAAAAGCTGATCACAGTCAGCGCCTTGATAGGCGTATTTCATGGCCCAGTCGGGATACCACCGTGCAAAGCCGCTGGAAATGTGTTCTGACAATTGCTTCTCCAACCCATACTGTGTCTCGAGAGATGAAATGGCCGTGAGGAGCATGGGTGGCGGCTTGTTTAGTGCTCCAGTGCGACGAAATTGGCCTTGCTTCTCGGTTTTACCCATGTCGTATTGCACCACTCCTGTTCCAACTCCAGTTGGCGCTGAGACAACGATATCACCAAGTCGAAGGTCAAGTCTCTTTCCCACCACGCTTGGTACTCCGCCGCCAATTCCGACCATAAGACCAAATCGAATGGATGGAAAACTGAAGAGCATCGTGTTTGCCACGATTGCTGCGGAACTTGTGCCTGTCTGGTATTTGGGCAGGCAGGCGATGGCAATATCATGATTCCCTATACGCCCTAAAGCGTAATTATTTTGATCGTGTATGTTGTTCGGTAATGCCTGATGGCGTTCATCCAGCATGGCCTGTGCGGCAACGAACTCGGTCGGTAACGCGCATATCCAGCCTACAGTATAGTCCTTGTGTGTAAGACTTTTCGTCATGTCTGCCATGTGAAGGCTGCTCGTTGATACCACGGCCTGAAATAAAAGAGGGTTGACACCCTATAAAGCCTAATGAGTGCGACCAAGGGCAGGAGTGGACGAGAGGTGATCGATGAAGCAGGGTCGATGGAGGGAGGGTCGATGGAGGGTAGGGTCGATGGAGGGGAGGGTCGATGGAGGGGGGGTCGATAGAGGGAGGGTCGAGGGTCGAGGGTCGAGGAAATAAATCCTAGGCGACTTGAGCATCTGGCCCAAGAGACGTGGAGTACGTCCTGACCACGACCAGAGGAATATTTCTTGGATGGGATGAACACCTCATCTTGCTTTACGGAAAACAAAGAATGATGGTGGTGCAGCCTGATCTGAATCGTAACGGGTGCAGACTAGTGGGTTACCTTATTGGCCGATTCTAAGCACTTATAGGCTTCCAATCTATGTACTACGTGCCTGATCTAGCTATGGGAAGCTCTCAGGGCCTTATCGGCACTCTGGGACCTTAAATCAGTTTCACTACGGATAATTTTGGCGAGTCATGGTAGGAGCCGCAGTTTGGGGCTCGATAGCTCTTTCGTCATACACTGCTTAGTAAGTATTCTCCCCTCCCTGTGACAATGACGACAGCAGTCGGCCCTTCTCCAGCAAGACTTATCAGTTCTTCTGAAGTTGGGCTGAGTAGGAATTACTGGCATTTGGTTTAGAACGCTGTCTACTACCTCGGCCAAAGATGTAATTTTGTGGCGGTCGGGTCGCTGGGAGCTTCGTCAGGCATGCCATTGCCCACGACCTGAGAAGGACGCGTAGGATGTGCTGATAATAGCGACTGTTAGCAGTAAGGCAGAGTCTGCATTGTGGCAGAGAGGAGTAACATGAAGAAATCAAAAAGCTTAACAGCGTACGCGGAAGTCCAAAATCAGCTACAGAGCAAAAATGAGTTCCAGTGAATGAGGATGGCAAGCCAGAATTCTCCGTCAATCCTGATGGTCCTAAGCAGCAGATTTCAGCTCTTCGCATTAAATATAGGACTAGCTCTAAAGTCTTAACTCCGTAGTGTTATAACCGCTGTAATATCCGAGGTCATCTTCCTATATGATGGAAGGCTTTTCAACCTTGTGCATACAACGTGAGGAAGTCTTTGCAGTGCTCTGAGAAAGTGCGAATCTGGGCAGACGTGTTTTCTGATACTGCGTTTCACGGGTTTGAGGCATGCGCTTGGTGGGCACACGCCTATTGGGCCTCGAGCGATACCACTCCAGCTCCGCTACTATCCGACAGCAGTATCAAGGCATGGCATCGAAAATGGTGGCCCAAAAGTTCGATATCAACTCTACGTACAAAATGAATTCCGGGCATGAGATTCCAGTGCTAGGATACGGGGTAAGATTGCTCATTTTCTATTTTCCTCCACGCTGTTGTTACGCATCTTTTATCCTTCCACTGCTTGCACGTTCTCCTAGAGCCCCTTCTTCGATGACGTGTGCTGATATGTTCTCATTCTGTATACCGGGGGACCAATGGAGATCGTAACGCACCCTCAGCATTTCTTGCTTGTAAAGCCTTCCGTTAGCGGGATATCCTTACATACACCATATATTTCCTCCGTCATTCGTATGGTCTTACGGCATAGGCAGAGATTAGAGTTCAAAATCTCTCAACTCAGCTGACAGAGTGTACTGTAAATGCAGGTCTATCAAACGTAAGTTCCAAGACTGCGTCTGCCATTCTTAATTTCCGAATCCGCGAGACCGCGGCATTTCTGTGTTGGGCTTTATCCGTGCATGCCTGAATCAATCTCGATAGGCCCGCAGATATCACCGAATCCGTCACCCTCCACGCCTTCCGCACCGGATACCGCCACGTCGACTCTGCCCGGGCGTACCGCAATGAGCAGCCTTGCGCCGATGCTATCCGTGCGTCTGGCATCCCTCGCGAACAAATCTTCTTCACAACTAAAGTTGCCCCGCGTAGCATGGGTTACGATGCCACAAAGGTCAGTTCCATCTCCTGAATTTACGCACCACTAGCCCAAAAATCTCATCGTCAAGCCCTTATCCTCTATTCTCCTCACTTCTTAACTCTCTGCATCTAGCAATCAATCGCATCCTCCCTCTCGCAGACCAAACTTTCCTATATCGACCTCTACCTAATCCATGCGCCCTACGGGGGAGCGGAAGCCCGCAAAGGCACATGGAAGGCTCTGGTCGAGGCGCAGAAAGCCGGCCAGATCCGCTCTCTCGGAGTCAGCAACTACGGCGTGCATCATCTGAACGAACTTGAGGCCTACATGAAAGAAGTGGGAGGGACCTTGGATGTCGGGCAGTGGGAACTGCACCCTTGGCTGCAGCGGGACGACATTGTGAGCTGGTGTTATGAGAGAGGCGTGGTAGTGGAGGCGTACTGTCCGTTAGTCCGAGCTCAGAGGTCAGGAGAGGAAGTTTTGAAGAAGTTGGCGGACAAGTATGGCAAAACTTGGGCACAGGTGTTGGTAAGATGGAGCTTACAGAAGGTAAGTTCCTGCTTCACGGTTTGGGTGTCGGGGAAGATGAAATGCTTTACTGACTTTCGACAGGGTTTTGTGCCGTTGCCAAAGAGTATCACGCCGGCCCGGATTGAGGAGAATGCACAGGTCTACGACTTTGAACTTTCAGAGGAGGACATGAAGAGTCTGGAGACGGGAGAGTATTCGCCTTGTTCATGGGACCCTACGACTAGCAATGATTGAATGGCACTAGCTTGCTGGACTAAGAGCATTTTGCACCTCATACACGTCCCCCGCTTAGCTTATATCCGACCAACGTACCTTCGTTGCCTTGCTGCCACCTCGCGCCAATCTTTCCGTCCCTTGACCTGTAACTCTCCACTGTTCTAACGACACGTCCCTCCACGGGAGACGCGATACAGACCCGCTTTATCGCTCTATCTCCTATGTTGAACCTGTGTCGGCGCTGTCAATGGGATAAGTCAGACTCGAGCATTCTGTGTTGAGCCACAAACCTGGACAGCCGTTTCCGTCTGCCTCATGAAGCGCCCTTTATACGACGCAGACATCCAACGCCGTGGTTTGTAAAGCGCCTCACGCCAGGAAATTTCATTGCGTTTGTGGACGATAGCCCTATCTTCCAAGCGAAGACACACCCTAAACGGGCCCATAACCACCCCTCAGGCTAGCATTGCGTTCACGTCGGCCCAAACCACAACAACGAACCGACGAGTGCCTTCACGGATAATGCCGCCCAACCCTTCACACGAACCATGCACACTCGTAATCATCCTCGTCCCAAACGGCCCCGGAACCTCCACACCAGCCACAGGCCATGGCATGCATCGTCGAGCTCAGCGACCCCGCGCCGGCGAGGGACATCATACGCCTTACCACTACATCCCGGAGCCGGAGACATACTATCTCGTCGTCACGTTCGGCGTGGTCGTGTCGTGGCGGAGTTGGTACTGGCGGCGCAGCTGTGGTGCGCGAGATTTAGGGGTCGGTGAGGAAGTAGTGCTTGATCATAACCTCGACTTAGCTTCTTTCAATGATGGCGGTGTGCGGGAGAAGGAGATGGATGGGTCGTTTGGAGTTGTGGGGATTGCGTATTCGGACGACAGGGCCGAGGGGTTGGGGCATGAAGCTGAGTACGAAGTGCAGATTGGGACGGGGAGGGGAGGAGGGTTTAGGAGGTGGTGGAGGGAGAGGTGACTGAAAAGGGGGGATGCCTGGGTGATAGTAGCACCTAAGTGAGAGGTGGGCTTGGAGTAGTGTGGTGTCGGCTTTGCTAGAGCGAAGCAGTGTGTACTAGAATATTGCTGTAGTATTTGAACTGTATATCAACCGGTACCTCCAACTACAGAGCAACACTCGAATAGAAATGCCACCTTTTTGTCAATCAACGCAATCCTTCTCCTCGATCGACTTCCACCGCTCCTTCTTCGCCAGCAGGCGCTGTTCACTTGTGGCCGCTTTCCACAGCCCCCACAGCCCGCTGATCGGCCATTTAGTAAGCAGCCAATAACTCCAAGATGTCTTGATCGCTTTTTCTTGGGCGTCAACGTCCGTTCTCACTTTATCGTAGACACTCGGCAAGGAAGTGGCGTGGTATTTTGTGCGGAGCGCGTCATACCACTTGCGATCGTAGATGGACCAGAATTCCGTCTCGCTGTAGTACGTATTTGCGTAGAGCCATTTCATACCGCCGAGCTTGCGGAGCTTGGCTTCTAGATGGCGATTGAGTTTGAAGAACGCGTAGCGATCCGGGTGGCCGTAGCCCCAGAGGCCGACATTGAGCATCGGTTTCAGCGTCTTGCCGTCGGCTTCGGTCTCGTTGGAGTGAGGATGGAAGGTTGGTAGGATTTCTTGACGCAAGGGGCAGAGCCACAGCGGATAGATTTCGAAAGTCATGTCTGTATATTTGATGAATTCTTCGACGGTGGAATACGGCAATGCAAGGTCCTGGATGACGTATTGGGTGGAGAAGCCGCTGGCGTGGAGCGCTGTGTACATCACTCGCGTGTGCAGGAGGTCGTCTAGGAACCAGCGTGTGAGCCAGTTGAAGGGCGTATAGAAGTAGTGGAACGCAGAGCGTCCGACCCAGAAGCCCCCCCTGTCGTATCGAAAGAGGTATTCGTCAAGTGGGATGAGTTCAGTGGTTGTCGCGGTAGGATTATTGGAGAGTATGTCTTGGACGTGGAGGTAGAACCAGGGGTCTCTCGCTCTGCTGAATTGACGGATTGGAAGGTTGGCATCGGAGGTGTCGGTCATCCGGCCGGTGATTATGACGCCATTGTTGAGTGAGAAGAGGATGCCGTCGATGTAGTCGAGATCGGGATCAGTCGTCAACTTCTTGAGCTTCTGTATAGCTTCGGAGACACTGGAGACGGGATGATATGTCGTCTCCACGTACTTCTTGGCTTCAATCAACTGAAGTTCGAGTAGAGTAGTGATCCCTAAGCTCCCGACCGCTCCTGCAGCGCCGTTAAACAAGTCTGCTCTCTCCGTCCGAGAGGCAGTGACCATGTCTCCGTTGGCAAGAATCATGTTGACGTAGTTTATGGTCCGGTCGAAAAATCCATACTTGAATGATGAGCTTTCACCTGAAGTACCAGCATAGCCACCTCCGACGGTGATGCCAGGGAACTCCATGACAACGGGCGGTACTAGGCCATACTTCATCGTTGTCTCGACGAGGCGATCCATTGGCACATTGGGCTCGACCAAAGCAGTCTTCTTCTCCTTGTCGACCTTGAGGACGTGTGAGAGTCTACTGGTATCAATCATCTTGTCGCGTCGGAAGGGAGACGTGCGGGTACTATTCGTTGAGCCATGGCATATCCGAAATGACTCCTTTCTATCGTAGAAGCATCGCACATTGGCAGCGATGGCGGCGATGGCCTTATTGTGCCTCTCCATGATCTAGCCCTGAAGGCACAATGATTAGATCTATCGGCAAGTATGATCCCCCTTTCCTTCCCGTAAGTGCATATCAAAATACTAGATTGAACATAGTTAAGCTGCGTTGACATCTACATGTAGTAAGGGCCCCCTGATGGAGAGCCAATAGATTTTTCCTGGAGCCGAGAGTTCTCTGAACCAGCGGCAAATGTTGGAGGCACGGCCCAGCCCGCGCGTTAGGCCTTATCGTCGAAGGGTTTCAGCCAGGCCCAAGGCCCAGACAGTGATCTGGAAAGGGGGGTTAAGGCCGTCTAATAATAGCGTGCTGGCCCCCAATTCTGTGGCAAATCATCATTGAGGCCCCCCTAATTCAAGTCATTCCACATCGCGCAGAGTTATTCACACAATCGGCTGTATGCGCCGTGCGAGTAAGCACAAGAGAGGCTGAATCTGATGCGCGGCACGTTGTGGGCCTTGTGACCGTCCCAGACCAGGCCCTATGTTTGGGGCTAGGGAGGCTCTTTCTGCAAGTGGTGATGGTCAGATGGCCAGTTGGCCAGTTGTTCAGTTGTCCGTCAGTCCAACCAGGAGAGCCTAGTTCGTCACCCTGAGAAGGCTCTGGGATCATTTTCGCAATTCCATTCCCCGAGATCCGATACAAAGAGGTGGTAGCCTGAGGCTGATGGCCAATACTTTCGTTTTGCTCTAGTCGAATTCGTGCTCTTACGTCACGTCGAACGTTGTTACCTGCTGATTCTTCGTCGGCGGTACCTGGCTGGGACTTTTGAAAGACTCGCAGCTTTCCCAGAGACAAATATCGCTTTTCCATCCGACATGGCTTCAGATACAGGCAGTCTCCCCCGCAAGAGGATCATAGTGTGCTGCGATGGCACCTGGATGGACTCCGACGGCGAACTCCAAGTCCCTTCCAACGTAACCAATATCTGCCGCGCCATCAGATATGAAGGTACCAACAAGCTCACCAGAAAGGCGATTCCACAGGTCGTCTACTACCAGTCCGGCATCGGCTCAACGGCAGACTCTTTATACGGCAAATACATCGGTGGCGTCACAGGCAAAGGGATCTCAGAACACATCCGCGAATCCTACGGTTTCATCTGCCATAACTACTCCCCAGGCGACGAGATCTTCCTCATCGGCTTCTCCTGCGGTGCGTTCACGGCACGTTCTGTGGCGTCACTGATTCGCACCGTCGGCCTCCTCACGACTATCGGCATGAGCTATTTCTACCAGATCTTCCAGGACTGGGAGTTTCAGCTCAAAGAAGGCTGGACGACCGCCTACCCCAATGAACCTTGGCCACACCGACCACCAATCAATGCCCCAGAATATCGGAGGAAGCTTCTGGAGCTCGAGCTCACTAGACCCGACATACCAATCAAAGCCGTCGCTGTCTGGGACACAGTCGGTGCCCTGGGCATTCCTTCAATCGCTCTTTTTCCACACGCACCGAGTACAGACTACGCCTTCGTAGATAGCAAGGTAGACCCAAACATTGAATACGCGTTCCAAGCTCTCGCTCTCGATGAACACCGCCGCGCCTACAGGCCCACGATTTGGGAGAAGCCAGACGGCCAAGAATGGCCACGTGTGTTGAAGCAGGTCTGGTTCCCGGGCGTGCATGGCGACATAGGTGGAGGCCATCACAATGCGGATCTAGCAAACCTGACCCTCGCCTGGATGATTTCCCAGCTCGACGAGTTGATTGATTTCGACTATGGATATGTGGTGCGGCTGAACAGGCTGAATATGGAGCGCCATAAGCAGATGGGTAGGCCTGTCCGAGAGTGGGGGACGGGGAAGATTCACGACTCGATGACGCTCTTTTTTCGACTCGGGGGGTCGAAAACCAGGACGCCGGGCGGGTATCGTGAGACGGAGCGGAAGCATGGATCTGGGAGTGAGGGCTTGCAAACGACGAGGCGGAAGCTGGTGAACACGGGTGAGAGGATCCACCCAAGTGTGCGGATACGAATGGGGAGACAGGGGCTGGGGTATAATGACAAAGGAACGTATGACTCGGAAGCACTGCAGGGGTGGACGATGAAAGCGACGGAAGAGGTAGCGCCACCAACACCCGTTGATGTCCACAGTCCCGGCGCGGTGCTGAAGGGGAGGATAAGTGATGTGAGATGGGTAAAGACGATTCCGGGGGACAAGGAGACGCCCGAATTGGTCTTGCCGGAGGACGAGCTGGGGAGTCTGGAGAGAATGATATTGGAGTCTTGGCCGGAGCTGTATGAGGAATTTGACACCATTATGCCAGGTTCTCATGCAACGAGCATGCGAAGGAGCTCGACGTTTCCGTCGGATCATCCGCATAGCGATGGGGTTGCAGCACAGGTGGATACTAATGCGGTGAACATGAAGCCACACAGGGAATCGACGATATGAGATGAGGACGATGTAGGATGAGTTTGTTATGGGCGTTCTTGGCAATGCATGCGTTTGACCTTGCTCTACCTGGCGTTGATGTAGACGTGTAAAATATCCAATGTATAACATGTAAGGTATACAAAGCAATTGTTTGGCATCCTTCAGAATCAAATGGAATTGTTAGAACCTTGGTCGAGCAATTTGACAGTAAGTGGAAGCGATCGCATCTTCCGCTTAGGATCTGGCTCACGCTCACCGCTGAACACAGCTGCACATCATCCTTCTCACCTTTCTAAGCGCTACTCCAGTCGTTGGTGAAAGGGAACTCAGCTCATCCAAGGCTCACTCCCAAGCTCAGGGTCAGAGCGGTAAGGCTCACCCTCCAGGATGAGGAAATACAAATGATTGTGCCTTCAAATCACTCAGTCCCACTCTATAGCCCGCTCTCTTCAGATCCCAACTTAATACCTCGACGGCGGATAAGCCTCATTCAGCTCAACAGGTTTTCCATGGCCAACAGTAACCCCATCTCCTAGAATATAAATCACCCCATTAACCACAACAGGAGCCGTCCCATGCCGCGAGGTGGTTATGCGGCAGTTCTTCCCAACGGGAGGTAGCATGCGTGTTTATTGCGCCCAACGCCTTCACATCCACCCTGTCCGCTGTCGCGCACGCACCAGTGAGCCAGACGCCAGTTTCTAATGGCAGATGTCCAGTTGTTTCCTGCTCCTTGCCCCTTGCCCTTGAAAGGAAGACTCTTCTGACCTTGGAGAGGGAGAACCTCACGGAGTGTACTGCTTCGGAAGTGTAGTAAATTGGGTACTTCAACGAGTTGGAATAAAGTGTTTGGAGTCGTCCTGCTGCTGGCTGAACGATTCGGGAAACGCAGCTATTCCACCAACGATCCCCACGATCATGAATACAAGGGATATGATGGACCAAATAACACCCCAACATTGTGAAGAGCCTCCATACTTCTTGGCAAAAACGCTGGCGTCGGAGGTGTTTACTTTGCGAAGGATGAGATCGTCGCACTATCCAAAGAATGTTGTCAGCGCAGGAAGGGAAGACGGGAGGAGTGTTAGGTTGAGGGAAATCTCACAATGTCCCAGACGCTGTAAAGGGCAGACATGACACCTATGAAAAGCTGCGCAGATGGCTCATGTTAGCTGACTCGGTCCCAACTCTTGGAGGTGGGGGCAGACACTCACCACTACGAATCTCAACGGCTCGGCATGGTCGATGAACCAGCACGCCACGAGCAATCCAATAGCGAGGGTGATGGTTCCAATCGTGAGCCAGTCCTTTCGAGCCCACCAGAGTGTGAGCAGAAAGCAGACGCCCAAGACTATGCTGGCAATCTTGCTTGCAACAATGTCGAACCCACAGAATATGAGCAGAGCGCCGATAAGGGAGGACCCAAGATAGCCAGCTGGGAGTGTGATGGCGCTAATTCCTCCTTGCATGTGCGTTACTCCACCCTCTCGTGGATCAAGAGAGATAGATTTAACACGCCCTCCTGTGCAGCATGCCGTTATGGCGTGTCCAAATTCGTGAAAAGCTATGACAAGCATCTGTCGCAGTGATTCAGCAATCCCGGTCAAAAGTTATCGGCAGCTCCTTGATTAGCACTCACTTTGAAAGGCCATAATGACCAGCGAACGTATGGTAAGTTCCAAAGAAGCGCAATTATTACCACATAGGCCACTATCACGCCCAGTGTCACACCCTGAGTGTGATCCACGGTTATGCTGCGACGGGAAAGAAGATGGAGAGCAGAGAGCCTGGCGATGCCCGGACCTGCTGCCAGAACTGCTCGTCTGGCATTCCGTGGTATTTGTTCGTGGTCTAACCCAAAGTTGGCAAAGACAGTATGAAGGATGTCAACATGGCGAGAGGCAGCAGTCGCATACAAAGGAGCCATGGCAGATTGTGAGGTGAAAAGCCCTGAGAGCGCACGGATCGTGGTGTATGACAGCTGCCCCTTATTTAAGGTACCTGTGGAGACCGGCACTCACGCGTACTTTTCGCATGCACAATACTGCGCCTCAACACTCGCCCCTCGCCGTACTAAAAGACGACCAGGGCGCCCATTGGTCAGATGTAAAAATAACTCCTGCACCGCCTCAGTACTTAGAGTAAGCCAATCAACGGATAGGGGAGCTTGGTCATTATCTAAGCTGCCTCACCCTTCTGTTCACCATCCGCTTCCTTTTGCTCTCTTCTACTCCCCAAAGCTTCACCGTCGTCTTCCAGTCTTCTGTGGGCACAAAATAAGCGATAGAGGTGTACATTGTAGGGAAAGCGAATACATATGACAGCTACTGCCTGTCAGAGATTGAAAGCCGACAAACTCAAATCTACAGCTGTGGCTAAGTTACAACCTCAGTACCATTCACATGATGAGCGCCTTACAGAATAATCCAATGCACAACAAAATCATAGAACCAGGAGAACACTGTGGTCCATCTCCTAGCTGCCTGAAATCTCAATGGAAATCATAGCCAGGCTACTTGGGGGCCAGGTCCAGCTTCCTCCCTGCGGCTCTAGGGAGCGATAAGTCAGAGCTCACCCAACACTCACCTAGGCTCAGGATTAAAGCGGCGATGCTCACTCTCTAGGGTGAAACCAGTTCAAGATGAACAGAAAAATCATTGTGGCTAATATAGGTATTCGCACTCAGGCAAAAATCACTGCGCATCACCTAGATTTCAATCGAGTTTCAGCTCCCTTCGGCTCACGTACCCTTTGCGAGTACCATGCAGTGCTCAAGCAGAGGGAGAATCATCACACACTGGAGAAAGTGGGCCTCGGGTTGTTCTCTACCCTGACGCTGGAGATGGGCATGTGGGTTGGTATTGACGTGAATCATTCTGCTGTAGTGCTTCATCTGAGTGTATCCGTAAATTTAGACCAATGGCACGTCCCCGCCTCAATCAACATGAAGATCGAGCTGGTAGTGATCAGAACGAACGTAAGTCCGAGCACCTGTCAAAACCCCTCGGCAAAGAGGTCAGAGTCCATCGTATGTAATTGAGGGGGCATAGGCCATAAGCATTCGGTTGACTGAGTTTCTCTCCGGGTTTTTTGGAGCTGTTTGAAGAAGTGATGGGCGAAACGCTCAGTTATGAGAAGACACTTCTCGCCAAATGCTCGTTCCAGTGCTTGTCCCTGGACACCTCTTTAGAGAGCCCTTTTGCTTAAGAGCTCGTCCAAGTACTCGTCTTGTAGAATCAAGCGAAAGCGTCCTGCGCGTTGGATCCCTATTCAAATGCCCTTTCTCTCGGTTGAGACGAATGGGCGATTGCGATAAGCGAAGACCAGCTTACAATTTCGGAGTAGACTCTCGAAGTGTCAAATCGTGAATGCGCGTGACGCATGGCTCTCCATCCGGGGATTTTATGACTCCTCTGACATGTGCCAGACTCCTGCCCGCAGCCACTACCTCAACTTCGAGTATGGCTTTCGTTCCCATGGGCACTGGTCGCAGGTAGGTCATAGTGAGAGTCCGACTGACCATCCGCCGGTTAAGAAGACCTGGATTTGAGATTGTGAAGAGTGTTGTTGATGTCAAGTGGTCTGAGAGGGTTGTAACCGCACCACCATGTAGAACGGCGCCCACATTGCATTGTAAAGGCCTGATTAGTACTTCGTAGACAACGCTAGCTGCTTCTGCACGGGCCGAGATCAGCGTGCAGCACTCACGCATGAGCCTTCCATCCCATGCTTCTGAACTAGCGCCCTGAACGAAAGGAAGCGCTCGGTTTTCGTACACAGTCCTCTGCGGGAGAGTGAGAAGTCGGGTCTAAAAGTATTTGGGGTCGTCGCCGCGCTTGATGTCATCGGCGGACATATTCGACGGGCTCTCAGCCTCCCTTGTCGGCGATAGTAAAGTGTCCGAGGACGGTTGTACAGGGTGGTCAGCCGGAAATGGCCACCGACTCTTTGTACATGTCCAAATACCGTAATACTTAGAGGCCTCGTGACCAGCTCTACGATGAAGGATTTGAGATTGTCGACAGAAGCTCTTATCCAAACCACCCCATTACAGACGTAGTGCCCACAGGGGTACCTGCACAGTTAGTTAGTAGTGGATGTCTCTTGGTGACACGGTGGTCAAGCTACATGTAACAGGGAAAGAAGCTGTTCCCAGTCTTGAGTTTTGAATTGTTGCTCCGAAGATTTCCCTTGGGTGCGAGCCAGGCCGAATTCGCCTCGGGGGTGCCGGGGTGGCCTCAGCTCGGCCTGTCCAAGCCCTGGATACCCCACAATGACCTTGTTCGTCAGCTGTTGAATGCTCCTCACCAATAAAAATAGGACGGACGCCAAAATCTTGACACTAAACCTCTTCCCTGTCGTATACGCGAATGAGGGTTAGACATCAGCCCCGTCAGCCTTGAACTCAGGACGGTAAGCTTTGCGACCTGGCGTTTACAGGGTCGCTCGAAGATGCAATCTTCAGACGACCAAATGTGTTGGAGTGAACCCACATCGTCAATATGACAGACGAACAGGATGGACTTGATGCTTCACTTGTCAAGAGAAAGCTAACAAAACGAGAACGCTTCCGAGGCGCAGTACAAAGAGGTGTCAGTAAAGTCAAAAAGTCCGACGAGGAGAGCACAAGAGATGGAGAGTTTACACTGAACGATGATGTGAAGGATTTCCTTGCGTTCAGATCTCCTTATTCGAAACCTGCTGTGGTGCCTCCGTCAACGCCAGACTCACAGAGACTTGACACAAGTCCATCGACACCTCCCTCCTCCAAAACCGATATAGACGGCTTCCTGCACAAGACCGATCCTTCAGACGTTCTGCCACACTTTCCTACTCCTTCACGAGACCCATTGCCAGTCCCCCGGATCGACGTCAACAAATCTCCTCGTTTTCCACACGCACGCGACCTGCTTGGGGAGAACGACAATGTCGATACAATATTTGCCCTGCGCATGCAAGATGACTCAGGAAGTCCACCTAGGCGCAAAGCCCGGCGACAAGGATTGGCAGTGCGCTTCAGCGACAACCCCCCAATAATTATTGGTGAAGGAGGCGATGACGCAGAGGAGCCGACTATATACCTCTTGGATAAAATTGCGAGATCGAGACCAGACGCACCAATGCCAGAACCACGGCAGCACCTGGGAGAAGTCCCATCACAACAAATTCCGCGAAAACCTGTCCCAAGCCCAACTCGGCACATATCGCCTCAGCACACACAGCCTCAAAGCCTGCAGAGCATGGAGTTTGATATGACTCTCGTGCCAGGATCAGTTCATGAGAGCGTACCAATACAAAATTCTTCAGTTAGGGTAGCAGACGCTCCGGCGTCAAGGACCCGGCGGCTGAGAATGCGGGCGGAGGAAGGCAAGACCCTGCGAGAAAGCTTCCATGAGTCGTCTTTTGATTCAGTTTTCGACTCTCCAGCTGATAATTCCCGTTGAGAATGAACCGACTCATTACTGTCACTGCGGCTATCTGGAATTCCCATCCGCCTAGGTCGTGGGGACTTGTTCTTATGACGCGTGACTCTGGCTCTGACCAAGAACATCGCAGAACGACACGCTTACACATTGAGGTAGAAGCTTGAACCCCGAACGGAGCGACTTTGTGATTGCGCCATTTTCAATGAGACAATCGTGGGCGTATAGTATTCCGAATTAGGTTCCTCTACCTGTCAGGTCCTTGTCGAGCAAGCTTTCTATTGTCGAACGGATATTGGGCAATTGTGTAAGTCCCAAAGCTCGACCATATCCTCGGCTCGAATAGGCAACGGCACAAACACTCCTCTAGGTATGAACAGTGGTGGATTGCAAGGGGTCAAGTTCTTTAGCCTTACCATACTTAAGGGCTGGCTCAATAGGACCCACCGACGGTCCGTTAGGGGATAGGAACCTAAATTGTATTCTAATTCATCAACCTGCAAATTGTCTAGAACTTGAAGACTCAGATTGAACCCTATCTCGATCAGCATTGTAAGTTGCTTTCACTTTCAGGCTGTGAACACGACATTGCTTCTTTTCCTCACCAACGTCTGCCCGCCAAAGTATTGCATTCCATACCGTCTTCTCGGCTCATCTGTTAAACGACTGCGTATTCCGACTCTGTCATAGATTCCCTCAAGACATGCCTCCAAAGCCAAGGCGGCAGAAACAAAAGCAGTCGAGGCGATGACAATATTCATTGAGATCCGCCTAAATATCTACGGCTTCGTCTTTGGGGTTGACACCGCTATTCTGGAAGCTCAGTATATTGCTAGCTAGAATCGAAATTACTCATATTTACTTCACAAGCAGCGATCATCACAAATCCGACAAACATGCGACAAGGTCTGCAAGGAAAATACGGCATTCTCGTCAACACGCATGCTGGCTTCCACCGACTTCCACACGAAACCAACTGCTTGCACGAGCCATGGGTGATGAAGGACCTCGTCTGGAAGATCGCAATCAACGACTTGCAGAAGCGATGGAGGACAGGCGATCTCCACATCAGGAGACACTCTTTCCGGGCTCAGTCTATGGAGATCTACTGCGTAGGACCGACCTGGAGTCGACCAGAGTCCTGTCTTCCTTCATAATGACATATGAAGATGAACGCACAAAGGTAATGTTTCTAGGGTGGAGTCACGTGGACAGGAGCCGATTCAAGAGACTTGTTGGAGGACAGCACTTGCTGGGGCAGATATGTCTCAAGCGATGTTCGTACAACCTTTCTGGGAGTTACTGCTTCCATTGCTAATTCGTTTCAGGAATTCCTGCTGACAGCGCAGAACTCGTACATGGCGCCTGCGTTGATCAAGATCGCGATCGAGGAGCTTCAGCCAGCGCGAGACAGGGTGGTCAGCAAAGAGGCGGGAGAAGGGTCCAAACAGATAGTTGAAGGCTACAGAAGCGGTGTGATCTTACCAGGGGGCATGTCCGGAAACGTTTCTAGCCAGAAGAATGGGTGACAAACTTGGCGAAGATGGTGGCATCGGTTGGATTACTCCAAAACGGGGGGACAGTCGAATGTGTGACCACGCGAGGCGCTTCGTTCGGGTGGGCTAAGTTAGTTCCGCGCTACCCCAGACTTTGTAGATCACAAGATTCAAAACTAGTCACCAACAATCACCTGCTACGTTCCCACTGACTTTGTGAGGCTTTCCATTCCTTCATTAGAACCCTCCTTCCTTCCTTAATGACGCCTGGAGTATTCAGAGAATCGGCGTTGTGGGATTGGCGGCTTTGCCCATGATAGGGGAACCGCGGCGCCGTCAACATGGGATCCCAGACTGCTTACTGGCTGCGCCTGCCACAGCTGCGCTTCCTTTCATTCTACCTGATCTGGTTCATCAGTACTCAATTCGTGTCAGCCTCTGTCATCGACACCTTTAAGACCTCGGCGGATGTTGCCGACCCTCCAGCTTTGCAAGCCAATGTCCCATCCGCTGCCAGATTGGTGAACGATGGGGCAGAAATTCGACCGTCGTCTACGCCCATCACATTGCAGGCAGTTCTCGATGCCATCCGAGTGATGCAAGATGAATACTTTGAGATCTTCACCGGGGCATGGCCCACTGCGATCGACTGGACTTCTGCTGTCATGGGTACACACGTTTCTGCAACCCTATCGAGCATCGTTACATCTGCCGACTACTCCTCCAGAGCTTGTGCGGAGGTCCTAGCTTGGGAAAATATTGTGGACAAATACTTTGCGCACACGTCGATGTTCTACTTTGGGGAGAACGCATTCGCTTTGCGCAATCAAGCTTACGATGATATGCTTTGGGTGGTTCTGGGTTGGCTTGAAAGCATCAAGTTCATGAATCTGCGAAAAGACACATACTGGGGGCCAGGCATTCGCAAGGCTTCTGATGCTTCCTGGCATGGCTTGCAGTTCAGTCCTCTGGCCGCGCATCGTGCTCGCATCTTTTACGATCTTGCTTCAAACGGTTGGGATACTTCCCTCTGTCAAGGCGGAATGAATTGGGATCCCCGTCTTACGCCTTACAAGAACGCCATCACGAACGAACTATTTGTTTCAGCTAGTGTCGCTATGTACCTTTATTTCCCAGGAGATGACAATCGATCTCCGTACTTGACTTCGACAAACTCAACAAGGCGCTCCCTTGACGCCTACAAACCCCATAATCCCAAGCACTTGCTGGCAGCACTTAACGCCTATTCATGGCTTCAAGACTCTGGCATGAAGAATGTGAACGGACTGTTTGCGGACGGATTTCATGTTCAAGGTTGGCACAAGTTTCCCAATGGCACCGTCTCTCCTGGAACTGGTAATTGTGACGAGCTCAACTCTATGGTGTACACCTACAATCAAGGCGTTATCCTGACAGCCAACAGAGGACTGTGGGTCTCTACCGGCAGCCAAACTTACCTTAGAGATGGTCACGATCTAGTCCATAGTGTGATCAGAGCTACTTGCTGGCCCAAGCGAACTGACGATTGGTGCGGTCTGGGCCGAAAAGGGGTTCTTGAGGAATTCTGTGATCACATGGGGACATGTAGCCAGGATGGCCAAACATTCAAAGGCATTTTCTTTCATCACCTCGCAGAGTTTTGCAGGCCTCTCTGGCCAGAAGAAGAAGAGTTCATGAACACGAGAATCGATGGTGGCTTGGACAGAAGCGCTTACCAATACCATCAGCTGCGATGTGCTGGGTATGGACCATGGATCAAGCACAATGCACAAGCCGCATTGGCTACGAGGGACGAAAAAGGTCGCTTTGGGATGTGGTGGGGCAGAGTCTACCCTGACGTCGAAAGCCACCATATGCGTGGCAGTCAACTAAGACCACACGAGGTCGACTACAGGAATGCAGGTGTTCCGAAAGACCCCAATAGCACATGGCTGCTCGAGGATGCTAAAGTTACTAGGGTTGAGAGTGCGGCCATTACCGTGGATTCGCTGGCGAAGAATGAAGAGCATGAGAAGGACGTAAATGAGCGTGGCAGAGGACGGACTGTGGAGACACAAAGTGGCGGTCTCGCGGTTTTGCGAGCTCTTTGGCAGTGGGAGTCGCTCGCTAACGGCGGCCAGAACTCGGCATAAGCAAAGAAAAAGCTGGTGGCAGTTTGCCTATTTTCTTAGAGCACCACTCATGTCTCCCTTGCTGATCAATGGATTCTCGCGAAGCTCCATATCGGAAACCACTAGGCATATCAGCATCCACCGGGCCGAATGCCATTGATTTGACTCGAATCTACCAAGCCGGGGAGGTGGATGACGGTCAACGGTTGGTTCAACTCTCCTCCAATGACTCCTCAAGGCGCCCCGGGGGCAAGAAATCGGAGCACAATCCCTGCGTTGTTCTTAAACGGCGAGTTATACCTTGCTTCTAACTTATGTATATGTGGAAGTCTCCATGGTCGTTGATATGACCTTTGCTTGCAGACTAGCAGTCTTCAAGAACCTCTGCTGAACAAAAGAGGAATGCTACAAAGGCGAAGATGAGTTTTGACTCGTCAACATGTCCACTGAGCTTTCGGGGTGCGAGTGAACGTCAGTGAGCATTCAGATCTTCAACAACACTGCCATTCTGAGCGTAGTGCTTTGGTTGGACTCGTTCGACCAAAATGTAGATCTCGGAGAACAACCCACGTCCATCCCCCACCCGAGGGTCCCAATGTCATCATCTCATTTCCCACCTAGAGATAGCGAGAAAGGCAGAGGTTGATCGCAATTCCTGCGGAGGAAATGGCTTCAAACTGGTCAACATGGAGTAGATTTGTGTATAGGTCACATGTGAGCGGGTGCATGCATACATTGTCGATAGGAGCAGACCTGCGTGCGTCTGTCTCAACCCAGCAATGCTGCCAGCAAGACAACATCTGCAGCAGATTGCGCAAGGTCTCTACCTGAGGATGTCCAGTGAAAGGGTTGTGCAATCCATTCAGTTTTAGTTGAGGAGTCTGCCCGGACGCCGCATGCCGCAGCCCGAAAACCCCTGCAGGTCGTAGGCGCTGGGACCGTTGTAATTTTGCCTTCTGGAAGACGTCATAAGGGCCCACCAGGGCAATCTCTTAGCCTCAGGCCTGCTGAAAAGCAATTGAAGCCCAGCACAACTACCAACCACTGCGGTGGAATTACAGACGTAAACTCGCCTCAGTGCCACTTGCAAGGTGACATTGCAAAAGTAATAACGTCTATGCGCTGAGACTGTGAGAATTGAGTCTAAACCAGCAATCTCTTGTTCTCTTAATCCCTCATTTCCTCCACTGGACTCCCACGCGAGCACGGACTCGTGTCGCAGGCACGAAGGGTATTCTCTAACTTTAGTGCATTTTCCAAACGCACCACTGACGTCGAATTGTTGCACTTAAAGGCCTGCCACCGAGCTTGACCAGTCCAAGTTACCGCTGAAACAGCCTGACGAGTAAGACTGGCGATTACCAACGGACAGCATATTCAGCCGGGGCAACCCCGGACTTCTTCTATCCATCACCGCCAGACTGCGCAGCATCAAAACAGACTTCGCGGTCCGGCAAGCTGCAAAAAATTCCTTCTCGAAAATCTATATCTCTAGCCACGCTGACAACGCCGACTTGATTGTCTGCCCTCTGCGGCGCAAAGAGGCACAGCGGCCCCCATTCTGCAAGCATGGCTGTACTGGAGTCACATCCAGCCGACCAGGCTACTCCCCCCATTCCGAGACCATCCACAAATTCGGGCGCGGACGGCGGCGCAAGTCCACCCTCGTCTACCAGCTCATCGTCAGAGGCAGAAAACGAAGAACCTAGGAAGTCGCGCTACGACCGGCCGCGGCTAACTACTCGCCAAAAGAGCAACACTATAATCGTACCCAAAGGAAAAGCTGTCATACAAACAGACGTCGAGTATCCACCCGACGATGCTCGAGCGATGAGTCCAAGGAGGAACTCGGAAGATGTGGAGAAGCTTGGACAAGAAGCCAGACAGAGTCTCAAAGAGTGAGATATATCATTGCTCTCCTTTTGGCAAACACTAACACGCCTCAAAGCCATGCGCAGACATTACAATCGTCACTAGCCGCGCTCGCTGAAAGAATAGACGAAGTCAAATCTGACCACGACAAACTTGAAAGCGAGAATAAGTTCCTGCAAGACTATATTGGAGGCCTGACAAGGACAATGTCGAAAGGCGAGATTGGCTCGACGTCAGGCAGTGGAAAGGGAAAGAAATGATTTCCCTCTCAAGCCTGCAAACCTCATCCGGCACTCCGGTCATCTTCGGAGACTCGGGGATCGATAACCGCGTTGACCTTTATATGAATTTGCATTACGACTTAGATCACTACCATCACATTTTGGCAAAAGCGCGGCGCTCTTTGTGGGAAATGGCCTGCCTGGCCAGAGCATCATCAATCCTTAAATGGCGCACTCAACTTCAGGATAAGGATAAAGAAAGTGCATTGGCTAGGAGCATAACGGCGGGCGGCGGGCGGCAGGACAGGTGTTTGATGGATATGTCTCATGGCTGGGTGTATTGTATCATCATTGGGAGCATCTTTTGGATACTGCTTGTCAAGTTCAGACCCGATGTCACTCGTTCTCTAATGCTAATCGCAAGGACTCGGGCATTACCTCTATACTACATCCCGCGTATCTCGTCTTCAGTGACGTCCGCCATCCCGTAGGTCTCTCTACACTTCTGTTGCATCATCTCTTCGCATCACAACTACCTTTCCTTCACTTCAGCCCAGCCTACGACCAATGCCATCAAGCAATAGCCTCTCCGCTCAGACTGTTGCTCTCCGCTTACAAACTGTTGCTATGATCTTCCTTTATTGTTTGTGGTTTCGGAGATTTCCTTTGCTGCATGATAATGAATTGCGACCCCTGTTCGTCCCCACCATCAGCGTCCTACAGTACTTGTCTACAAACTTGAGCGTACCCATTCTCAGCCCCCCGATTTCAACTTTCGCTGTCAGCCTATAATATGTTCCGCCAAGTAGGCATCTTCCTCTGAATCCCAAACTTATTCCTTAGGCAAGTGGTTTCGTCTTCTGTCAACAGAATCATCGTACTCACTACCTAACCGTGGAATCCCGCCTGGGCGCCACAGCGGCAACAACAAACTCATCGGCCCAATTGGAAAGCTACTCCTTACCACAAATCAAGCATACTGCGCTCCAAATTCACTCTGTTCCCACTCCACTCTATCCAGCACATAGGACGTCGGCACCAAAGCCTTTCTTCCCTCGACTCCCCTAACGATGCGCAGCGCCAAGCCTGACACACCGACATTTCATCGTCTGATGACAATTCCGGTACCTCCGATGCTGAGTCCATCGTCCCTAGCCGATATCATGGCAAATCATGTGGGTTCGGTGCGCAGCTTATGCTACTTAGCATGATGATGGTGTGGGCGAAAGAAATCAGGCCAGTCCTAGGAATGGCAAGGACAAGATGTCAAAGCAAGTCTCTTGCAAATATCGCACGATCGAGTTGGCTAGTCTAGCACAGCCTACGGCAGTTTAGATGGACGACATCGAATGTGGCGAAGCCTAAACTCCTCCGTTGTCGCCTATAAGCCTTCGGCATCCGTCTTGCGTTTTATTCCGTAAGTACGGAGTGGCATTTGATGCGGTTGCTGTCATCCAAGGCGTCGAGGCGTGTTTTCTGGGCTTGCTTTGATGACAGAATTGGAGCTTGCTTTGGCGAGTCTTGTCTTGATTACCAAGTGCATTCATTTGTGGGTCATAGGGCGTGGATTTCTCCTTTTGCTTGTCTTGTTCGCTTGTTTCCAGATCAATCGACGGATTTTCGTCCTGACGCAGCAGTCGGCACTCCATTCTTGCCTCACATCCCTCCCTCTAACGGTTTTGCAGGATGCGATTGGCTTTGCACGCAGCTGCCAGTACTTTTTGCAGGAATCAAGTGGCTTAGCCTTGGCTCTTTGGATAGAAGTATTGGACATATTACGTAACGCCTTTCCCCTTGTCCTGCAACCTGTACAACCAGTCCTTCCCCTTTCCTTCTTTACGTGAAAATAGAACGTGGCCTTTGGGGTCGCACCCCACCTCCGTCAATGTCTAGCCATCCCTCAATTCGAGGACGGACAAGAAAGAGTATCCAGCCTGGGTCGCGGGATGTACTGAAGCGATTCCGGACTGGTCAACTTCATACCTTTGAACATCTAGACCTACGGCCTCGGCAGTTCGTTTTTCTAGCTCCCCCGCAGTCCCGTCATCTTAGACTCATTTGCTTCATCCCTGGGTAAAATGGGATTGATTGCCCTGGGTTCTGCCTCGGTTCTTGCCGGTGCCTCGTCATTCTCGGTGGCTGAGACCGCGCTATCGCTTTCACCCTCCGCAAATCCCTTTGCCGCAAGCCACTCTGTCCTTTCCTGCTCGAACTTCTTAAGCTCCGCCTCAGTCGGGCTTGGGAGTCCGAAAGGTCCTTCATTAGTCCGCTTAATACGCTCTAGGGCTTTGACATCTTCTTCATTGGCAGTGCTTTCTGCTTCCTTTTCCTAGATTTGTCGAATCTATGCGATTGTCTTTTCCTGCTCAATTCTTTCGCCTTTCTCTTTCTTTTCAATCGCCGTATTGGGGAGAGCCGAGTTCGCCATTTCGCCTTTCGACTTCTCCGGCTTTGCTTCAATCACGCCCGGGAGTTCAAAAGGTCCTTCTTCGTTCATTTTCCGAATGCGCTCTTGAATATTGGTACGTTCTAACATTGCCATGGCTTCTACCTCCTTCTTTCGTATCCGCCGAATCCAATCGATCAGCTTTTCTTCCTCAGTTCTTTCATCTTCCTCTTTCTTCTCAACGACGGTATTGAGGGAGGGCGTGGCCATGTTCAGCGTTGCGGACCTGATTGGCATTGGTGGCATGGAAGATGCGCCATGCTGTGTTGACGTGTATTCATAGGCATATGTCGTAGGTCTTTCTATCTCGGAGTATGGCGCTGAGGTATAGCGCGTCGATACAGACTCGTAAGAAGTTGGACGTTCGGTTTCTGAGAAGGGGGCTGAAGTATAACGCCCCGCCTTGTAAACGTAGTCCTGGGTGGCACTACCGGGATATGGAGCCGTTGTTGAGCCCACAGCCACGGCATAGGCTGTACCGTATGTGCCAACTGAAGGCATAGACTTGGGAGCTTGGAGTGCCCCGAGAACGTGTGTCCCTGCCGACGCTGTGACCCCGGTCCTAGCAATCTGGCCACGAAGACCACCAACTGGACTTCTTGATGCACGAAATCCGGACTTGAGCATGGATTGAAGAGGTGAGTGGAGCTTTTCCATTGCATAATCTTGTAGTTCGAAAAGATTTTTGGCCTCAACCTGTTTGGCATATTTGACATTAGACAAGCATTCGAGAACGACTGCACCGTATTTCTGTCCCATGGTCTTGGCTGCCCTGTTGCTCAATGCGCTTAATTGGGAAAGATGCACTTTCAGGTCTTTCTGAGATGATATATTTGCCAACACCGGTTTGGTGGTGGCAAACAGTGTTGTTTGCAAGGCTACTTCTAGCAAAAGTACCCCCAGGTCGTAGAAAAGGCTGCCCATGACCTCTTCAGACTGGTCGTCGTCGCACCTTTCAACGTAGTTGGCTGGAACTAGACCTGTTCGCCCTTCAAGTGATCCTTTCCACCAATCTTTGTATTCTTTCCCCAAGATAAGTATCAAATCACCTTTTCGGAATGACAAGTCAGCCTCCTCTTGGGTATTTAGGTCCCACATAGCTTTCACGTAGAAGCCAGATTCCTTTTCGGATTTCAAGGCTTTGTTTGATGAACCGCCATCCTGGGCTTTTGCGCCAGCTGTGTGAGTCTCGGAAGAAGTTTCCATGTGCTCCGTTGCTTCCTTGAAAGTAGCCACCAATGGATGGAGCGAGGTGGGGACAGCGGCGAGGTTTGGCTTTGACTGCTGGTCTGGTTTGGTAAGACTGGGCTTCTTTGCATGACTCCTAACGCGATAATCTTGCCTCGCCTGCCAAAAGCCGTATGCCCAGTCGGGCACCAAAGCAGAGCGAATAGAAGCTTCGCAAAGCAGTCTGGCTAACTGTAGCTGTGTCTCCCAGATATCAGCTCGTTGCAGCATGAGCCATGCCTTCCAAAGGTTGGGTTTGACTGTGAAAGGTAGGGTAGTCTGCATCTGCTCCGCAGCCTCCTCTTGTAGCTCCTTAGTTCTCACATGGTGCGGCCATCGGGAAGCGGCATAATCGAGGAATGGGTATTCTGTTAGCAACTTGGCTAGGTGTCTCGTATTGGGATCTTTGACATTCCTGGCTTCTGCAATGTCGCAAACGGGTCGTTGTGGGAATGCAAGATATTGTAGGCATCTCTTCGCGATGTAGATATCCGCGCCTCGATACAGCAAGTCGGATGTATAGGGAGCCACAAAATCGCCACGTTCTTGCCGAGTCACTAGGAAATCTTGCACTGACTTGTGGGCTAGGGTCAAATTGCCGTCCTGAACATTTATGAGACTGCCGATCAGCGACAAAATCTCGGTGAAGTCTTCGAAACGTTCTTCTGGTTGCACGTTTGTCATCCCATCTTCTAGGATAGCAAACTCAGCCACCTCTGCAACTGTGACTGGCCGAGCGCTGTAGCTCACAAAAGCTAAGATACGATCCACAACCGGCCAGTCATCCGAGGATTGTAGATCATCCAAGATGCGAGAATAAGTCGAATAGAGATCCTCAGGCATGGCGTCCAGGACTTCTTGTACTTTCTTCACGCGTCTATCCTTCAATTTCACAAGGGTAGTCAATTGGCACTGAGCAAATCGAAACCTTTAAAGAGTCAGCCTTTCCAACGCCACGGGCCCAAGTAGTTTCTGATTACGTACATGCCAGAGGACTTCGATTTGATTTGTGAGACTATGAGATCTCTTGCTAGCGGCCCGAAAGATGCTAGACTGGGGTCCTTTTTCAATCTCGTCGACAGGTAACGCTCAATATCATTGTCAATGACTCCAGTGTCCATTGATCTGTGGACGAAGCCGAGATCTTGCAAAATCGATATCGAACGTTGGGATGGCCGACATGTTAAAAGCCAGTTGACTCGCGGGCCTGTCTCTTTAAACAACTTCTGTAGTGTCTCTTGGAGGAGATTGGATTCTGCTTCTGTGCACTCATCTAGAGCATCAATGAAGATAAAGCTAGCCTTAGTGCTGCGAAGAAGAATGATCAGGATATTCTGCCAATCTTTGAATGCTGGCAAAGCTGATAGAGATGTGGCGCTTTGGCGAGTGGAGTATAGCTTTCGAACGACTTGCGGAACCTCTTCAAGCTTCGCGATCAGCTGAAATATCAAAGATCGGATCATACCTTCAGCGCTTTGCTTCGCGACGTCATTGAAGTCGAAGAAGAAGTAGATGATGCTTGGATTAAGGTCTGTGATAGCTCTGTTGCGTGTAAGGTGGTTGATGGCTTTGGAACATATAACTGTTTTACCAGCACCAGCTAACTTCAGTAAGTCTAAATGTGCATGACTGTAGGTTTGTTGGGGTATGCTTACAAATGCCAGTTAGGACGAGACCTCTAGGGCCTGACCTTTCGCTCCACTCTTGGAACTGCTGGCCGTCGATGAACCAATCGCCAGATTCATCATCCTCCCGCGTTGGCAGTAGAGCGGCATGAAAGTTGCTGCTATAATTGACTTGCGAAACCCAGGTAAGCACATCTGCCTTCGCTTTCGCTTTTGCCGTTTCGGCCTCGTTAGTTCTGATACTGTAGAGATCGTCTTTGAGGTCTTGATAGTGAATTTTGCTCTCGTCGCGGATATCACGCAGATCTTCTGCTACGTTCCGAACGTATGTTTCGATCGATTTCAGTAACGTTCTGCACGTCTCGGATCAAAATGATGCGGATTGATGAAAGAGAGCATTTCAATTCCTGGGCGAAACAAAATGGTAGACAAACCTTTGATCTGCAGTGAGAGCCAATTCGAGCACCGACTTTGTCTGGTCAAGGATGTGCAGAGCGGCAGAGGTCTCTTTGTTCAGGACTTTGCCAAAACCGAGAGAGATACCGCCGACGGAAACCACTTGATCTAGACGAGTCATGATTGTCTGGGCTGCTTTCTTACTCGCCTCTAGGGGATCCCGAATGTGCGCGAAAATCTGCAAGCGGCCATTGTCCGATTCGTCTAGCTCGCATTCGAGCTGGAGACCACGTAGAATTCCAGCAAAGGCCGTCAGCTTCCCAAGCAGTGGGACAAGCTCCGCTCGAAGCGACGCAGAGCTATGGACATATTTCTTGATAATGCTTTTCGATTTGTCAATACCCTCGAGGACGCCAAGGATGCTGGCAATCAAACCCAGCATACCAACAACTTCCGCCATACCGAGCGAAGCCAACGGGGGCCTCCTCGATGCTTGCGCTCGCGGGGGGCCAGATGTTGGTTGTACGACCGGAGAAGAAATTAGACAAGTGAAAGGGATTCAGCCGCACACCAAAGCAGCGCTTTTACTTGGCAACGTATGTCCATCGGCAGGCCGAAGCGATGCCAAGGCACGCCTTTCTTGCCTCACAATCGAATTGGAAAAGCTGCTTCTTTCCAAGTCGTGAAAGTGGAGATGGCTACATCTCCTGCTTGCTGATACAGTGACTTCTAGACCCTCATAACATGTGGTGCTGCATAGAATTGCCTTAAAGACCGTACTGCCAAGTCCAAGGGAGCTCTAGTCGAATTGCTTTGCTGGTCATTTCTTGAGAACGAGACACAAGGCTCGGAAGTCCTATGCATTATCAGAGTCAGTCCATAAAGCAGTTGCAGAAGATTCCCAACTTCGCTATGGCGTTGGAATCGTTGCAGGTTCGGCCGCTCTCATTGGGTCGCTTGTTGGCTTGTGCATGTCCACCAATCATAAGGCGGTTGAGATGCTGGAGCCTGAGGCGGGTTTCGCCCTCTGAGCCCTGGGAACCAAAATTTGTCGAACATCACCTCCACATCCCATTCTCTTACTCTTTGTTTTCTTTCCTTCACAAACAGCATCCGCATCAAGCGTCTTCGCAGGTCCATGTCGATTTTCGCTTTCCAGAACTGAATAAATTCTCACACTACCTAAAGGTGGAGCCTTGCGGTAGCTGACAGAATGGATAGGTGTGCGGCCTCGACGCATTGCACATGGATATGTCAATGTGACCTCTGTGCTCAAAGACGGAATTTGGACCAGCTTCAGAATGATGACGTCGATATGGACAGCTCAGTCAACCTTGAAGACTATCCCGAGAGTTTTGCATCGAACTTGTCGTTTCCTCCTCCTTCGTTAAGCATGAGCACAGGAGTTACGAGTGATTGCAGTTGGCCAAGTGAAGCTCACCAAAGCTTCAATGAGCACATTTCTGGCAGGCTCGCAGACCATGAGCCCGTGACCACGTGGCCAGACTCGGCAGGAATACAGACTCGAATATACGGCCCAGAGGATAATTACATCTGTCCACGACTGTCATCCTTAGATCCAACGTCGTCGGATGCATGGCATGTGCCAGGGTACCGACATTGGAAGGATAGCAGTCAGATTGCTGCTAGCGATGCGTTCGTTCAGAAAACCAACGAACCTATGCCATGTTCACCTTTCCAAGTACTTCCCGAGCAGCATGTTACGAACGACTTCGATAATGTTTTCAATGCTCTGCAGGTCACAACGCCTAATCAAGAGCAAGACGTGTCCTGGCTCGTCAATTGGGCTACCAGATATCCCAATAAGTACCCGGATATGGAGAAATTGAAGAGCCTCAAGTCCCTCTCTGGCCTGTCGGAAGCGGATATCATCGCATGGCTGAGGGAGCATTTCAACAATCAGACAAATTCAAAGGTGGATTCGATGGTCACTGATACCGAACAGACTCCACGCTCGCAACATGCTCCACGATACCGGCCGAAATGTCTCAAGTCTCGACGTCGCTTCCGACACGTTCTAGAGACGCCAAAACCGACGAAGACTTTTGAATGCACCCGTCGGTGTGGTGAGTCGTTTAAGAAGAAAGGAGATTGGAAACGCCACGAACTATACAACATCGAAGAATGGAAGTGTCATATCTGCAATTTTGCGCCGTCAAGAAAGGACAAACTGCCAAAGCACTTGCAGGAATGTAATGGCTATTATGGTCCTCTCAAAAAGTCCCACTGTCGCCAGTTGCTACATCCTAGTGCTCGCCCATGTGGGTTTTGTGGGATGCAATTCCATGACTGGTCTACGTGGCTGAATCACGTCGCTGCCCATTTCGAAGGTCATATACCAGGTGGGCCGTGGACTATGGCTAGATGGAGTAGGGACATAGCCCAAGACTTCGGTTGGGGCGAAAACGATGACGATGACGATGATGATGACGGCGACGGGGACAACGATGACGATAAAGATAACCGTGATAACAATGAAGACGAAGGTGGGCATGACTCTTCGGATAATAGAGCCAAAGGGCCTGACGATCAATCAACTAAAGGCAAAGGGGCTTCCTCTGGGGGTGGGTCGAAAGGAGCTTCTAGAGCGTCAAGGTCTTCCAAATCTCAATCAACGGGCAGCCACACCTCCAGATCAAGCACAGCTGGAATCGAGACATTGGTGACTGAAATGTCGAACCTCGTGTCCAGTGCGACCCAAACCGCCGACCTGGGCGGGAAACCATCTCTGAAACGTTCCGCTTCGAATATCGATCTCGTTACAAATCTCTTTGAGGATTTAGACGAGGCCTTTGTCGATGCTCGTTGCAAACAGTTGAATGGTCATCGACAGGGATTTGATCATACAGTCGGCATCGGACACTCCTGTCGAACTTCCGAAGCTCCTGTACACAATCCCCTTCCCAGGAAGAACCATAATGCGACGCATTCAGTACCGTCACCATCAATGGCAAAACGTTGGCAGCAAACTGATCAAACGCGACATGCTAGGCAATATTACTTGGAAAAGGGCGATGACGTGCTACGCCCTACAAGTAGCAGACGCTCTCCCGAGATGGAGACGTCAGGGCCAGCTGATTTCGGGGGAACACATTCCAAGGGAAAAGAGCTGAACCCTGACTACGAAGAAAGGAATGATGTCAGGCCCATGAGAGTCTTCCATACCCTCTTGTATGAGAATGCTGAAGAGAACGAGTCTAACCCAAAGCCCAATTCGCATCGGAGCGAGATGCACCATCAAATTCGTGGGCAGCCCGATCGGGACATTCATCATTACGTTCGACGAATGATGGTGGTTAGAGAGACTTGTGCTCATCTTTGGTGGATCCCTATCAACACGTACTACAACAACAACAAAGTAGTCCTGAGGCCTGGTATCAACGATCATGATCCTGACGCTAGGGAGCGTCCTGTTCTCGATACCCTAGAAATGACCATGGAGAGGCATCATCTGTACAGCTTGAACATTACCTCTTCCCCTCGTGTGAGGGCTTTTCTGGAAAGTGAGCAAATGTCCACAAGTGCCCAGGCTGATGAGCAAGATGGCGAACGACGCGAGCGGTTACGCGGTATAGGACGATCTTATTTGCCCCGTCGTCGCAACTTTGTTGTTGTACTGTCAAGGCAAGCGTCGGCCAACCTTACGCCACAAGTAGCATCCTGGACTCGGATCACAGCATCGCCATCACGTCTGTCTCAAGCTGGGAATACCGGTACAGACGATGATTTGCCACCACTAATCTCGACAAGTGATCTCACTCCTACAGCTGGCGGGCTTCAAACCCAACCATTACCATATATCATCCCTCCCTCTGACCTGTGGCACGTTGTCGAAAATGCCCTTGAGTCAGCCAGGGCATTGGATGGCCGTCAAACTCCTGCTAGTCTGTTCAGCCTAGCTCGCTTGGAGTCTGTATTGGCAATGGAACGGCGACTCTCTCTATCTGCTATCTCACGGAATGTGAGGCCCCCTTCGGAATCAGCCGTAACCTCTGCTCAAACCTCGGGTCAAACCTCTGCCCTCTCGACCATGATCCGACCTATCGATCCTGATGTACGCCGGTATATGGACGAAAGACAAGCACATGCTATAGTACATCAAAGCGAACAAGCTTTCAGTACTATGGTTCAGCCAAAAATTGGTCTACGACAAGGGCAGCCCGCAGACAGCATTCAACGAACCGCTAAAGTGGTCGGGAAGCGAGGCCATTGTCTCCCCTGCCATTGCGATAAAAGAAACTGTGCTCCGCATTCGCAAAGTATGGATAATGCAGGGTGTGATTGTCATCGGAAGTGCTTCCAGGATGGCAGGAATTGGGAACTGTCTCACCAGACTCGGGGATGGGCCCTGAAGCTGACAGTCCTAAACCATATCTTGCGCCATCCTTTCATGGTGAATGAAGTTGGACTTGAGGGGCTTGCTAAACTGGTAGGAACTTATATTTTATTCGGCCAGCGTAAGTATGGCGAAGCTAAAGCTTCCGTTAATGCTCCCGTCGGTGTTGAGTTCCGTAAGTGTCACCAATTCACTCTTTCAAGTCATATCGGTCACGATGCCTATCAAAAACTTGGCACTGCCAACTGTAGTCCATCTGGATCTGCGGACAAGCAATGTCTGCTTGAGAGTAAGGTCTCTTCTTATGTTGGCCATGAATTTACAGCTTGCTCGCTGCAGACAGCATACGCCTGTGCGGGTCGTGATGATCTCCATGCGGCGAATTCGGATGGAGGAGCCCTTCGTAAGGGCATATTGAATGCCATTTACGCACCTCAAGGAAACCATAGGAGGCACACGTCGAGACTCGAAGAATATGGCGATGACAAGAACCATTGCAGCGAGGATGCACTCGTGGTTTGCGACGAGACGGTGCGGCTGTGGGACGCGGCGACGGCCGAGATACGCGGCACGCTCGAGGGCCACTCGGGTTGGGTCAACGCGGTGGTATTCTCGCCTGACGGCTGGCTGGTGGCTTCGGGGTCCGACGACAGGACGGTGCGGCTGTGGGACGCGGCGACGGGCGAGGCACGCTGCATACTCAAAGGCCACTCGATGGAAGCTTTTTTGGTGTGGACGTTCTCACCCCAGTCACAGATTGATGAGCGGGCCACGTTCAGTGAGGTGGTGCGGCTTGGGATCTCCGCGTGGCGATGCCAGATCTCCGCTTTAAGCAATCAGGTGACGGATATAATTCGCAGCAACCTGGCGAACGGTCATTGGCGGTTACAAGCTTCGATGGTGGATGACATTTACGAGGTGGTACCGACGGGGCGTCCGCTGCGAGAGGTGATTCGGGCGGCGTTAGGAGGGTTGCCGCGGTCGAGCGTGGAGGGTGAGGGCCGGCCTCGAGAAGAATGGAAAGCGATGTTTTTAAAACACTGCTGCAGGGCTGGAGGGTCGGGGTGGACGTCCCGGGATCATTTGTCGGGTGCGTGTCGTTTTCACGACCACCAGGAGGTGTCCTATCAGGAGGAGCTATTTGCGTCCGGGAACCGGTGCGTGAACGCTCGAGAGGAGTGTTTTCCGAACTGGGAGGAGGAGAGCATGAAGGGCCGGAAGGACGAAGTGGGTTGGAAAGGGTGGAGAGTGGTGGTCAAGGAGAGGGATTGGGAGCAGGAGAGATGCGGGGCGGATGAACAGAGAAAGGAGGGGAGGTTGAGCATCGAAGCAATTGTCGATGAAGCCGAGGAGCCGGTGGCGACGGGCGAGGCACACGGCACACTCGAGGGCCACTCAGGTTCGGTCCACGCGATCGTATTCTCGCCCGACGGGCGGCTGGTGGCCTCGGGATCCGGCGACAGGACGGTGCGGCCGTGGGACGCGGCGACGGGCGAGGCACGCAGCACACTCAGGGGCCACTCAGATTGGGTCAACGCGATGGTATCTTGCGACGGTGGAGGTTGGACAGTGGGGCTTATCTGCCGTACTGTCTCCTGCAAATGGCCTCATGAGGACAAGAGTTCGTGCTCCAATATAAAAGCTCGAGAAAATACCTCAAAGTACCGCGATGCGGCGCTCCAGCCGAGAACGGCGAGCTTTGACACGATTCGAAAACTTTACGGCGTAAAGGACCGAACGGACCTCGCGCGCTTCAAGATAGAGCGATTCCTGAACGAACCCGATGACGACTTCTACTGGGAGATATTCTCAGAAAGCAGCATGGAGAGCGACACTCTCGAAGACAACATTGCGGTGGTGCTCGAGACCCAGGGCAAGTACGAGACGGCCGAGGCGATGCACCGGCGGACGCTGGAGCTGAGGGAGAAGGTGTTGGGTCCTGAGCATCCGGACAGGCTGACGAGTATGAACAACCTTGCGCTGGTGCTCGTGGACCAGTGTGAATATGAGGCGGCCGAGGCGATGCACCGGCGGACACTCGAGCTGAGGGAGAAGGTGCAGGGCCCCGGGCACCCGGACATGCTGACGAGCGTGAGCCTTTGGGTGTTCGGCGATCTGAATATGGAAGTATCGACGCCAGACAACAGGCTGCCAAGCGATAAAGATTCATACAAAGCGGCAGGGGTAGCATCATCGCTTATACCTGGTGCATCAAGGAGAGGGTAAAAAAAACCCGATGTCCGTGAACGGATATCCTACTCCAGTCGGAGTCCTGAGGAGAAGCCAGATGACTAGCCCATTTGAGCTACATTCTGCCTCGCCTTATTCGTAAAACCCCTGAGCGTCAGGGAAAGTTGAACACTGTTGGCGTTTACTGAAATGCCTGGAAACTTAAGGGTGGCACTACCTAGAAAGCCAGACTTTGGAATCCGCATGCGCGAGTTCAGAGTCCCTTATTTTTCTAGGCATCCCAGTTAGGGACCACAGTTTTCGACAATCCCTGGTGCTCAGGGGGTTTGCCGATAAGACGAGGCAGAATGTAGCTCAAATGGGCAGAGGGCTAGAGTTAATTCCGGCGCATTGAAGTTTTGTTTTCTCCTTGAGGCGATGTTCTGCCTCTAATGATTGTCTGATACATTGAATGCTGCCTGCTGGCGCACGCACACTTCTAGGGCGGGTCTGGGTTTTAAGAGGAAAATTTTCCACTTCTCCGTTGGCCACAGAGACTATGCCGGCTTTATATGTCCATGGAGCTGAGCAGGATGCGGGAGGAGTGAAGGTGGTAGTGAGCGTTGATAATGTGTCTGAGTATTCCGCGCCCGCGGTTGTCCAGAGCACGGTAGAGCAGAAAGAAATGGTTACACTCATTCAGGGCTCGAAAGAATGGAAATGAAAGAAAGGAATTTCCTATTCAGGGCCTAACGAGGGTGCATAGTCGCAATCAGTTCCCCCTAGGTGTGCACTGATTGTGGATTTAGGGGACATAATGGACTGGAGAATAAGTTCTGAGCCGTTCAAAACCCGGGATATTTGGGGCCGAAAGGACATGGTAGACAACTGCCGTCGAATTAACTGGCACTACCGGATGATTAATGTGATACAAGGTGATGCTAGTCCTACATCCCACATAGCGATCAGGACGGGGCAGGTCGCTTGCACGGTCATCCGAACTCAACCCAGACTTACCTTCCGAACTCGTTTCTGGCGGCACTCAACTGTGGTGAGCTCAGAGCGAGGACTTGATTGAATATGTGTCAATTTTAGAGAGGCATGTAGTAATTGAGGTCGGAGAGATGCCCTTGACTGATATGAGAAGATTGAATGCGGAAGGACTGAATTTAGGCGCAAATTGCAGGGGTAACGCTACCCGGCCGGAGGGAAACTTAGAAAATGAGTTGGCCATCTGAGTGGCCATCATGTGAATGTTGCTGTATCGTCTGGGTACACCACCTGGTATTCTAATTTTGTGACATCGAAGTCATACTCTCAGCAACAGATATGATCTGTCCTTGCAACAATTTACCACTCCTTAGCCTCGACCTTCGAGCCCGGCCGCCATGACCTCTCCAATCTCCCAGGCCTATGCTTTGCAGATGAACACCAGGCGCTATCGCACCGGGATAATCGTGGCCATCCTTCTCTTGGTCTCGTTCACATTGTATCAGTTCTCCTTTGCGCCATCTTCGAGCAACACGACTCAGTCTGAGAAGCAATTCGCGTCCCACGCAGATACAAGCCCTACGCAGCCTCCGGCGTCCCTTGATTACACCTTGCCTCTACCGCCTGAATATCAGCAGACTCCACACGAGCTCAAGTTCTGCGCTGAACGCTTCGGTCTTCCGTATCTGAAAGGGTTTAGCAACGCTTCAGCAAACTACTGCGATGGCCAATCCCTCTCTAGCTTGACCTGCTTTTGGAACCAAATCACAAATGAGAGGTCCGACTCTTTCTGCATTGGTGGACCGGCAATACTTGGTGTGAAAGAGAACAAATATGAGATGGACTGTCCACCACGAACATTGACTGCGGAGGAGCTCGCACAAGGCATACCGAGACTGAATCGACTTCCGAGTTACTGGTATCAAACTGGTCCACGGTTTATACTGGAGAACTATGTCCGTACGGGCGCCTCTGAGGAAATGAGATCCATTTTGACAAGTGGATCGCAGGAGTTCTCCATCCTCATCAAGCGCGAAGAAAACCTGAACAACCTCTGGCACAGGCTGATGGAGCTCTTCTCGCTGTTTATGACCTTGGACGTACTCCAGATGACGCGGAACCCAGCAACGAACAAGCCATACTTCAGTAATGAGGACATGGAGAACACTCAAGTCGTCATCCTAGACGATATCGCGGACGACCCTTACATGGAACTATGGTCACTATTCGCAAGGAAGCCTATTGTCAGACTGAGCGATTTGGGCGCGGAAACACCATCTCTGGGTAATATAATAGTCCCTCTAGCCGGAGGCAGCAATCCAATGTGGTCTGGAGACTGGGAATTACATTCCTGCGACCATTCCGAGCTTTTGCGCGTGTTTACAAAGCGAGTACTCGATTTCTATAATGTTGATGATGAGCCATTGGCAGCGGATCGCCCGCTCGAGCTTACTTTCATCGACCGCAAGGAGAAGCGATTACTCGTCAATAAGGAAGAGTACATTTCAATCCTGAAGTCCAAGTTTCCCGCCATCAAGATTGAGTTAGTGAACTTCGCAGCGTTCTCCTTTGCTGAACAACTCAAGATTGTGCGTCGTACCGATATACTCGTGGGCGTCCATGGTGCAGGGCTGACTCATGGAATGTTCATGCCACCGGGTTCAACGATGGTAGAGATCTTACCTCCTGGCGTCGCTCACAAAGGGTTCCGAAATATGGCAAAGCTTTTGGGTCATAACTACTTCAGCTCCCATGCCACAGATCGTCCTGGCCAAGCTGCGACGGGAGACTGGAAGTATGACGATGTCTTCCTCGAAGAAGACCGCTTTATGGAGTTGATGGATGTTGCGATCAAGAGCATGTATAATAGAGGGACATACAACCAGGACGTGACCTAGGATAGCCTTCTGGCTCCTCTGGCGAGCCAATTCTTTGCCTGGGATGGATGTTTCATCTCCAGGACCAACACGACACCGTAGTTGAGGAAGGACAGCTATGATCTCTACGGATGAACGTGTCGCAGCGCTCCACAGGGACGTGGATGTGACGATATTCTGATCGCTCACTTTCTAGAGGTACGCCTTCTGCTTCCACTCTCCTCCTTCTCCTCCCTCACCACCCGCCGCACTTGTGTATTCGCCATCCCAGCTCATCCCCATACCGGCACGCTTCCTCCACCACCACCACCACCACTATCCTTACTGCTATTCGTCCCGGCTACGCTGACGATGCAGACTTGCGATGCAAACTCGCGATTCTGTGTAGTGATATGAAGTCGAGGACGTGTGGTCGTGTCGTATCGTGCCCGCCCTCCACAATGCAACCAACGGGGAATAGGCACGGGCATGGGCACGGGCACAAGCAAATTTTGGTATCGGGCCCTATACAGATAAAGCTACTTCGCTGCCGTAGTTCATCTTGAAAGCTTCGAAGTCTGCCACATCTCACTCAACATTCTTCTACAGCACCAGTCTCGAAAGAGCGTTTTCAATTGTTACCCATCAGGATTTAGATATGATCTTACGACATCAAACTCTACATCTCCGCCTGCTACTTGGCCGCCTCCTTTATTGCATCAGCACGACCTAACGTGCCAAAGCCGACCGCTTTGAATAAAGAGTGATATTTTGTCAGGGTGCTGGCGCACTAGGCGTCGCAGCCCGGTACCAGGTACCAGGTGGTGTGAGGAACAATAGTAGCACTCAGTAATAGGTAGTAGTCTATGTACGCCGGCTTAGTGACGGGTTCTGGAATAGTTCTTACAGTGGGTCTATTGTGTGACAGAAACTAATCTCCGACCCCTAAGCCAGAGGGAAAAGCTGCCAACTGCTGCCCCTGCCCATCTGGGCACTGGTAACCCCGGCTGGGTAAGCGCCAGAGCTCTGGCAGGCCTCTACATGGCTTGGCATGGCATTCACGACAAATTGTGACCAAATGCTGAAAGAGGTTAGAATTTTTGGCTTATACCGTCATTGTGTTTGACAGACTACTTGCATTGCTGCCCTCTTTGGGGCACTTCTGGGTTCAGACTCGTTCATGCTCACTTATAACCTTTACGTGCCACTATTTTGTTCTCGAGTAGGAATTCCCTGCTTGTATCCTGCTGAAATTGATCTGTTCCAAAGTCGGCAGTGCTTTGGGTTGCATCCTCGAGTATTACCTCTCACAATACGCTGTTTAGAGTATCCAACATTTGACAGAGTCAATGCCAATTTCCGTTACTGTGGAATATGGACGGATCGCCTTCGATTGCTGCAACAGACCAACCTTTGGAGACATCGCGGAATGGTAGTCAACACTTGACGGCTACCTCAAATCCGATTGATGAGCATAAATTGGTCACCGACTTATTTGAAGGGATATTAGGAAGACTTCGGGGCTTGAACTTGTTTCGAGAGAAGATTTTGCACGGATCACCCAGCATTTTCCTAGTGTGTGCGCATGAAAATCCTTCTGTCGATAAGGCCGCCGATTCCAACATCGGAATTACTAGGACAGTACATCAGATCGGATTGCCACCGTGGGGCCAATGATAAGCCCTATACCCAAGTTATCCAGCATTCTTATCGCACAGCCCTCCAAGCCGGTAAATCGGAAAATGATATTAATGGTGCAATACGCAAGGCCGTCAACGACTATTCGGGTAAAGGAGGAAAAGGATTTCGCCCAACCAAATAGGGGACACCTCACTTCCTTTTCTCTCTGATCTGTTCATACAAACAACAATGGTAGGCCTAGAGTTCCTAGGAAGATACGCATCTCAGTCCCTAACCCTGCTGCGAAGAATCTTGCACGATCCAGCGAGGATTCCCTGGTAGCTCCTTTCTGCTGATGGCTGGCGAGACCTGGTTGGGCCGGAGGTGGCCTGGCATTTCGTAGGGGTCATGCGATGGTAGCTCCTTCCTAGGAATGACTTGTGTAACGGTGTTGCCTGGCATTTCTGAGTGCTGGTTGACCTGTGGATAGTGTTGCATCTCGTTACGAGCGGCCGACGACAGTTCGTTGCTGTTTGTGTTCACAGGTGGCGGAACAGGGTTGGTGCCGAAGTGGCCTTCCATCTCGTGATGAGTCGAAGGAAGTGTCTCGTTCATGTTGAAGGTAGCGCGTGGTGGCTCAGAACGTCGAATGTCTTCGCTGCCCCTCGAAGTAGGATGTTCACTTACACCAAGCTCATGTTGTGCATAAACTTGTGCCGACGCGGAGTGAGTAGTGCTGGTTTGCCGGCGTCGGCGGAAGCAGTACGCGGCCAGTAGGCATATCAGTATGAAGACTATCGTCATTGTCACGCCAATGCCGGCGCCTGCACCAGCAGATAGCCCGCTTTTGGCATTGAGAGATGGCGAAGCTGTTGGAGGCGTGGTGGCCGTCGCTGTACTTCCCGAAGAGACAGAGGTTGTTGATATGGTGGCTCCTCGAATAAGAAATGGGGCTGACTCAGCTATCTCGTTGCTGCCCAGGTCGATAGGCTGGCTTGTATCGTAGAACATCCATTTCCAAGAATCTCTGAAGGACATTTTAGCTGTAGGCTCACTATGTATCTATCCGGGAGATGGCCCATCACATACCCGGGTGGTGCCGCGTTACTCATGGTGATGTAAACAGATCCGCTGGATGTCGGCCACGTAAGGCAACGTAGATTGTTAATGAGTGTACCATCATTATATGTCGCCAAGTAGATTGTGATGTTGGAGGGATCTTTGCTATCATTGGGCTTAGCTTACACCCTGGAGCGCTTGAACCACCAATGTCTAGGAATTCGAGCCACACCTTGTATACAGCCATTCGACCGTGTCTGGCCCCTGCGGCGGGTAGACAACTCCCTGTACAGGATAGGTAATCTTTATGGTTGCTGCAACGCTGTTGAGCAGCTGGAAACTGCACATCAGGCTGAGCCATAATCGAAGTGGAACCCAGTTCATTTTTCAGAACCTGAGACAGTTAACTAACGTCACAAAGCGAAATATGTCTAGCTTCCAACGCTTAAGGGCGAGGGAATATCAGAAACCAAAGGAGAGTCAACAGTAGGAAAGGAAGCAGAAATGGTATATCGTCTGCGCAGCCGCAATTGGGGCACAGGTTGAAGGAGTACTGCTGGCGTCGAAATATTGCGGTGGAAATTGCGGTCGAATTTGTTGTACCACAACGGTCCTTTGAGACATTTCCCCTGGTATCAAGCCACAAGAGAGCAGGCTGGAATTGAAAAGGCCGGATTTGGCGAGATCCATGTGCAGCCGACCAGAAAAAGAGGGCGAGACCTTTTCAAAGCAGGGGAACCTTCAGCTTGGCTCTCTGTAAATCCGGTTAGCGTATGAGGCTACTGAATGGGGCGCCGCGAAACCCCCCAAACACTTCGAGCGGACCGCGTCTTCACCGGATCCCTACATTACTATCGAAACGCTAATGGCAAAGAGGCGCTTGCGAAGTTCCTTCACATTACACGGACCTTCATTGTCAATGGAAAGCTTGCTCGTAGAAACCGCTTCTGTTGCAAGTTTCGTAGGAAAGAGATTGAAGCTGGCAACGGGCTAGGAAAGCGACCCCCCGTCTGAGGAACCTTCCCAATACGTTTGGCCTCATCGTTAGGGTTTCGTGGGCCTGCCGAAGAAAGTAGGGGTTTACTCCGTACCCCTTGAGCAGTCCTTCAATGTCAGGACACTTACGAGCTCGGCTATAGCAACCACAACGACTGTCGCACTCTCAACCCGAGTTGGCCGAATTGCACAATGTTCGTCGCGAAAGCCGCCCGTCAAGTAACATTAGACCAATAATGAGGCATACCAAGAAAGGCGATCGGCCAGTTTGGACTCCTTTTCCGAGGGCTCCTTTGCCCATGTTGCCTTAGCTTCGACGCCTCAGTCTAGACCTCCTACACATTCGCGACCCCAGGGCTCCATATCTTCGTGTACGTCGCTGACCTTCGAGCTTCGCCGTAATTTACTGATCGGCCTGAGGTTCCCGGCCCTCCACCGGGTGAGAGGTTTGTCACTTCGCGCGCAAAATGGATCTGGTTTTAGCCGGCCTTGTCGCTCGGATTGAGAATCTGGGGAAAGACCCACGTCGCGGACCGACGCTGAGTGGTTCCTTTCCGGTACCCAGAGCTCTTGCCTTCCTTTTCAACCTAGTACAAGTCAACACGCGCACTAGATCGCTCGACAGAACACAACATCATTGTTTCAGCCCTCATTGCCTAGTAGAATTGGAAAACCAGCCTTGCATGTCGAAGTCGCTGTAGGGAACCTCCGATCGGAGTAAGACTGCTCGCCTCCAACCACAGCTTACCACCTACTGCCTCCGTTCCCCATTGCATGATGCATCACAACTCCCGCAATTCAAGCCATGTGAGGAGCTGAATAGCCGAACACTGCATGGCGCTATATAGGATAATGCAGAGGGCCCTTCTGATTGAGACGACAGCTTCAACAAACTTCAGGAGGATCACCATGAGACGCAAAGAGCATTCAGTTGCATCGGTCATTCATGGGACTTCTCGAAAGTCTCTCACTACGCTTTGGACGCTGTACATATTGAGCTGCCTTATTGCCGTAGTTGCCATAACCGCAATTGTCGTCGCGTTAGCTATTCGACAGGATCGGTCAGTTACCACAATCGCCGCACATGATATCGCTAGATTCGTTGTTGGCCATCTTTACTACTGTTTTGAAGGATCCCTTAGCGATGCTGGTTGTTGAACCTAAACTTGCATTTCGTTCAGCAGATTCGTGTTGGTCATATCCGGAATAAGCCAACTGATATGACTTTGGGTCCACCGTGCATGTGCGCTTGCGGACCTTGATCAATTTCATCATGCCCATTGAAGGTCACGGGCCTCATTTCTGTTGCACTTCAAGATACCTAGGTAGCGCGCTTCAGACCCCTGCATTGACTGCACGGCTACCAAGTTACCAACGGGGCCGACGGAGTCGCTTTGCTACTTTTGGCGCCTTCATCACTACCACAGGCTTTATGCTCGACTCATTCAAGTGGACAAATGACAAAATACCATGCATGTCTGTTGCCTATACCTGCCCCTGTCGTGCGCATACGAAGGACGAAAACTACACCACAGGACGGTTCCATACGGGGCTAGAGTACCCGTTCACTGCTCGCTCATCTCATGTGTGAAAGCTTACCGAGTAAGTTTAGCAAATTCTACATTGGGCGAGCGAGTGGGATCAACTACTCCACTGATTGCTGGAAGGCCTGAAGAGAACGCGTTGCGAAACTACTTCCTGGTAGCAGATTCCTCGACGCGCAATGGGTCTCGGTACGGATGTAATGCCTCACACTACCCTATTGGAGAGAACACTTATCCCCCTTACCCAGCACGGCTGACAGCCAACAGCTCGGCCTTTCCTTTTGGCAAAGTACCAAGGTGCTGCAGGGAATTCGACGTCGGAATCTCGACATGAGCAATCTAGTATAACAGCGACGAGGCGGAATTTCACCAGCAGTTCCGGAACACGTATTCTGATCTTTCAGCAGAGGAGCAGATAGCAAGGAACGAGGAAGGAGCAAAGGAGTCATGATCGAAGTTGCCTAGATTAGTCTTCGACCGGTGATCCTCGGCTAGCTAATACTGCCACAATGCGAGCTTACGAGCCCCGGGACTAATCCCTGGAATGACAATTTCGGCGGTTCCTCTTCCGTTGTAAGCTCAGGCTCACAAGTCTCAGCTGCTGAAGTCATGATGACCCACAACATCTAGCTTTTAGAAGGACTGGATTCAGGAAGTACCTCGTGCCAATACCACTCAACAAAGGGGCAAAGCGGATGGGATTGGATGATAAAAGCCTTGCAGAGATTCAAGGGGCTGATCAGTGCGGCCACAGCCTGAAGAAGTAATCCTCGTCGGTTGACTATACGACGTAAGTTCGTGCGAGATGCCTTTACGAGCGGCGGAAGAAGGATTAGACGGCGTGAGCTAGGGCCTAACTAGGGCTGCAAGGATTGGAATTGTGCTCATGACCATTGGCCAAGGGGGGTTAATGTGAACCCGGCTCGCGGAGATGAAGGCCGTACGCTGGATAAGCACGGCACGGTTTCATGCAAGCACCGCCGGACATCCCGTGGGTTGACCGAGCGGAGCAGACTCGTGTGGGTGCAGCCTGAACTGGATTGAAAGCCCCCAGATGCTGTTTTGAGCGACAGGGATTCGTGTGAACGGGGTTTACTGGAGAGTTCGAAGACTGGATTAGGCGATGTTAACCTATGAGAGAGAGGGCTGTTCGGGGATTCTCACTAATTTGACTTAGGAAGGGTAGTATCATAATCTAACGGTTGGGCAAAGATCGAGTCACAGGCGGTAACCTGTCGGACATCATGTCACCATCCACGCCGCAGCCATCCTCTGT
>Ga0335072_10001176_pt1 | contig 43405 bp, 34 predicted proteins | sample Lox_Sample_21_FD_206725 | JGI IMG/M metagenome (GOLD analysis project Ga0335072, IMG submission 206725) | Soil microbial communities from Loxahatchee National Wildlife Refuge, Florida, United States - Lox_Sample_2.1 | ecosystem: Environmental > Terrestrial > Soil > Wetlands | place: USA... | reverse complement strand
CGAGGAGCATCCAGACACGCTGACCAGCATGGGCAATCTGGCGTCGACGTTTGGGAATCAAGGGCGATGGAAGGAGGCCGAGGAGCTAGATGTGCGAGTGATGGAGACGAGAAAGAGGGTGCTTGGCGAGGACCATCCAGACACGCTTCTTAGCATGGGCAATCTGGCGTCGACGTTTGGGAATCAAGGGCGATGGAAGGAGGCCGAGGAGCTAGAGGTGCGAGTGATGGAGGCGAGTTTGAGGGTGCTTGGCGAGGAGCATCCAGACACACTGACCAGCATGAATAATCTTGCTTACACGTGGAAAAGACAAGATCGCGACGAAGAAGCCATCAGACTTATGAGTGAGTGTGTTCGACTAAGAACTCAGATATTAGGTGCTGGTCATCATCTCACCCTTTCCTCATTAACAGCATTGAGCGGTTGGAAATTGAAAAAGGCAGAGATCAGTTAAATGGTAAGATAACTTTAGACAGCAATTCTAATGACCTGATCCAGCGAAGACATCACCGGCAAAGAAAAAAGATGTTGAGGAGTTGACTTGCCTCGGCATACAAGAACAGGACTTGCCAAATTCGATCGAAGTTCACCCAAGCCATCTTTTACGAACCTGTTCGTCTCAATTGTGTAATGTCCTTTTCCACGCTTATCTTGACAATACCTTTAGAACGACCAGCACTGTGAATTCAACCAGCCCTCCAGCTCACTCATTTTGTTTTATCAATGAAATGCTTATATGATGGTGTCATGAACTGGTCGCTGAGAATAATGACGAAGGTTGGCGCACTACAGCGGCAGCGCCCAATCGTTCAAAGGACGGAGGTTGGTCAGAGACAAGAGGACAGAGGGCGGAGGGTGGACGAGCGGAGGGCGGAGGGCGGAGGGCGGAGGATGGAGAGATGGAGACGGTTTATTGCTTGCTGTGAGCCGCATGCAGCGTGTCGGACGCGATAAATTGGAGGCTCTGCATCGATGGTGTCGACCGTCGCTGTGCTGTGGTTCGATTGAAAGGGTTGTGAGACCTTGCCGCGACTTTCAGTTCAAGCTTCTCCAGTCTCGTGCACGGCAGACAGAGCTGACAATAATTGGTTTGCATTATGACAATACTCAGAGACCCAGATCAAGCTATTGTATGGGTTTAAAAGACGAAAAGAACTTGATGGTGATACCGTGGATTGCAGTGTCTTGTTGTTGCATCGGACGAGGCTCTCCGCAATCAGGCGGGTCGGCGGCGACGCAGAGGTAATTTTCGGAGAAGCAGGGGTGAGGAATGTTCAGGATTGGGCAGACGAGATGATCGATGCAAAATGACTCGAAAAATCGATGTGCTCACAAAATTAAAGCTGTTTGAATTCAAAGTACCTGTGATTCGTCCCTCCACAGCGTGCGTCCCTGGACACAGTGCGACACGTTACACTTCAAGAATGAAAAGTTTGACTTGGAATCATTCGTCTTAATCGGCTCTTCTATATTTACACTAAGCTCAATTGATGCTTGACGAAATTTTCCAATGGCTCAACCCTTTCAAAGATTTGACGGTACAAAGAGGCGAGAGCTTCCTGTGTCAACGCCCCCAAAACGCCGTCCGATGCATATAGTTGATATGGACACCTTTGCAAGACACTTCTACAATCGACTTTGCCTTTCAAACACTGTGGGTGCTACACCTCCAGGCGGGCCTCCATCCGGTTTGTCCTCTAAGACTTCGGGTAGCCCAGGTGGAGCATCGATTCCTCTGCCTCCCGGCACGCCGTCTTTGTCCCCTCTTTGGCCGAAGTATTTCGAAAATTCCTGATTGTCCTCGAACGGCCTGGGACCTAACAGGCGCACCAGGTCATCACGAGAGAGAACCTCCTTGCTTAGCAACTCCTCTGCGACGAGCCCTATCTCTCTCTTCTTCTCCGTAAGCAGATCCTTGCACTGTTTGTGCGCTTCATCGACGATCCGTCGCACCTCGTGGTCGATATTCTTAGCCGTCTCTTCCGAGAAGGGCTTGGTGAGCTGGTTCTGATTGTCGTCTTCAAAGGAGAGGTAGCCGATCTTGCGGGACATGCCGAAGCGCGTCACCATGGCTCTTGCAAGTCCCGTTACCTTCTTGAAGTCATCCGACGCGCCGGACGTCACCGTATCGAAGTGCAGTTCCTCAGATACACGGCCTCCAAGGATCATAGCCATGCGATCCATGAGTTGGTTCACGTTCATGAGATATGTGTCTCCTGAAGGAAGGTATTGAGCGTAGCCGAGTGCGCCTTGGCCGCGAGGTATGATGGACACCTTGAGCAGCGGATCTGCGTACTTAAAAAACCAGCCGCAAATTGCGTGACCTGCTTCATGGTATGCGACGGTACGCTTTTCTTCGGGAGAGAGAACAAGGGACTTCTTCTCGAGACCACCAATCACGCGCTCGATGGCTTGCTCGAAATGCTTCATCTCGACGCTTTCGGCATGATAGCGAGCAGCTAGGGATTGTTAGTTGGAGTCTGAAAGAAAGTGTTGATATGAAAGAGGTCTTACCGATGAGAGCAGCTTCGTTGACACAGTTGGCAATATCTGCGCCGGAGAAGCCAGGAGTGAGAGCTGCGAGCCTACCCTTTAGGTTTTCGATGTCCTCCTTCGTGACGATCTTCTTAAGGTGAACAGCGAAGATCTGCTTGCGTCCATCCATTGTTGGTTTATCGATGGCAATGTGACGATCGAAACGACCAGGGCGTAGCAGTGCTTTGTCCAGAATGTCGGGTCTGTTTGTGCCAGCAATCACCACCACCTGCTCAGATGTGTTGAAGCCGTCCATCTCAGTGAGGATCTGGTTCAGTGTACTTTCGCGTTCATCATTACCGCCGCCGAAACTCTGCTTTGCTCTAGATCTGCCGATGGCATCAATTTCGTCAATGAAGATAATGCATGGCGTGTTCTTTCTTGCCGTCGCAAAGAGGTCGCGCACACGAGAAGGCCCCACACCGACAAACATTTCCACAAACTCGGAACCGCTGACACTGAAAAATGGGACCCCGGACTCTCCTGCTGTAGCTTTCGCCAGCAGTGTCTTGCCGGTACCGGGAGGCCCGGATAGAATAGCACCGCGAGGTATCTTCGCACCAAGCTTCTGATACACGCCAGGTTCTTTTAAGAAGCTAACAAACTCCATGATTTCCTGTTTTGCCTCATCCATGCCGGCTACATCGGAAAACTTGACTTTTACGGCGGTCTCATGATTGAATCTCTTGGCTCGACTTCGTCCCATACCGAAAATGCCACTTTGGCTTCCACTGCCAGACGCAGCTCTTCTCGAAATGTACAAGATGGCTGCGATAAAGAGAAGGGTAGGACCAAAAGAAAGGATGGTAGCAAGCCATGAGACCTCATCTTGGTACGCCACGGGAATTCTGTCGGAGGAAGGGATGCGCAACTCGTTCTGGGCTTCGTCGAGTCTTCGTTCAAATGCTTCGACGGAACCAAGCGTGAAGTAGTAGTGGAAGTTCGGATGTACTGCAGGGGAGTCGGGATACATCGCTGCTACAGCTTCTCTGTGAAGGTAGACTCGAGCTCTGTGGCCGTTCAGGATAACGAGTTTCTCGACCAATCCTTTGTGTAAGAAGGTTGTCCTAAACTCTTGCCATGTGATTTCTCTGGAGTTTTCGCTAGGTACAATTAGCCTGTAGAACAGATATGCCACGAATGTCGAAACCAGGAAAGTGTTCAAATCGAATTTGAACTCCATGTTGCGCCAGTCGTTGTTTTCCTGTGAACTTTTCTGTGGGCCGGGATCATGCGCACCCGTTTTCTGTCTGGGAGCTTCCTGCTCTGTTGTTTGGGTTGTAGCTCTACCGTCTGACTCTACAGCTTTTCGCGCCATCTGCGTCGTCATGCGAACGAGTTTTGCTGCCTCCGACAGAGTCAAAATTTTGCCTCTTTTCATCCCGTCCATGATCTCTCGTAACTCTGGAGGTATTCCATCCTTCTTGATAGCTTGAAACGCACGCTCCATATCTCGTGCCTGCTGTTCCGGCACGTTTTGCCTGATGGTGGCGAGCAAGTCGTCGAGTGCCTTCTCCTCATCCGCCGTCAACATCACACGCTCTTCCTTGGGTCCACCTTGCGAGGGTTTTTCGTTGTCATGTTCAGGTGGTTGATTTGGCGGAGATGACGCAGAACTCTGGTTGTTGCTTGATTGTTTGAAGCTAGGTACAGCTTTACCAGGCTTTTCGTCTCCAGCTACCTGTTTGTCTGCATCCTTCTTGCCGTTCTCCGGCTCCTTCGGATCGCGATTTTGTACACTTGCATAGCTCCTACGTCCATCTTGTGTACAGAGCGACTGTCGAACAAAGGCTGATCTTTGAGGGTAGCTTGCGATGCGAGGGAGGGCGTGCGGGCTTGATCTCGGAAGTCGGGCAAATTGACTTGAGCGCCGCAAGAAGGTTCTCATGGCGGTGGATTAGATGGGAAAGGTTATGGCGCAGTGGCCGTGACCATCAACGCTTGATGAAGAGAGATGGATGGGAGGTTGGAGTTCATCAGTAGATGCGGCGACAATGGAGGTTTGCGATTGACGAGACCTTCGGTAAATTCAATCGTCCGCCACCATACCGCAATAGGCCAACGTTAAATAATGAAGTCGAAACAGCATCGGAGCGATTACTAGCCCGTACAATTCCGACAAAAAGTTTCGTTTTAATCTCACATAGTCATTGAATTACTAACTAGTAAATTTTGTACTTTCAATGTATGCCTTGACAAGTGCATTGAAATGTGGTGTTATCGATGTCCCTTCCATTACCCATGTGCGGCGAATTTGTTGATGGAGCTTTTTATAAATATCACTTCAATCAACAGGCCGGATCTTTAGATTCCTTCTCAGAGGAATTTCGACATGCATAAAGGATTGTCGTTCCCGCAACTGGTAATGTGTGTGAAGCGTTCGAACGACACAGAACCACAGCTTATAGAATCGCTTCGCCGCCATGATCGCCTTCGAAGCCTAGGGTTCGAAGTTTCTTTTGTTTGATCTTGTCCTTTTCCTTTTGCTCTTGCATCTCAGCCTTATGGTTCTCAAAAACTTCCTCGATTGGGGCTTCTTCGTAAGGTTCAGGAATGTAGTCGTCCTTGTCGAGATCCTACCCAGTAGACGTCAGAATCAGACTAAGAGAGTCTGAATTGTGCACCCACGATTTCGCCAAGAATTGAGAGATTTTCGCCTCGAACAAGGTAGATGCCGCGTTTTATGTCTGCGTAGGTCTTGTTTCTTTGTACGATATACCGCTCCGTGGTGTCCTGAAGAACGAGATTGCCTAAGGGAAGAACTTAGATCGTGATAACGTGATAACGTGAGAACAAAAGGAAGCATCATACCAAACTGATCCCAACTACGAAGGACGCCAATTAGTTTCCTACCGTCTCTCAATACAGCGATGATCTTCTCTACATTGCAGAGAAAACTGTGAGCAGGCGCATGCAAAAGGAGGTCGCTTTCCAGCGTGTGAATAACGCTACATACTGTCGGTAAGATCAAGCAGTTGGGCAGCAGTCGTGAACATCTGTGGTGGAAGCTGTGGGACGGCTGGCTGCGCTGCTTGTCCTGTTGGTCCCGCACTGCCCGTTGCAGGACTATTATCGTCCAAGCTAAGGTTCTCCATTCCCTCATGTATCGAAGGTGAAGTCTAAGGAGGGGCTAAATATTGACAGAGCATGTCGGCAAGGAGTGGCAGTGCCGGTGGAAACCGCGAATCGTGACAGGCTGTGATGTCCCACAATGTCGAGTTTTGATATTGTTCAGGCATATAAATTTATGCCTGAGGCCTAAGACCACAGACCTAGCCATACACGGAGTATGGTCAATAGCGTACTTGATGTTAAAGCACTCTAACTTCCCAGTTGTAGAAGACAGAGTTGCAATTCCATACGAGAGTGAAATATAGCCAAAAAAAATTACAAGTTATTCAATCTCAGTCTTTGTTGTGGCAGACTCCTCAAACGCCAAACTAGTGCAATGTACCTTATGCTCCGTCTATACGTGAATATCAGAAGGCCAGAAGCTTCCCATGAATGTGTAATAGTGTTGCCTCGCAAAACATGTGCAAATAGATCTAAAAGAGCATGCGAGTCGATTGAACGCCGTCAAATGCGTGAGTATCCACCTCTTCCCAGTACTCAGTCTTCAATGCTGTACAAGTATCTGTACAGTGTCTTGTGCTGCTCCAAGAAAAGAAATGTCGCGATAGTGTGGGGCCCAAGTCTGATAAAGCTGGGAACCCAACCTCTGAACATCCACCCAATACCCTCGTTCCTCATAATTTCCGGTAGGAGTGTGAATACACTGGTCCCTTCGTGTGCGCTCATCACACGCGTCTTGATGACATCGACAGGAGAGCAAACGGTAGTCGCAACAAAACCAGCGCCGAATGAAGCTAGGAAATGTGTCGTCAGATTATCGGTAAGAGGAGTGTTGGTGAGGATGGTCTGTTTGAATATGTCGTAAGAAGCAAGTTGTGAGGCAGTCATGAGTACAGCGCGTAAAGAATTTGGCCAAACTCCGCGCCACAAGCTGGCAATTCCTTCTTCACGAACCATGCGTGCCAGTCCATCTATGGCATTTTTGTAATTTCGTCTCTTTTCAGGCGGGAGGCCAGCGTCGTTCTGCATACGCACATTCAGGAGATCTGCAGGGTTTCCAACTACACCGCCGAGAAATCCAGATGTACTAGCCATGGCGACTAAGGCGGGAAAGGAAGGAGATGACCGCGCGGTGGTGAAAACTTCTTTCAGCTCCTCGTAAACGCCGAATCGGGTAGTAGAATAAGTCAATTGTCGCAAAAGAGAAGCAGAGAGACCTCGATATAACCCAAGGATGCCATCGCTCTTAAAGACATGAACAAACATCAGTAGCATGTTCTTTCTAGGTCCTACATGGCTCTGAGTTTGTAGGCGGACCTAAATGGAGGTTAACGGAAGGCCGTTCAATCGTTATAGGGAATTGTATTACCTTCACTGTATCACAGTTAGCATCTAAATGATCTGGTGGGTATTATAAGTCACATACCAAGGTCCAATGGATGAGTAACGCATGCTGCAAAACAGGAAGCCGACCCGCCGAACCAGAATGGATAATGCACAGGTTTCTTCCGCGCATCCGACATCACCTCCTTTGCTGTGGCAGCCATGTGCGCGAGTGCATTGTCTGTAGAGGAAACAGGAAGAATGCACTCGATTATGTGCGGAGAGGATGTGGACGTTGTGGAAGAAAAATAGTTGTCGGATATTCCTTTCGGTATCGTCATTATTAGCATGGGTCAGGTTTCTTCCGAGCTCGGACCGGATGGAAAGGAGTTCGGAAACACCAGGCTTGGAACTACACCATCCGTATTTGGCGCTATATTCTACTTGTGCTGTATAGTACCTGCCATTGTCGTGGAGAATGGAGGCCTTCATATACCGTAATGCTCTATGGAAGGTCGTAAGGGGTGGATCGTCTAGGTGGCAGCGACAATTGCCAAGTCTATGTTGCCAACGACGATGGGCATCAACTGGTGAGTGAGAATCTTGATTTCTACAAATTTAACTTCTCTATCTTCATTTCAAGACGTTATTGAACTTCTGACTCCATATTTCCAAAAGCCACCAATCACTATGTGCTGTGTGTTGGGATCTTGCTTGAGCTGGATCAAATCGTGGGAAGTTTGGCGCCAATCAAGAGTAGCTGTAATTCATTCCTCAATTATCATGACGCCGTCTTTCATCCTTCCCTAGCTCTCTTATAGATCATATTTCTGTTCGAAATTTGCTCGATGTAACTGAATTCATACGAAGACTGACAAGTCCCAGGAGTGGCAGCAAAACGAACAGGAACCGGAGAAGGTGTGGAACAGCGAATCATTACGGTTGAAGGCGATCGATATGTAGCCGATGGATGGTTCAACACACCTCAAACAATCCTAGATTCAGTCTCACGGCGTCTTCATCTTCAACCCGACCATCCTGTCAGCATCACTCGCCAGCTTATTGAGTCCTGCTTTCCGGGCTACAAAACCTACAATGACCTATTCCCTGTTGTCTCAACAAAGCAAAACTTTGACAGCCTACGATTTCCAGATCATCACCCAGGTCGAAATCGAACCGATACCTACTACATTAATAAAGACACTTTGCTCCGCACCCACACATCGGCTCATCAAGCAGACATTTTCCGCAAGAACGCAAGTGATGGCTACCTGATTTGTGCCGACGTCTACCGCCGCGATGCTGTTGACAAGACGCACTACCCAGTTTTCCATCAAATTGAAGGTGCCATGACATGGGACAGGAATGAACTGAGAACTAGCATATCACTAGCAGACGAAGTCCGGCAAAGTCTTTCACAACTCCCTACTCATAATCTCGAAGTATCCGATCCTTTCCCTTCGTTTCATCCCGAACGCAATCCAATACAAGCTCAATTCCACTCTGAGGAGGAGTTGGAGGCAATGACTAAACACCTGAAGCGGAACTGCGAGAACTTTGTTAGCAACATCTTCACCCGAGCGAGAGAAGCCCAGATTGCCAGCAGCTCAGGGTCAGATCACCAAGCAGAGAGCGAACCACTGAAGGTTCGATGGGTGGAAGCGTACTTCCCATTCACGTCACCGTCGTGGGAGCTGGAAGTGTTCTGGAAGGGCGACTGGCTGGAAGTGCTGGGCAGCGGGATCATCCGGCAGGAGATCCTCAACGACGCGGGCGTGGGCGGGCGCAGCGGGTGGGCGTTCGGCGTCGGCGTCGAGCGCATCGCCATGCTGCTCTTCGACATCCCCGACATCCGCCTGTTCTGGTCGCGCGACCCCCGGTTCCTCGAGCAGTTCGCCGACCCGCGCCGCGCCCCCGATGGCTCGATTTCGAAGGCCTGGCGCGTCAACCGCTTCCTGCCCTTCTCCAAGCACCCCGCTGCGCCCCGCGACGTCTCGTTCTGGCTGCGCAGCACGTCGTCCGCTGCGGGCGGCCATTCCGCGTCCCAGTCGGCGCACGACTTCCATGAAAACGACTTGATGGAGGTGGTGCGTACCGAGGGCGGCGAATGGGTCGAGGACGTGCGGCTGGTGGACGAGTTCACGCACCCGAAGACGGGTCGACGCAGCGTGTGTTACAGGATCGTGTACAGGAGCTTCGAGCGGACCTTGACGACCGAAGAGGCGAACGAGATGCACGAAAGGATCAGGCAGAGGATTGTGGAGAAGCTGGGTGTGGAATTGCGCTAGCAAGAGGAAAAGCGACGGATGGTGCGATAGAGAGCATCATGCTCGAGAGGGTGGCCGGCGAGAGCTGTGCCTGTACGATTATGCCTGGCCGTCAACCAGCTCGTCACATCCAAACTCTAATTTTACAAGTGGAGTTCGCAAAATACGACAGGACTTCTGTCATTGCCCTGGGTTTACTCTGTGACTCGTTCCGCTGTGCGTTGATCTTAACATTTTCCCACGTCGAGCTTGGCAGTGAACGTAGGCCCTGACCTTAACAGCCGTTCAGGTTAATAAGATGGGCGAAGTGATCTAGAGTCCATTAGTCCCAGGGGTTTGCAGTAGTCCTTGTGATTTGCTCGAGGCGACGTCTCAGGGCAAATTTTCGCTGCCATCTGCGCATGCTGAACACCAAGCCTTTTTTCTAGCAGGGTTGGCGAGAACGAGTACGGAGAATATAATTAACAGTGCATTGCATCCGTAAATCTCCGAGGATAGTTACTTCTTGCAGGCTCCGCGGCAAACGGGTGTTCCAAAACCTTGTCGTCGGCGGAGCCTTGTCACTTGCTTTTGCTTCGGAAAAATAAAGCAAGGGATTCAATTCCTAGCTACATGTGGACTTATCACAAAGTTTATTCTTAAACGGGAATAATTCGTGTGGTGCCGCATCAGCTCTGCTGACGGGAAGAAGGGAGCAAGGCACCCTACCGTCATTCGCTTGGAAACTGTGAAATCTCGATGTGGCAACATTTAACCGCTTCATGAAGGCGCGTGGTGGTAGTAGCCTGTACAAAATATCGGATTCCTGTGGGAACGAATGGCTCTCCCGCTTTCGAAACAAGCGGTGAAAATGATTGGGACAATGTTTCAACGCATGACAGAGGGCTGTGCGGGTGAAATGCCGTGCTACTGCAAGCCACTGGTCGTTTGTGCTGCAGCTTTTGCGAGTAATGTCCGATTGTTAAAACGTAGAAGTAGCAGCCGAGTCGAGTTGGTGGTTCTGCCGTAGCCGTCCTCATGCTACAGAGAATATATTACACACGGTACCAGCCTAGCATAACACAAATTGGAAAACAATATCGAATTTGGGTCTGGTTGCCGTTGCGAAGGTTACGAGGATTGGAACAGATGTACTTTATGAACACCTAAGGAGCCCTACAGCGCCAGCGACGTTTATCATTGACCAACTCTGAAAATCGCGGAAGTGGATTGTCCCTCAGGGCTGCTATCAATGTGATATTGGTTGTAACGATAACTGAGTCAAACATTCTTTCCAAAACGAAACCAGTTTAGTGGATCGAAAAAAGTATCGCCGGTCATTAGGATCCTGGATCCACAACCATGAGGACGAGTTCAGCTACACATGATGTTACTCTCAGAGTCACCATCGAGCCTTAGATAGTTCCTGCCTCTGTGGATGCGTTTCGTTCTAGCTGAGCGCTGATCGGCGTCAGCATTGTTCAAACTCAACAAGGCTTAAGCTTCTCATGCAATGTAGCTATTGTCCTGGCCATCGATGCGACGTGCTGGGTCCACCCTGGAGAGTATTCTCTATACAAGTCGGGACAGGCCTTAGATTGATGGTGCAGAAGAGAAGGGTGAAAATAAGAATGGGTTGTGCGAGACGATCATATCTGAAGGCGACTTCCTGATCATTTGAAGAGTCACGGATTGGGAGCTGGCTTCGATGAATCATGTTTCCTATGCTCTTCCTGACAGTATCTGATCAAAAGAATCCTTCACACGTACTCAAACATTAATTCGAAATAAATCTATGGCGGAGGGTCTGGTGGAGGGTGGGATTAGTTTAAACTTCGATGCTACGAGGTCGCAGCCGAATAGTCCCAAGAGTAATACCTCAGCAATCGCATCCCTCAACTATAGGCGACTTCGAGTATCGATGAAATTTTTAACGACATCTTAAAGGAGCAAGCCCATTTCAACATTGACCTTGGGCACGTCTCTGTGAGTGGGCAACTGGTACCGGGCATCGCTAGCATACTTCTCAGGGAACAACAGGTGTCTGCGGTCTGTCGAGTCTTTGTGGCGATGTCAGAATACGGAGGAGTCGTCCATGGTTCGATTACATTTGGCGATGCAACACAGTGCTTCGCGCGGTAATTATGCCCTTGCCTTGTAATAACTAGCTGCCCTTCTTCCCTTTTGTAGATGGTCGGCTAAGAGAAAGTCAGATTCCCCGGGTGACGTACTGCAAGACCTCGTAAGTCAAGCCCTAGTGCGCTCGGAGCATATCCGTTCTGGGAGTCCGGTGCGTCCCATCGGTCCAAATGGCGGGCTGATCCACCCGACTGGGCGTGTGCGCGGAACTTCGCGTGTCGCTGTTGCTGTGTGACAGAAAATACAAATTTTGAGGGGTGATTTTAGTAGCTTAGCTGCAAGCCTGAGGAATTTCTCTGTTGCTCCCGCGGCTTCAGATACCGAGGGTCCGAATCTAAAGTACGGTATTATCGCGTTCGCGAAACCGTCAAAGATTTCTTTCCCTGTAGTGGAGATTCCGTCTCGACGTTTGGAAATCTGCAGGCACAAAAGCATCGCCTTCTGGAAGCCGAGATTGACAAACCCGTCTCTCGTTTTGCCCTGAGCACCAAATGCATCCTGGTAGGGACCGTGGCCGGGCCGGATTCCGGCTAAGACACGTCCATCCGGTTGCTTAGCGTAACAAGGTCCCCGGGCGGAGACAGTAGAAGGTTAGCTGATTAAACGTTAGCTGATTAAATCCAGAATGAGTAGGGAGGTGTTCTGCGTGTACCGCACTGTACTTGGTGCTCGCGCGTTTCGAGCCGTGCCCTTTTTGCTTGGCAAACCCCCCCGCAGTTGGGAACGGTGAATGGCCACGGGCCCCAGTCGTGCTGATGCGCTTTTCGTCGTTCGCCATTACGCTGCAGGTAGAGTAAATTAGACGAAGAACAAAGGGAGTGACTGCCATTTCTGACTCTATTTTAGTTAAAGGGATGTCGCAATTATCAATTCGCCGGTACGGTAGATCCGCCGGAGCTTTCTGCGGTTGGCCGCCTTCGTTCTGTCGACAGACTCTCCAGACAAAGCTTCTGCATGGTCAGTCGCGAATTTATGTTATGTCCGAGTCAGGTTTTCAATTGAGTACCTGGTGGCACCGAATCCCGTCCGTCAGTGAGGGGAATGCTAGCAGATAGTATGTACCGTCCTTAAAGCCATCGTTTCCGTTTACTCGGCGCCTAAGTGAGATTTTGATAACGGCCAGGATTTGATAAAGGACCTGAAAAGCGTACTCAGGCAGAAATGGGTGCCAGGAGATTGTCAAGGGTTGAAGACTCGTGGCCCAAGACCGGGCGGGGTGGAAAGTCTGCTTCAGGAACGAAACGGCAGTCAAGGGTGCGGAAAAGGCAAAGGCTGCAGGGCCGTGACAAGCCCGCCGAAGATCCGCAAACCAGCGGCGTTGTGCTTCTCGCGTGGGAGCCAGGGCAAGCTAGGGAGCGTTTCTTGTGACCAGAGATAGCTTCGCCCATCTCCTTCAGCCTCGCCGTTGATCGTTGACAGATGCAGACAGATGCCGCCGGCTACATGACCAGAGCGGAAAAACCGAACAACGATAGCCATCATTCACGGAAAAAGCGTGCGGAAGGGGCGCCGATCCAGCGTCCGAAACGCTGTTTGAGCGAGAAGTTCGGCGTCGAGAGAAGCACCTATATCGGTGGCTTACTATTGCAGCACCATGTGCCGCTAATGCAGAGCGTGCTGCAGCGTGCAGCCACACTCCGCACGCCTGCTAGTTCTTGACAAAAGCCCCGAGTTCATGAGGACCAATTCCATCATTACTGTATCACGCCGGCATCCTCTTCTGATCAACTGAGTTGGAGCTTTGCATTAGACTCGGTCCTGCTGATTGATGTGTGTGGGCGGCCTCGGAGATCACGACCATTCTAAACGAGGAATTACTCTCGTTTGGAGTGCGGAGATCGCCCGGAGTTCGCCTGAAGACTGCAGCTTCTGCATCAGCGAGAAATCGAAGTGGTGTGCATGGCTGCTGCAGCGTGCCCTTCCTCTGCTGACACCAAGGGCCATTGTTGAACGCCATTGCCGTGCTGCCGGATCTCTCCGTGTACGCCTGGCCGCGGCCGCGTTATAGTGGGTGATACGAGCTGCCATGTACAGTGATGACGAGGCGAGCCGGAAAGGGATCGTGTTTTGGTAATGACGGGACGACAGCTGGGAAACTGCGGAACATAGCTTACCTTCCTGCCAGGTACATACTGCGCGGTCGTGCACTCCAGAGATGTCTGTGCAGGGCTGTTCGGCAACGGGTTTCAGCTTTGGTTAGGGGACGAGAATGCATCGAGCCTGGCCACAACTTACCCACCGTAGGGTAAGCTAAGGGAATTGTCTTAGTGGGGTGGTGTCCGGGCAGCCCGTTTGTCTTTGGTCAGGACCGCATAGCTGCCGATGTGCAACTATACAAGTCGGAGAAGCCACACCTTAAAGCTCCTTCGATTCGCACTCGCTCTCGACTGCATGGAACCATGTTTGAGATGTCTGCTTGCCGAGTATCGTCGTGCCTCTAGGCCAGTAGCAGAGGTTTCGGATATTTAGTCCACCCAATATACCCTCAGAAATGACACACATTGCCAATTGCATGCGGCGAGCTCTCGAGGAGACGGGCAATGTTTACTTGATGGAGGAAACACCTACTTCTTCTCTTCTTGTAAGTCGACTGCATGGCAGCAAATCACCGCCGAACCAAATCTCCCTTACCCTGACCTTACTCTGACCGAACTTTAGACCGCAGGTGTTACTCCAACACAGAGCACAGAAGGACTTTCACGAAGCCTGTCAATCAAATACAATCTCTGGCCACGTCCCCCGAAGGCCCAGGCAATCCAGGGGTCGCAGTCGAATTCATCTTCCACATCCGAAAGAACAATGGCACTATCAGCTGGTCGATCAGCAACGGCTCTGAGTGACACTTCTGTCAATGTGCCAAAGGGAACTCTGTGGAGACGAGGCGGCTCGTTGTCTAATAGGCGCAAGATCAGTGTTCCCGAACTCGGTGCTACTCCAAAAGTTATACTAGGTGCTTCATCGCCCATGGACTCTCGTAAGTGTCATGATTTTCACCGGAGCTTCAGCTGACCCTTCAAACATTAGCAACCATACCAGGCAGACCACCGCTGAGAATGGTTTCATCCGCGGGTAGGCACCATGAACGATCCAGCAGTGCTCCAAGCTGGAGGGACAACGCTTTTGGAGATGCAATGCTTCGTGGAGTAACAGAACCTAAGGTAGAAGTCGTTCCAAACCCTCGACCAGTGGCCATTCAAGAGGACCTTCAACCAGCCACATTCAACACCACACGTCCACTATCACCAATTCTCTCCCCGATTGGAAATGTAACACCATTAACGGCGGTGCCAGTGTTGCCGATGCCAGTGATAAGCCCACTAGAGATTCCACCAAAGGTTCCGCCTAAATCTCCCCATCATGGTAGAACCGCCTCGCCTTCAACATCGAACGCAAAAAGCAGCTCGACGAAGTGGATCTTGAAGCAAAGTCCATCCAGACCCGTGTTGCATGGACTTGAGCAGCCGGTCATGCTTTCTTCCAGTCCCCCTTCCGCAACCACCAGTCCACAGTCGAGGTCAGTAGAACGCAACTTTATATCCTCGCCAGCTGCGTCAAAGGTAGAAGCTTCAACCGACAGCTCAGAATCAGTCGTACATCGCGGTAGACCTACCAAGAAGCCAAAGAGAAGCAGAGATCTCGGCCACGGCGAAGAGCCAGACGGCTGGAGACTACCATCAGGACTTAAACTTCAGGAAGCAATCATTGCGATGTCTGAAGGTGAAAAGCATATGTTGAAGAAGCAAGCCAGTGGGCAGGCCGAAAGATTTGAGATCTTGGGAGCGAAGCATGTAGACTCCTTGTCTAAGGTAGGAATATTTGACTGTAATTTGCAATTCGGAATTAACCTGACTTGATTATCTAGGAATTACGAGCTCTCGATGAACGTTGCGACTATCTCCGCGAGACATATAGATGTCTTCGAGCTGGGCGGCAACGCCTTCAACATCGCATGATCACATATCTCAAGAACGAAGCGATATCATTTTCCAAAGAGAACTTGATCAAGCAGGAAGAAGCCTTGGTCGAGCTCGACAAGTCTATAGACGACTGGATCGTGAAACTCGAGCTGGCAGAAAATCGAAGGCTTCGGGTACGGCAAAAGCTCCTGGAGCACGTAGCAGCGGCCTTAACACTCGACGAAGCCGCACCAGCCAAACCGATATGCACGACTCCACCAGGCAGTCCGACCAAACCTGAGAAGATCGAAACTCCAGCAGCAGTACGGTCCGACCGTAAAGAGGTCGAGTCCATCAAGGTCTACGCCGATAACCAAGTTCTTAACCTTTTCTCAGACATTGAACAGGCCGTCACCAAGATGTGCGAAGCCTACTAAGGTATCCTTCCAAAGGAGGTTATCTCCTGATAAATTGTACATTAGATCATACTTTCCAGGTTGTCCTGCCTGGTTGATTGGTTTGATCCGGAGTTGAGCCATTCCGGCCAGACTCAAGACTTTCTCAGATTTCCGGTTTTCACGATTTACGAGATGGTTGTAATAATTGATTTCTTTGGACGTTGGGATAGCAGATAGTGCGTCCCTCATCCCGTTCCGTCGAAACGGCCATGGACATACCCTTGTTAGTAGGCAACTGTAGTTCCGTAGAATGAGAGGCGCTCAATGTCTGTTTCACAAGAAAACGTAACAACCCAAGATTGGCTTTTTGTTGCTGCACCCAGGGGTTGGTGTGCTTACGCCATAATCCCGGCATGTGCGAGATGTGAATCACCAGGGACGATGGCGTGGCACTGGGAATAAGGTCAGATCCAGGCTCCAAATGAGATCTTTGTTCTTCCGGACCTAGAGGGATGGAGAACATCAGTGCACGTACCCGTACCGGATGCATAAAGCATGGAGAACACCCTTAAAACATGGGGAGTGGCCCTTGCGAGGCTGAAGGATGGCAGGAAATAATGTTATGAAATAGGAGCAGCGTCAGAAGGCGAAGTGGGCACCTCACCGTTGTGCCGTTCTGCAGGTGGTGATGTGGGATTGTTTTTTATTCGAATCGGTGGTGATTCAGCATGTCACAGGTGCCTCATCGCAGTGGACCACCCTACCCTCTTCCCCGAGAGTGGCACGCGGCGGTGGGGCAGGACGCCGGCGCGATGTTCGAAGCGAGCTGCAAGCTCCGTTAGTGGAACTTCTATTTGGGACTTACCTCCGAAGTGATTTGGCATCCAGATGTTTGAGGCGGGTGGTGTTGCTCTGCTGACTTAATACCTACACCCGTGTGACAGCCACTGGAAAGCGCAGCCATTGACGATCCACTAAGGAAATTTACCTCTGAAATGGCTTTTCTATTATGCTTCTCCGTGTGTTCCATGCTCATGCATCTACTCTAAATTAACGGTCGGATAATTACCTGAAGTTTACTATAGGTGAGGTATCTGACATTTGTTCCAAAATGATCTTGCGGGGAAGCACGTGGAGCATGACTTGCCTTTGTCGGCCGCAATCGTCAAACTTTTTAGTGTCATCCAAGCCGTAGCCTCAGATCTCGAGATGGAATCTATCAGCAACAGATCTCCATGGCCACCAATTCAATCAAGCTCCTGACCGGAAACAGTCACCCTGAGCTTGCAAAGCTCATTGCCAGCAGGTATGTTCCTTCATTTGTTTGCTGCTCCAACGTTGGCACTGACATCTCTCTTCAGGCTCGGAATCGAACTCACCCGAGTTCTTGTCCTCCAGTACTCCAATCATGAGACATCTGTGACCATTGGAGAATCGGTTCGCGACGAAGATGTTTTCATTTTACAGTCAACCGCACCCGGCGACATCAACGATGGCCTCATGGAACTGCTCATCATGATCAACGCCTGCAAAACCGCATCGGCCCGGCGCATTACCGCGGTCATCCCCAACTTCCCCTATGCGCGCCAAGACAAAAAGGACAAATCAAGAGCTCCCATTACAGCCAAGCTGATGGCAAACATGCTCCAGGTTTCGGGCTGTAACCACGTTATCACCATGGATTTGCATGCCAGTCAGATCCAGGGCTTCTTCAACGTCCCCGTAGACAACTTGTATGCGGAGCCGAGCACGCTGCGCTGGATCAGAGAGAACCTGCCCGTCAAAGACTGCGTCATCGTGAGTCCTGACGCCGGCGGAGCGAAACGCGCTACGTCGATCGCCGACAGCCTAGATCTCGGCTTCGCGCTGATCCATAAGGAGCGTGCGCGCGCGAACGAGGTCTCGCGTATGGTTCTGGTCGGCGACGTCTCAGACCGCGTTGCGATCATCGTCGACGACATGGCGGATACGTGCGGCACGCTGGTCAAGGCCGCCAACATCCTCATCCAGAACGGCGCTCGCAAGGCAATTGCCATCGTCACTCATGGCATCCTGAGCGGCAATGCTATCGATGCGCTGAACGGCAGTAAGCTGGAAAAAGTCGTTATCACCAACACCGTACCGCATGAGGAGAAGAAGAAGCTGTGCTCAAGGATAGAAACAATTGATATCAGTCCAACTGTAAGCGAAGCGATTAAGCAGTTGATCGAAGAGTCTCCGGGCGACTAACATGGATATAGCTTGCTGAGGCATGTCGCCGCACGCATAACGGCGAAAGCGTATCGTTCCTCTTCAAGCATGCACCGGTTGACTAAAAGGTTTTGCTCCATTGACAACAAGTTAGGATCAAAGGATCTGTCACGGGAGGCAACTCGTGTACGATCTTCACTTCAGGAGCATTGTGGTGGTCAGTAGCATGAGTCAGATTGAGCGTTGAGGTGATAGAGATCTAGGGCGACCAGGAAAGCTAGAGAAATCTGGTGTATCAATGGACTTTGAACTTGTATTTTGCTAACGGCCGATACCCGAAGACCTTCGCGCCGTCCTTAAAATAGCATCACATGAACCTAGACTATGCCTCTAATGCATTGGTATGGAGACTGTAACTCGCGTCTTCTCAGAATCCCAATCCAACCCAATAGCTCTACTTCCTCATCGACGAAGCACGACGCTTCTTAATCTCAGCCTCCTTCGCCTTGGTCTCGCTGATACGTTGCTGAAGGATCTTCGCATATTCGCTCTGTACAGACATTAGCAATTACCGCTTGCTGGGAAGTTGAGTAGATGTACCGCTGCATCCTTGGCTGCCTCCGTACGACGTTTCTTGAGTGCTATCCTGTGACGCTTGTGTTGCAGACGTTGAGGAGTAACAAGACGCTGAATCTTGGGAGCTTTTGTGTAGGGCTTAGCGCCCTCCTTCTTCGGCTGAACTTCACGGCGAATGACAAACTTGCGGACCTGAAAATTTGGTCAGTCAGACTCGGTTCTAAGTAGAGACCGGCGAAGCCGATGAGAATCAACTCACATCGTCTTCCTTGCTGAGACCAAAGAACCTCCTGATCTTTGTAGCCCTCTTGGGACCCAGACGCTTCGGGTGGACGGTGTCGGTCAAGCCAGGAAGGTCGTTGTCACCCTGCTTGACGATGCTGAGAGCGAGCACAGAGAGATCGGCCGCGACAATGCAGCCACGAACGGACTTCCTCTTGCGTTCGCCGGTTCGTCGTGGTCGATAGCAGGAGTGGCCGTCGGCGAGCAGCAATCGAACACGCGTGGGATGCATCACACCCTGCTTCATTGGGAAGCCCTGCTTGTCGTTGCCGCCGGTGATTCGGAAGATGTAGCCCTTGAATTCGTCGCCCAAGCTGTCGCCTGGCACTTCCGCGCCCATTCGCCGGTCCATGAAGACGCGAAGCTTGCGGTCATCGTCGATATCGATCAATTTCTGAGACCCGTTGGCCGGGTATGAGATGTTGAGCTTCATCCTGACGATCGAGAGTCAAGATGGAAGCAGTGGGTGGGATTAGCGATGAGTAGTTGTGAATGCGTGAGTGCTCGCGGGGATTCTGGTGCGTTCGCTAATTTCAAAGTTCGGAATGGAAAAACTGATCGGAGGTGTGACTGAAGCCTTGGCGCCTTACTCTACTCTATTTTTTCCTGTGCTTCTGTGCTTTGTGCTTAAAGTTAACCCACACCTCAGCAAAGTACTCCGTACTCCGTACCCTAACAACAAATCCATTATCACTGTGCTAGAGTTCCCAAGTGGTTCATCCGCAATTACAGGACGAGCAGAACGTCTTCTAACCATGTTCGCCATGCAGCTATTTGCAATGTTCGCATATGAGACAGACGACCATTTGACAAAGCAGTCTATCCCCCGGACCATCTCTAAACAGGCTTCGGTACAACTTGCGATGTTGATTCCATTGAGTATGCATGGACTGTCCATGTTGACAACGGTTTGAAGCGGATATTCGAGAAAATGAAGCGGCAATACGACACAATGAAGTTGAGTGTCGCACTTTAATTGAGCCGCATTGACCGCGCGCGTGTTTGTGCATACTCTAACAATTTGAATCACCCTCAATGAAGTATGAGGCGTTCTACAACACACCGCTTTTGAATACGCTCGTGTCGTCAACCCGCTGTACGATAGTAGTTCCACCAGCCAATCACTGTAGAGCAGAATGATTATAATCACTGAACCAAGTTATGGCGAAAGCGAGCGTCGACAGCATATGTGGATCCACAGTTCTTCATGTTCGTACCTTAATGTCATATATATCTCTTCATTTATTTCTGTCTCAGCCAATTCTGCTTCTGACATTTTTCAAACGTTGTTCGCTACATTTCTCGCTTCTGAAGCCCCATCATAGTGTAATGGCTCGAAGTTGCTGCACGCTCTTCCTATTCGGTACGTGGTTCTTTTCACAGTTAACAGAACACTCGCAGCTAACAAAACAGACAGCACTCATCGCATGGCCAGCCTTTGTAACTGGAGATGGTGACTACTCTCCTCCAAAACTGTACCCGTGGCCCCCAACCGATCAAATCATCGTCAGGCCCCCACCATCTCTCAACATCACCAGCCCGGCATGTGCCTTATGGACGCCTCCCCCTAAAGGCTATCAGTACGGCAACTGGTGGGTGTCCTACTCCAGCAACCCGGAGTACTCTTCCATCTACAACATCCAATACGACAGCTACCCGCTCCTCCCCTCCGGCACTTACCCCCTGATCACCACCACGGGCATCGCCCCCAATGCCTCGGACCCGCCGCTCGTCGACCTCACCTCGTACAACCTCCCCAACACCACGTCCACCGCCATCATCACCGCCTTCGGCTACGACTTCCCGCGCGCCGCCACTCCCTGGGTCTTCGACTTCGCCGGCACCGGCCACTTCAATCAGGCGCGCAACACGTGGGAGCTGCTGGCGTGGGGATGGGACGCGCACGGCGTGGAGTACCTGGTGGCGTATGAGACACCCGTGGCCGCGAACAATGTGTCTGCGGGCGCGCCCGCCGGCATCGATTTCGAGAGCCGCGTGAAGGGCGGGCCGGATGCGCGGACGCGCGCGGGCTTGGTTGCCGCCGTGGAGAGACTCGACGTGCGCGCGCTGAGCGTCTTGGTGCGGGAGGTGGTGGCGACGCCGGTGGATGGACGCAGGGATGGTCTGCCGCCGGTTGCTTGTGATGAGGCGTGCATTGATAATGTAGTCTTTGCGTGAGATGTGGGTGCGCAGTTGTTGAGTTAGAAATCCTGCCTACGATGTGCGTAGGGTGCTGGCTGTGTCTAGCTCTCTCACGTATTCGTAGAAATTTAATACCCTAGGCCTCACCGCTTCAGGCCCTTCTCTAAGTCACACAATGATGGCCTGACTGCGACCGAAGACGGCAAGTTCAGCCAATCCTCGTCTGCAACTGTAAGGCGGCGATGGGATTAGCTAGGGCATATGACAATCAATTGCCGATCTTTGAGATCGAGATGTGAGTTCACAACCCTGGTTTCCAGTCAAGCGATTCATGGTCCACAGACGAGATGTTCCGCACGTAATTCAGCGATTCTGTGCAGAAGTTGCTTAATTCTATAGAATTGAGGTCGATAGACCTCTATTTTATACCTCAGATATTGTGATCTAGCTCTATTGCAGCGATTTCATAGAAGTCATAGGTAGGTTGAACCGTAAAACCATTTACTACCTCACCTCTCCGGAGACCTGAGGTAGTAAGCTGGCTTTACTCCAGCTCCACATGTTCTATTCGAAAGGACCTATAAGGTTTACTTTGGACGTTCACTATTCACTCATATCCTCTTTCAGACAAACCATTATCAAATAGTGCGTTCCGACCACCCAACCAACCAACGGGCTGATGCAGAAGATAAATGCGGCTTTGGCTTGACAGGCAGTAAAACTTCTAGTATACCGCCCCTCTTCATTCTGCTTCTCTGATCGAAGATGTGATGCTAATCCTTTGTCAATTTGCTCCTCTGATTCAAAGACACGATACCCTGCTTTAAAGGAATTCTGCAGAGAAGTCACACCTATGATGATCATAAGCTGAAGATCATGCTTACGCAAACTACAAATTAGGTTCTTTGAAGCGGTCTACGTAGGATAATATGTTGAAAAACGGTGGCAAATGTAACGCTTACCTTTCAGGTGCCCGATTATCAATTCTTCTCCTGGGAAAATGATTTGCGATGTAACATATGACTTAAACTAGGCGACCGAACATATAGACAACTTGTCGAGTATAAAAATGGTGGATTATGGGTTCAAGGAGAGCACAATACCATCGTCTCCTGATAATTTTCTTTTGTACCCAAACATTCGATTCTTAACAGCCACATATTTCTCTTCGTCTATCGGGATTCAACAACCGGATTCCCGCATTCAAGCCAAACAATAACTACTCCCCAACTTGACAGCGTCATCCCTATCAGCGGGGCGATTAGTCAATACCCCCGAGCTATTGTGACTAGGGACGGCACTTTCCTAGTCACATACAAATAAACCCATGACAAGACCGAAAGGCTTGTCACCAAAGGAAGCAAAGATCATGGTGCAACATGGTCGGACCCGGTTGAAGTGATTTCCTGTGGTATCACGGAGGCCGCATTGAACAACCCATTTCTGTTCCAATCATCGTCGGGAGAGCTCCTCTGCGCCTACGGAAGATTCGCGTTGGAGAACGGCAAACCATCACACCTCTCCCTAGACGTTAGCCAGAGTACAGACGGTGGTCAGTCCTGGGCCAAGATTGGCACCATTTTGAGCGAAGCTCCTCGCCATGATGTCGTCAAGGGCGAATGGGAACCGTTTCTCCATGAGGCTCCTGATGGAACGCTTCAAGTCTACTATTCGCACGAGATCGATCTCGCATCACAGCACCTCGTAAAACGAACGTCGAGCGACGGAGGCAAGACTTGGAGCGACTATGTAGCCGTCGCTGGCGCCGACACCTCAAACCAACGACATGGCATGGCTCAGGTCCTCAGTCTCGATGCAGGCGGGAGGAATCTGATGATGGCATATGAGAATAATGTCGGTGGCCGATCCAGAGTTTGGGCACAAACATCCTCCGACGGAGGCAACACTTGGGTCAATCCCCACATCATTTTCGACCCTGGACATGGAGATGCAGGCGGGCCCGGACTCGTGCAAATCCTTGGCCTTCTCATCGTCAGCTTCATGACCAATCAGGATCATCCGAAGCAGAATTACAGCGACCTGAAATACGTAGATATGAAGGTGATCACCAGTGGCGATGGCGGCGCAACCTGGAGTCCACCAAAGACGATTATTCCTCAAGCAGGCTGGGGTTGGCATGACTGTAGTTAAAGGAGATGTCATGGTGCTCGGACAAACAGCCGCGAACGCAGTTGTAATTCAGAAGTTTAACCCCTAGGCTGTCTGACAGCTAGCTGTGTTGGAGTACACAATAAAGAGAATTGCCATGTTATGATTTACGATGCAACGAAATATCCAAGTTGATAAGTTTTCACCTCTTGATTCATCTCGTGTGTGTGTCTGAGAGAGGCAATGCAACTGTCTAGGCGGTTGGGCACCATAACTGCAATTGCGGTGAGAATTCAGGTGGTATATTGGTCAGGTCACTCACTTGAAGCGGATGGATCAGGATCACCCCATGTGTAAGACAAAGCGGTGTAAGGAGGCCACGACTGCAATGAAAAGGGGATGAGTCGGCAATCGGTTTGAGCAGAGGGTGAACGCACTTTAATTGCTCACTCGAGTACTGTCTCAATCTTCGCCAGGTAATTCATCTCGTCATACCCAGATCCTCCGGCTCCTTAGGTCAACAGGAAACCTCTCCTCGCCTTACGTCATAATTTAGGGTCCTTTTGATACGCTCCTCAGAACAGTTTGACAGACTCGCCGCTACTCCTAGCGGATGACCTCCGGTTGCTCTTTATCAATGCCGTGTAGAGACTCCAGGATGTCACTACCACCCAACAAGCCTCCTTTGCTGCCAACTGATTTCCTTTCCTCTGCCCATACCTCGTGAAATTTTATGCTCGCATCACTGGTTGCCACCGCAATGCATCCTTCCTCTTGTGTTCTGCTCCGCCACATCCCTCCCTCACCTTTGGACTGCCCGTTGTTGGGTCCACCTGGGTACAGAATAGCAAACAATGCTCGATGTTCCTCGAACCAGGGTATGCGGACGACTACTTCGCACTTTGGCCAGCTAAAGACGGCAATGCGGTACGGGTGTTCTGGCTGTGCAAAGCCGAAGGTGGCGGCAATTTCTCGTCTCGTCGTGGACCAGATCAGACTTGTCACTTGTGCACTACAGTCGATGGTTGCCAGGCAGGCGCCGGAGAGAGTGTGGTAAAAATGTATGCGGCGATCGTTGGAGCCACCGCCTATAGCTATAAGACCGCGTTGCCATGGACAAAATGCAATCGCTTTGACTGCAGCTAGAATGGTCCATTTATGCTTCGCGACAAAAGCACCAAGTTTGAAGGAAGGACCGCTGGTGTCGATGTTCACCGTTCTAAGACCAGAGGTAGTTGAATCAGCGGAGGTGGAGGAGTCAAGTCCGGTCGAGGCGTGCTGGAGGACGCGCCTTGTTTCGAACAAGTGACATTCATTGTCGTTTCCACCACTTGCAAAGAACTCACCGTCGTGAGACCAAGCCAAGCCGCAGATTTGCTGCATGTGAACAGTTATCCGACATAGCAGATACAGATCTCCTGGGAATCCAAAGAGATCATATTGGTCTTGTGTCGGCCATTCGACGGAGTAGAAGTAAATGTGACCAAGCTCATCTCCAAGAATAAGCTCTTCGGTGTCGGCAACAAGGTAATGATCGCGTCGTGAAGGCCGCCTCACTGTGGTGGGACGGAAGGAGATGCAGCAAACGGGGCTAGGATGAATGGAAGTCAGTCGTGGTACTTCCTCATAGGGACTCCATAGCAGAAGCCGTCCACATGCACGACCTATTCCAAGGATGCTTTTCTCTCCCTGTACGGACGAGAAGGATAAACATGTTACGTATGCATGATACGGTACATTGAGGCTGTCTGGTGTATCAACGCCCTGGCCTTCTGACCACAAATAAACATGGCTACCAAGACCAACAGCGAGACATGTTGCACTCTCCGAGTATGCTAGAAGGGAGCAATAGAAATCGTCGCGTAGAGAAGGCGCGTCAAGAACTCTGAAAGGGATGGTCGGAATTGCACGTTTTGTTCGAGAGCTTTTCTTCGGTGGCGCAGTTGACCCTTCTTTGGTCCAGGAGCTATCTTTCCAAACTGTCGGTCCAAATGCCTTCGCGCGATTTAAGCTTGGCGGAGAAGTCAAAGTTGGTCTGCAGGATTTCCCTGCAACATAATTGAGTACTCGGGCAGAAATGTCGACGTCGAGTGCGAGTGCGAGGCGCCGTTCCAAGGCTTCGCGTTCGGCGACCGAATCCAGCCGGTCGAGGAAGTTGGAGCGATATAGCGGAGCACTAGAGCCACTTGCAAAAAGTCCTCCGCGACCGTTTGTAACTCCGACTACGGTTTCAGCAGATGCAGCTGCACCACCAACGGACCAAATAGCACCATTACTGATTCGGCGGGCGCTATTCGACAGAGAGAGGCGTCTTACGTTAAGTGGTCCTCCCGAAGGTGGAGGGACATTGGAGTTTTGACGGCTGCCAATCGCTGGAGCGGGCAGATGTGTAGCAAATGTCCCAGTTGAGGCTCTCCTATCTCGTAAAGCGAAAGGATCAAGGTTGGTATCTCGGCTTCGTCTGAGCTTCTCGTTGGGTGAAAGCTTTGACGACGAAGCGCTCACTTGAAAACTATCCCGTGCAGCAACATCTGATCCTCTTGGAGCAATAAACCTATCAGGGGATTGGCCCGGAGTAGTGGAGGCAGATCGAGAACTCGAAGCCGGCGAGTGCTGGCTGGGTCGTAGTGGAGAGCCGGGTAATCGAGATGAAAAGGGAATGAGTGAACCTTGCTCGCACCCAACGCGCGGAAAGGGAAAGGAATTCCGAGTTGGAGTCCTTCTCGTTGCGGCTGTCAGCGACTTGGATGATTGTGCGCTGGAGCTAACAAACGAGTACTGTCCTCGACCGGCAGGATCCGATTCTAGACGTCGGCATGGATGTTCTTGTGGCTCGCCTTGTGGAGCAAAGGGAGAGACAGGGAGACTAAATTCACAAGAACCCAGGTCAGATATTTGACATTCCGCCTCAGGAAATGTCACATCCTGTTCATCGTCCAAGCCTTGGTCTATAGAGTGCTCCTCTTGTTCATCGTCGTCACTTGTTCCGTCGAATTGACGCTGGCTAACGCCACTTGTTGGTGAAGGAGTTCGAGGACAGAATGGACGCCTTGACGTGGCTGTGATGAATTGGTCGATTCTTGCGTAGGCCAGTGGTTGTGCAGTACTACTCCGGAGATGCACAGAGTTTCTCAATTCTGTATTTGAAGTGATAGTAAGACTCAACCGCCCACTGCGAGGCAACGTGTGGTTGTTTGATAAGAATGAGTCTGTGGCTGTCTCGAGATCACGACAGGCTTCCCCAAGAGAGCCACTACCTTCCCTTGCACTAAAGCTTCTTCGATGTAACCAGGTCGCATCCTGGGAAGACCAGGCGGCGTTCTCATTAGAGGGAAAGCTTCTTCGTGCTGTTTGTGGTCCTGTAGTATCGGAGAAAAGAACTTGGGGAAGAGACCTTCGGATAGGGTGGCTTCGAATCTTTTTGACTGCAAGATCTGCCACTGGTTGTCCATTCATTTGGAGAGTGAATCCGGATCGATACTATAGTTGAAATGGTTGTTGATCCGTCAGCAGCAAGAAGGTTTTCGAAACCGGCGAACTCAATGAGGCCTGAAGAGGATGTCGGTGGTCCGGTCGCAAGTTGGCGAAGTAAAGAGGAGTTCAGCTTCAAGAATAGACTTCGACTCAGCTCGAGATACGATCTCCAGGTCTGAGAATAAAGTGCAGCTCCTGGAGCTGGTCTTCATCAAAGCAACGAATGGGCAGAAGGAAAAAGAATATCCATCTCTCGGGAAACTTGTGAAAATCGAGAGGGTATTAATGAAACTTGATACAATACAAGTCCAGTTGTTTATTGCTCTTCCTGCTGGGTTAGTAGATATTTCGGAACAGAGGAGAGGAAAAGGAGTCCAAATGGTAGAGAAGATAGCCTCCTGGACAGGTGGAGCAGGCAGCTTTCCACATAAAATGTCTGCTACGCGGCAACTTCAACATTACTTCTTTCCTTCTACACTTCATTGTCGACGATGGCAAGCGTAAGTACCATCTTATTGGCAGCACAACACGTACTCATGTGGAAGTAGCATGGTCTCCCGAGAGTTGCGAAGGAGGTAGATGTAGAGAAGGAGCGGCGAAACATTGCGGAGTATCGCGAATTGGTCGATCTGGTATCCGCAAAGGTGAACATCTACCCACAACAATGCTAGCCGTCCGCTAACGCGCCGTAGGTCAAAGAAAAGCAGTATACCCTTGAAGTCCTTGAATTAACCTCAAAACTCCTCCGCAAAAATCCAGAATTCTACACTATCTGGAACCATCGCCGCCGTATCCTAAACCATCTATTCGCGAAGACTGAAACTCAACCTGAGTCCCAAGATGCCGATTCAGTCATCCCCAACTGCTCAGAACTTATCAAAAATGACCTCAACTTCCTGATACCGTTGATGAAAGAGTTTCCAAAGGTTTACTGGCTATGGAATTACCGTTTATGGCTACTGGAACAGGCAGAAGCAGTTCTACCCCGTGAAGAGGCTATTGATGTATTGCAGAAAGAGCTGGGCTTGGTGAGCTTCATGCTTTCGAAAGATGGGCGTAACTTTCATGGGTGGAGCTACAGACGGCTCATAGTTGCCCAGATTGAACGCTTTACAGGCAAATCCATGGTGGAGACGGAATTCGCATACACTGAGAAAATGATCAAAGCAGCCCTACAGAACTTCTCTGCTCTGCACTACAGAAGTAAACTGATACCTCGGCTCTTGAACGAGCGAAAGGCAGACGGCGCAGACCGGAGGAAAATGCTTGAAAGTGAGCTCAATCTCATGCAAGAAGCACTCATCGATCCGTACAACCAATCACCTTGGTTCTACCATCAATTTCTGATGAGCACACTCTCTCCGCATGTTCCTTGTGATGGCGCAATAGTTCTCGATCTTACAGACACCGATCGTATCCAGTACTACGAGCGAGAGATCGACCAGATCAAAGAGATCTTAGAGGACTTTGATGATTGCAAATGGATATATGAAGCTCTATTGCGCTACACGGTGACTCTCAGCCAACTAGAAGGAGGGTTGGAAAAATCATCAACTGCAGAGATGCAAGACTGGTTGGCAAAGCTACGCCATCTAGATTCATTCAGGTCTGGACGCTGGAACGATCTTCAAAGCGACCTTAGATTATGATATGAAGATCCATGATTCAAACAGTGGTAATCAGTGTCGAGACTTCCATCTTAGCATGGTGAAAGAGTGCTTGAGGAACTTAAAGCGATCTGCTCCGCTCCATGCGGACTCCTTGATACCAACCTTCTGTTCGCCATCCATATTGGTAACTGTTAGATCACTTCCTGTCACTGTGTAGACTTGAACCTCAGTGCTGTCGACCCCCTCTAGATCTACTTCGAAGTCTTTTTGCTCGTGGATATTTACCACGGCAAGGTTTAGGAAGCCATCATCGCTTGCAGCTGCGCTTACGTCCAACCATGGCGTGTCGACGGTTCCTCTGATCCATGCCGGTTCAGTAGGTCCATCATAATCGGAGCAACACAAGTTTACTGCTACTGTGTGACCACGCATGTATTTGCTGAAGAGGAGTAGGGGCCACCAAGTTGTCTGCTTGATGATGCCTTCTTTGGTCGTCATTAAGGGCGAGATTACATTGACGGACTGCGCAATATTCGCCATACCAATGTACCTCGACTGTCGAATCAGAACGTTTAGCCATACAGCGACTGCTAATGCATCGGAAAGCGTATACCTGGAATATTCTCTCAGAAATTGGGACAAGCAGACGGAATAGAACAACCAAGGAATGGTCCACATACCTCTCTTCTGCTCCATCCTTTCCCTCCGCTCTCCGAGGATCCCAAACGTTCCATTCATCGAAGCAAATCGTCGGTCTGGGCACGGTGTGCGGAACTTTGTTTTCGAATCGAGCCAGATCGATCAGACCGGCTGTGATCTCGATCGCTCGTTCCGCGCATTTGGGAGCTGTACCAATGTCAGTGTCAGCTTCTGGGCCGTCCAGATCAGAAGCTAGCTCCTTACCAGTAGCATTCGGTAGATGCTCCTTCGCTGCTGTGTATATGTGAATGCTATGCATACTAATCAAACCAGCAGAAGTATCTCCTCCGAGTACATGGCTCTCCCATTTTATGCATTCCTTTATTACGTACGTATCCCAGGTGCTTAAACCATCCTGACCACAGAGAATCAATTCTAGGGTTGGATCAAGCAACTTCAATGCCTTGGCCCACTGCCAGGCCTTTTCCGCGTATGCTTCTTTAGTCATCTGGCCAACCTGCCAAGGTCCATACATCTCATTCCCAAGGGCCCAATACTTGACATTGTACGGGTTCTCGCGGCCATTCTTGCGTCGCATGTTCGCATAATAAGTATTGCCAGTACCATTGCAGTACTCTACCCAACCGAGAGCTTCGTCTAAAGTCCCGGTCCCGAAGTTCAAAGCGAAATACGGTTGTGTACCTAAAATCTCACACCATTTCAGAAACTCATCTGTTCCAAATTGATTCGTCTCAGTTCCTAACCAAGCGAGCTCTGGTCTGGATGGCCTGTGATCTCGAGGGCCGACACCATCTAGCCAGTGATACGTAGCAACAAAGTTGCCTCCGGGATATCTCACAACAGGAATATTCAACTCCTTGAGCGCTTCGATCACATCTTTTCGAAAGCCATTCTCATCCGACAATTTGTTTCCTGGGTCATAGATTCCACCGTAGATGCACCGTCCCATATGCCTAACTCGAAATGAGCAGTTGACAATATATAATCACATGTGGATGACTTACTCGGTGAATCCACCATATAAATTGTCGTTGATTTTAGATATCTTGTGTTTTCCACTGACTCTGATGGATGGTGTCGCATCGACTGCTATTCTCGTAAAGGTAGTCATCGTTGCTATGAATTGAAAAGCAAAAGGAAGATTACTCGCAATTGAAGCAGATAACTACTAGCTTGTTGCTTGCGAGGGTGAGATATGGTTCCTGGCGATCCGAATCAACTATCAATCCGATGCAGTGAGCTAGTAGGTTCAAGAAAGATCAAAAAGTCTCTCCTGAGAAGTGATCCTGGACCAATTCTCATGAGAGAAAAGTTCTAAAGAATCACACGACTTCAACATCGCTATTACTTTACGAGCTTAATTAGCAATGACAATATACCGAGTCGGATCGATCCGGCGAGATTCATTGGTGGAAAAAGAAGCCACTGCGGAAAACGTGTGGGAAACTCCAAGACCATCGCCACTTGCAGACTTAGCAGCTATAAGCGACGACTCACTAACAAGCGGCCAAGGATACTCAGACATGTGTTCACATATCCCGTGCGTACCATGCTGATCGGAAGAAGTGGAGACCCCGCGATACAAGCTTAAACAGCAAGATTCTCAATGCGAAAGGCAAGGATAGACACGGTGACCGGGAGAAAAGCGTCCGGTGGGTTCAACCAGGTATAAATGAGCTTGGAGGTGCTGGAAGTTCCCGTGATGGCATCGTTGAATTCTATCTTTCATCTGTAACTTGAGGCATAGTAAATATGGTTCCTCCGAAATGGTACCAGGTGAGTTTGTTGATTTCGGTACTTCCAATTTCTAAGGCTGACCACGATCTCAGTTTGGCATAGCCGTCTTCGCCTCACTTGGTTCAATCCTCTATGGATACGATCTGGGTGTTATAGCTGAAGCTATTGCGAGTACCAACTTCAAAGACCTCTTCAAGCCCACTTCTAATGAAACGTACGACAAGCCGATTCTCAAGTTCTCATTCACTGTTCATGCTGATAGTTAACAGGGGTGCTGTCGTATCCGTCTTCACGGGTGGAGGCTTCTTTGGAGCTATGTTCGCTGGCCCCATTGGTGATTTGCTTGGCCGTAGGCTCACCATCATGATTGGAGCTTTGGTCTTCTGTCTTGGAGGTGGTCTGCAGACAGGCGCTCAGAGCCTCAGCTATCTTTATGCCGGACGCTGCCTTGCTGGAGTTGGCGTTGGGTTCTTGGTGATGATCGTACCGTTGTACCAAGCTGAACTATGTCATCCCAGCATTCGCGGTAGAGTCACAGCATTGCAACAGTTCATGTTGGGCATCGGTGCATTGGTCGCATCATGGGTGTCCTACGGTTCATACGTTGGCTTTCCAGACTCCAGCAGCAAGCAGTGGCGAGTCAGTCTCAGTATTCAGATCATCCCTGCTGGAATCCTCGCTCTCCTCATCCTTCTGTTTCCTGAATCTCCGAGATGGCTCATTGACAATGGCAAACCCGACAAAGGCCTGGAAGTCCTGGCTAAGCTTCACGCGAAAGGAAACCAAAACGACCCTTGGGTTGTCGGTGAATTTTCACAAATCCAGGATACGATTACATATGAGCACGAGCACGAAGCACAATCATACAAAGAACTTTTTGTGAACAGATCCAACTTCCGAAGAATCTTCTTGGCGATGGCAATCCAGGCATCAATTCAGATGACTGGCGTGTCGGCCATCCAATACTATTCGGTTGAGATTTTCCAGCTCATTGGTATCAGCGGCAGTCATGCTCTCAAGTACCAAGCATATAACTCGATTATCGCTCTCTTCGCGCAATGGATATGTATTATGGTGATCGATTATACTGGCCGACGCTGGACTATCATCATCGGTATGATCTTCAACGGCATTTTCTTTATTATTGCCACGGCACTACTAGCACACTTCAACCCACAGACTAACTACAACTACAATGCCTCTTGGGGTTTCATTGCTATGACTTGGCTATACAACTTTTCGTTTAGTTGGACTTGCGGTCCCTTGTCGTGGATCATCCCCGCCGAAGTATTTGATACAGCCACGAGAGCCAAGGGTGTATCGATCGCGACGATGACGAGCTTTGCCTTCAACACTCTGATCGGACAAACGACATCAGTGGCCATGACAAACATCAAGTGGCGCTGGTATATTCTCTTCTGTGTCTGCAACTTCACGAATGCTCTATTCTTCTGGGCTGTTCTCCCTGAAACCGCTAAGAGACCACTGGAGGAAATGAATTACCTCTTCACTAAGTAAGTTGGTATCTACCCCGGATGAGAATTAAGGCTTACATCTGCAGTGCTCCTTGGTTCGTGCCAACCATGAACATGAGCGAATACGAAACTCATGATCTGGAGAGGAGAGTGGAGGAAGCTGAGAGGAAGCTTGGGGGATCTACAGCTGAGCCGCTACCTGGACAAGACATTGAGAAGGTCTAGTCCGGAAGAATCTTGTGAGGGTTGTGAGAGTATATAGTTCGTTATTGTAGTGCGGCACATTCCTGTTGTCAGATCGGGATAGCATGTATGGGGTAGCTTGATATCCGTTGAACATGCAAGTCCAAAAGACTGTATACAGAACTCAGATGGCCTAACATAACCAATTCCTGTTCGGCATTTGGACTATCTCCAGTGAACAGGCTCAAGTCTCCTTCTATCAACTTTCAAGTCAAACACATCAAATCGGTTGTAGCCACCAACAACATCGTGCAATTGTTTACCCTCGATGCACTTGTTCAAGTCTACTACAGCATAAGCAATGCCTTCTTTCTCGCAGAGTTCATCTCCGATTTGTACGCCATCCGGACCAAAGAACTGCGTACTGGCCTGCGTGGCGTTGTTCAAAACTTCCATCGCTGCCTCATCTCCTGCGGCGGTAGTTTTCTTAGCATCTTCACTGAGGAAGGCAGAGACAACGACGGTGAAGCATTTTGCTTCAAAGCTATGGGCAGCGCCTCTCACCGCATTCGCGGTCTTGTTCTTGTATCCTCCTTTCCTCTTCGTCGGCCAAGCCGGTGGGAAACTGGCGACATGGATTTGCTCTTGCTGAGCCATCATCGAAAACCTTGCCAAAGGGTTTGTGTTCTCACCACAGATGAGAGCACCCACTCTTCCCGCTCTCTCGGTTTCCGAGACGACAAGCCCGCGACCATCGCCGTTGCTCCACACGAGCTTCTCCCAGTACGTTGGACACAACTTGCGGTGGTGGGCTAGGACCTTGCCGTTCTCGCTGATTACGACGTTGGAATTCCACACGCAGCCGACACTGCGGCGGGAGCGCTCAGAAAATCCCATTGAGATGACGACTCGCTTCTCTGCGGCCTTTGACTGCAGAGCAGCAATTTCAGAGCCGTCCGCATAGATGGACTGGCCAACGAACTCCGCGAAGCGGTCTCCATGATCCACAGGTGCTTCCGTCGAGGCAAAGAGAGGAAATCCCGGAATGAATGACTCTGGAAAGACTACGAGATTTGCGCCGTTGGAGGCAGCCTCGTCGATCAGATGGAGAGCTTTCTCCGTGGTCTTTTCTGCGTCGAGGAAGACTGGAGATGCGTGGCAAGCTGCAATTTTGACGGTTGGTAGGGAACCCATCTCGAAATCTATAGGTAGTTTTCTGTTTAGTACAGAAGTTGTCCTTGGGGAATACGTTGCTAGAGAACAGAATACCTAGGGCCTGCATCGATTAGTATACGATACCGAAGCTTCAGAATACGCATTGCGCATCCAACAAAGTGAACATATTGTTCTTGGTATGAGGTAGTTGGCTCGTGAAGGCATTGTTTTATGAGTAGACGAGAACGTAGTGTAGAGACACGTACCTAGTCAAATGATGCGTTTTGGAGCATTGCCATCCTCTGGAAGCGCCAACGGCCGTACGGTAATCCAGGTACGGAGTAATGAGCCAAGATCGCCACCAGTAAACCCACCTGGTGACCCTTGCGCTGCGGCTGAGATTCTCCCCACTGTCAGGGCCTTTGGGGTTTCGGCCGACAAGGCACGATATCGAGCTGCAAGTAAACGAATTGCGCTGACAAAGGATTCCGCATCTCCACTACGGAGTAGTTACAGCAAGCTGCCGGCATGTCAGCTAGAATCATTGGCTGCCTCGCGGCGACTGCCGCATTTGCACGGTTGCGTTTCGCACGAATAGGGGCTGAGCCACCAGTCCATCACGAACATCTTGCATAGTATAAAAGAGGGGCAGTTAACTATTCTCTTTCTGCAGATGCTTACAAGCTACATTCCTCAATTGCTTATCGTACTTGCTTTAGTTGACTGCACACTTTAAGATGCCTATCATCCGCCGCATCGTAAGGGGCGTTGCTTCCGGGATTGGAGCTGGTCGTGAAGCATACGAATCACACAAGCAGAACAAGCAACGACAAGCTCAGCAAGATCAAGCCGCAGCTTCATCGAGCCGCGAAGTTCCTCCAGATGACCACCCACCCGAATATGAGGAGGTATCCCACGAAAAGGCTCAAGAGCTCATTGCGAAGGGTCATGCCGTTGCGGTGCCCAGCGGTGACGAGAAGAAGTACCTCAGTGCTCAAGCGGACGATAAAGAGGGACTGAGCGAAGGCGAAGAAGAGGAAGAGGAAGAAGACGACGACGAAATCGCATGGGAGCTTGACGAAGCCCAAGAAGCCGCTGACCCGCCCTCATACGACGAGACACTCTCAAATGAAGTTAAGACCCCCGACGGCGATGTCGATGTGCCGAAGCTTGTTCGCGGAGTCCTCCAGCAAGTTCGCCAGTTTAATGGTCAAAAGCCGTTGCCGTATCCTATCGTTATTCCACAGCGTCGTCCGCGCAACAAGGCTCGTGGCTTCATCAGAGCCTACCCTCCAATCCTCGAAAACTATGGCATTCCACAGGAGGCATTCATGACCTTCCTCAAGAACTTCCAATTGGCCTCCCAGCCGTCCAAGTATCTGGCGGCCGTCTTCGTGGCTGCCCAAATTGTCGGCAACGTGCCCAGCGTGTATGCCATGGCAGCTTCCATCGCCGTCTCGGTCGCGACCGGTACCGCCATTGAGCTGCAGCGCCGCTACCGCGCAAACACCTTCCTGGATCAGATGAACGAAGTCCTGTTCAAGCCACGCGGGCTGTTCGCCCTGGTCATGGGCTTCAAGCCAGACATGGAGAGGCCAGTGGACGTGATGTCCATCGACACGGACACCAACGCGCTCATCACGCAGCGGGAGACGCCAGCGGCAGGCAGCGCCAGCGGCTTCGGGCGCAAGCTGAAAGTGGCGCAGGGCAAGACGTACGGCGAGGTGGAGCTGGGCGAGGTAGCACCACTAATCTACCCGGCGCTGGACGCAGCGGCCGCCGACCCGAACTCCAGCGGCTTCAAGAAGGCCTCCAAGTTCCTCGCCAACTATGCCGACCGCCGCGCTCAGGCTGAGTACGCCTACAAGCATCCTGGCTCCACACTTGCCAACCCTCAGGAGATCAAGTTTGTCTCGCGCTACAGCGACCCCAACCATCCTGCCTCCAGCGGCAGCTTGATTTCCCTGCTCACCGGCGGCCATATTAATCCGGTCTCGCGAAAAGATCAGAGGCGTCAATTGAGGAGGCAGTACCATGATCAGAGACGCGTCATGAGAGGCAGGGCACCGAAGTATCAGAGCAAAGATCCCGACGAACCTACCAGCCGTATCAGGAAAATGCTGCGACAGGTGTGTTTGAAACTTCGAGGAGCAATTTTGGACGACATTTCTGACGTGCATATAGGATGTGCTGTATCTCACGATTGTCAATATGCCAACGCCAGAGGAAATTGCGGCCGCTCAGGCCAAGATTGCGGAGATGAAGGCGTTGAAAGACCAGACGGGCGGTTTCTTCGGAGGCCTGCTACAACAACGCTCACACTGATCCAAGAGGAATATTTTGCTGCAATATATAGGGACTTATCCGGTAGTTTTAGAGGTTACGAAATCAAATTCACGAAGTTTTTTTTGATAGCCGAAGGCTTTTAATTCTATCTGATCTCAGCGTTGTCACAGTCGTGTTGCTGGATATTTTCAATTTTTGAGCTGCATATGCTATAGAGGCTAGGGATGACCACTAAGGAATGTGTGATATTCACTAATGTACATCTGTGGTCGACACCGTTATTGATCATCCAGTCCTTATCGCTTGGCCCATGTAAGACGGATCCTTCAGAGTCAGACATATCAACCCATGCGAATGCCGGCGCCTTGATGGTCACCATCCGGACGACCAGAATTCGCATAGTTACTCGTGTCAAGGGTACTCTTCGCCATGGCCTTCTTCTCCTCCTCAATCTTCTTAAGCTTCTTTTCTTGCTTGCCGGCGCCACTGCCCTTGCCATGGAACTGGTGGCTGAGGTGCTTGAAGGCCTCCTTGGCGGTCATCTCGCGGTGGAACTCGTCAATGTACTTCAGATTGACCTCGGGCTTGTAGTTGCGCTCGTAGAAGTCGGCCATGCGGCTGGCCTCCTGCTCCTCGCGGCGCAGGTTCTCGTTGCGCTGGTACTCCTCGCGCTCGCGGTTGCTCATCTTGTAGTAGCCGTCGGACTGGCGCGTGCGCTCGCGCTCCTCGCGCGCCTGCTTCAGCGCCAGCTTCTCGCGCTCGCGCTTCTCCGCCAGGAACTGCTGCTGCGCTTTGAACAGGCCCACGTCCGACGTCGGCGCGTTTTTGTCCAGTAGGTCGCGCTCGCGAAGCAGCTTCAGCGTGCTGCCCAGGCCTTTGCTGATATCCTTGTCTTCGGTAAGTGCAATACTCTCGTCCTTTGGTTCGTCTTCGTCGGGCTCCTCTGAAGCATGAGAGTCTTCCATCGGTGCGTCGTAGTATTCTGGATCACCGTTCATGGCACGATTCAACGCGGCTTCCTCAGCCAGCTTCTTGATAGTAATTTCGCGCTGCTCCTCGTGCCACTTTTCAGGCTGCAGAGTGTCCAACCATCGTTTGTGATCGTTATTCAAGTATTGTTTACCTGTATCGGTGTAAGTTTCATCATCGGGCAGCCATTCTGGCAACTCAGTCCAGTCCAAATACGTACTGTCATCATCTGAAACACGACTAGTATCTGCGGTAGCTTTCTCCTCCGCTACTCGTTGAAGGAGGCGCCGTTTGAATTCGGCCCTACTCTGCTTATTTTTCTTCGAGTTTGCAGCACGCTGTCGCGCAAGCCGTAGCTGAAGATCATCATCGTCAAAGTTCATATCGTCGAAAGTGCGCTTCCTGCTCGTGACGATATTACCATTCGACGCAGTGGGATCGGCCTGCATACTGTCGGTGCCATTTTCATGGGAAGCGGTAGGTTCCGGGCTGCGGAGTGAGTCGTCATCGAAAGTCTTCTTTCTGAAGACTGTGTTAGGGTTCTTGGTTCGCTTCTTGATTTTGATATCTGAAGCCTTCTTGTAGTCGGATGCTGAATCTTTCTCCTTGAAGAGATCTTCCAAGCCAATGAGAAGTCGATTTGTGGGAACAGAGCTTTCTTCTGTGCTTGGTGCCGATCGTTCAACCGTACTTCCTTTGCCATCGAGTGTAAAATGGTGACGTTTCTTGCCATCAATAACATCATCATATTGAGCAAGCATCTTCTTCTCTCCTGTGCCATCGTCGTCGTTGGGATTGTAAACCGGCTTTCGTTTCTTCAGCTCCAACTTCTCCTTAAGTTTCTCCTTCGTGACCAGTTCTGTGTTTTCAAGTTCGTCGTCATCGCTCTCCTCGCCAATCTTCCGGTCTTTGAGAGTTAGGATTTGCTCTGTATCTAGGTCGAATTCGTTGAGCTGATGAGAGACCTTAAGGCCTTTGAGGTCTGAAGAAGTATAGTTGGTCTTCTTAGCAATGGCATCCTCCTCGGCATTCTTTGCCGCTTCAGCCTTCGCAATCTTTTTCTGACGCTTACGCTGCTGTTCGAGCCACTGCTTTGTATCCAACTCCTCCTCATCGTCGTCGGCAAGTGTGGCGCCCTTCAGTACCTGTTGGCGTTGTGCTTTCTCGCGAGCCTTCTTTGCAGCTTCTTTGCGTTTCGTTCGCTCAGCCTTCGCGTCTCGCTCGGCCTGAAGTTTTTGCCAGTTATCGTGTGCGGCCGCTTCACGTGTCTCGAGGGTACTCGCAGGTTCCTCGTCGGACTGATTGTCCTTGGCTGAGTCCTTGAAGGCGAGACTGTCGCTGGTTTGCGGCACTGGGATGGGCTGGAGGCCGAGCGCCACGCGCTGCTTGTTCACGGCTTCGATGTCGACCTCTGCCATGACTCCGTAAGGTGTCACAGCGGACGGACAGGTGAGAGTCAAAGGAGAAAGAAATTGTCGCTCGTGTTGTTGTGGGTTTTGCAAACAAAGTGACGGAACTACATCATGTTGTACATGGAAACCGAAAATATTATCCGAAGATTACCCACCAATTGACTAACTCATATCGGACTAGCTTGATCTAACTCTTGGCAAGGAATATTTTTCTAACTCCAAAATCACAGTCGGTTTCTTTTCTTTCATATAACCAGATCTGTGCCTCAGTCCTCCCGGAACACTCTGTATTCTCGGTTGCAGCGACTTTGGCAATTCGACGACCATGGAGCCGGATTTTCAATGAAGTCGATTTCCTGTCGACAGATCTAAGAGCAATCACCCAGGATCCTTGAGTCTCCTCGTGAGATTCGGTGAACGGGCGGCACCTGATTCCAGCGCCTGTCTTGAGTCTTGGGCACTTAGCCCGTGATAATGAGGGCAAAACCCAGGCAGCCTACATATCTCTTTTCGGTCTAAGGGCATTCTGTTGATCGAAAAGACTGAAGCAACACCGTCCGGTCTTCAGAGGTTCTTCAATTGTAAGAGCACCACCGTTCCTCCTGTTCTGAATTGGCCGATTTACATCATGTTCATTTACATGGAAACGCAACGAACCCACCGAAATTTGACGGGTTCACTTGGGAAGCTATGAAAGCGGTCAAGTCCTTCAGTTTTAATCACGGATGCTATCAGCGTCATGATACTGCACTAACGTATTTCACAAACGAGCCGTACACCTGAAATCGCACCTAATTCATCGAAATTTACCATGCAAGATCTCAACAACGACCGAGTAGATTATTTTAAAACTCAATATATAGATACTTCTACGTGTTTTAAGATATCCATGGAAGCCATGAGGTAATAGGATTCGTTTTGACCGAGATACAGGGCATTGAGTCAAAAATGAGGCAAATGGGGGCCAGAATGGAAGTATCTCGAGAACCATGAGGTCTGTTGATTCAAAACTCGGCTGATGGGTTCAAAATGATCAAGAAAATACGTATACAAAGTTTGGAAGTAATCTACCAGGTCGTTGTTGAGATCTTGCATGGTAAATTTCGACGAATTAGGTGCGATTTCAGGTGTACGGCTCGTTTGTGAAATACGTTACTGTGAATGTGAAGATCAGCCAGCTATCCCCAATCGAACTGTTCTCTTCTGTGTGCCAGTGAACTGAAGACGAGTGCTGTTTCTATCTCTTGAATCTGGAGTTCTGTCTCTTATATTCTACAAACAATCAAACGTGTTCAAATTGGTGATCATCTAGGACGCACAACAGAAGCCTTCCGAAAACCCGTACCATGTCCACGGTGCCAAGCATCTCACCGTGAGTAATTGCGTGGCTTTATGAAAAGTCACGACTTGGCTGCATTCGGAGCTGGATTTGGGTGGTTAGGTCTTAGGTTGTTGCGCACACGCAGATCTAAGATAGGTGGCGCTTTTGACAGTTACGGGGAGAAAACGGTTTTTGACACGCTGCTATCGGCGTCCGGCGCTTGTTGTATCCGTCTTCACGGACTAGGCTGTTATTTTGTCAAAGGAAACCAACGTGTGGTGCACACGAAGTAAGCTTTTCAGGGGCTTGTACGAGAGACAGCGTGCGGCTCCGATGGTTCGCATGCCCTGCATGCAGCCGCATCCACGTTGGTCGGCAGTCACAATATGGTGTAGTCCCATCACGCGCTGATATAGTGGTACGAAGCAGGGCGGAAGCGCCCGTACGCCTATCGCATCTGTTTCGAAGAGAAGATTAACTAGAGCATCAAACGAACTATGCTCTTTCTCAACGCACCGAGCAGTCTTTCATCACAAATTGGGTAGGGGAGCCTCGCAAATCATCGGAAACACAGACCGCATACACCGATGACCTCCGTGATGTCCTTCATAGTTCCTAAGGAGACAATAAGTAAATCGGAAGTGGGGTGCCCATCATTGCGCCCATCCTGCTCTTTTCAGTCTTGGCGATTGCGCGTAATCGACTGGAAAGAGATGGCTCTCGTCACGAAGTATCAGCAGATCGTAAAAAAAAGGCCTTAAAACATCTTACGGATTCACGTGGCGTAGCCACTTTGAAGCCAAACCGCAAGAATGCAAGTGCGTAGGTCATGCTCTCCATGTTTCTCCGCCGTTAGGGCTACTTCAATCTGGTTGACGCATTCGCACAGGATAAATCGAGAAGTGTGGCTGATGGGAGATAGCATTGAAAATGCTCTGCACGGCATGCCAAAGCAACGAAGTCCTACTAGTAGTAATGTAGCGAGCCTTTCAGATGGACGGTTCAAGGACGATTCAAGAGCAAGCCGAAAAACCGTTCTGGGCAATATTACAGAGGTAGAAACACGAGGAATGCCAGGTCCAGGACTAGATTGGACCATGGTGGAGGATCTGTGTTTGAACGTTGAAGGTCGGCGCGGGAACGACCGATGGCCGACGTTGAGTGGCTGTATCGTAGCGCACTGCATAATTATTACAGTACTGCTGAGCCTGTCGGTTTCTCCCGGGGCTCGGCATGCGCTACTGAGGCTGAGCAACCACGGCGTCGTGAATGCTGCCAAGCCGAGCAGGAACACTGGCAGCTGCGAAACCCGATCAAACTTGTGAATTCAGGTGCTTCCGTGCAAATCGCCTTTCCAGGCTGGCCAATTCTGTTTCGAGGGTGCGTGATGGCTGACGCGGTCGCATCTTCAGGACGTTTCTTAAGTACCTCTAAAGGATCCGTCACAGGTTCCATGCCATGCTAGTATCGTAGTGAGGCCCAGCCCGACCACTCACGCGCCCTGTCTTGCAGCATCACCATCATCCGTTCATCCTTCCATCCATCTCTATCTCTCCCATCGTCTTCTCTTGCCTAACCTATCCATCACCGCAGCCCTCTTCCACTTCCGTATTCTTACTTGTTCCTCCTTTCCTTATCTCTGTGCAGCCATATCCCTTCTCAACCTCCCGGCGCCGCACGGACGATCCTGCTCCCTCTTCGACCCGATCCTCGACCTTGATTTGCTTTTCGAATGCCCTTCTTCACCTAACGAACCCGCTTCGTCCTCACGATTCCGATTTCTCACACGATTCTTCAACCATAAACCCCACCCATCCTGCGTACACACCTTTCGCCAGCAAAGATGAGGCTCACGCGTAGTATGGCGCGCCGGTACTCGAGCGGCGCAAACTCTACTTCCTCCGCCTCGACCTCTCCCGAGAGAGGTATTGACGATGATAACGACTCTCTCATGCTGCACGATAACGATTCTCAATCTTCGCTGGCCGTGTCCTTACCAGATGAGCTCAGTGATTCGCTTGCCGAGGAGATGGCAGAGCGGTGCCGCGTCTCACCAATCAGTCGGTTACCGGCTGAGCTTATGATAGCCATCTTCCAGAAACTGGGTTCGTCTGCAGACCTCAAATCATGCATGCTCGTCTCGCGAGAATGGGCCAGAAACAGTGTTGGACTCCTTTGGCATCGGCCTCAGACTCAGCGATGGGAAGCTCTGCACAACGTTGTTCAATCACTTCGTAGTGCACATGCTTACTACGATTACGCCCACCTCGTCAAACGCCTCAACCTCTCCAGCCTCGGAGCTTTAGTCAGTGATGGAACTCTTCAGCCATTCAGGAGTTGCAAACGAGTTGAGCGACTGACGTTGACCAACTGCACCAAACTTACAGACCTGAGCGTTGTTCAAATGGCAGAGGGCAACCGTAGTCTGCTGGCTCTCGACGTCACTGGAATGGAAGGTCTCACCGACAAGACCATGTTCGTAGTGGCCAACAACTGCTTCCGCTTGCAAGGTCTGAATATATCACACTGCCGCCGCATTACGGATGATGGATTGGCCGCAGTAGCTCGAAGCTGCAGACACCTCAAACGAGTGAGTTTCATGACCTCCTAATCTTATTCCGATTCTAACGATATATCCAGCTCAAATTCAACCACTGTATGCAGCTTACTGACAGGTCCATTATTGCCTTTGCCACACATTGTCGTCAATTGCTTGAGATTGACCTGCACGAATGCAAACAAATCGAAGACGATGCGGTCACTGCCTTGATCAGCGAAGGTCCTCAGCTGCGAGAACTTCGTCTGGCGCACTGTGTCCGCATCACAGACAATGCTTTTCTGAACCTTCCAGGGGATATGACGTTTGAAAGCTTGAGGATCTTAGATCTCACGGACTGCGGTGAGCTGGGCGACTACGGAGTTCAGAAAATCGTCACGGCAGCACCACGGCTACGCAACCTCGTCCTTGCCAAGTGCCGACAGATTTCAGACCGTGCCGTCATGGCCATCACCAAGCTCGGCAAGAATCTGCATTACATCCACCTTGGTCATTGTGCAAAGATCACGGATGCTGGAGTTCAGCAACTAGTTCGCCATTGCAATCGCATTCGATATATCGACCTCGCTTGCTGCACCAACTTAACTGATGCGTCCGTCACACAGTTGGCCACTCTACCAAAGCTGAAGCGCATTGGATTGGTCAAGTGCGGCCACATTACAGATCAGAGTATCTATGCTCTTGCAAAATCAAAGCAAGGAAACCTTGGTGGGCCTAAAGTACCAAGCTCGCTGGAACGTGTGCATTTGAGCTACTGCATTACTCTGTCGCTCAAAGGCATTACGGCCTTGCTCAACAACTGCCCTCGACTAACGCATCTGTCCCTTACAGGTGTTGCCGCCTTCCTCCAAGACGAATTGCTAGCTTTTTGCCGTGAAGCACCTCCAGAGTTCAACGATCATCAACGGGAGCTGTTCTGCGTATTTTCGGGCCCCGGTGTTTCACGTCTTCGAAACCATCTCAATCAGGAGGCGCGTAATCAGCCGTACGACACCGAAGGCACTATATTCGATGAGGCTAACTTTGACGACAACGTATCGGATATCGGTGGTATGAATATGGATTTGATGGATCAAAGTCATACTCTCCATCAACCTATCCCGCTCCACGGCCCATATCCTCCACCGCCACCACCATCCATCCAACCGCATGATAGCCCTCAGCACGTAGGTCAGCAGCATAGTCCTCCAGCCCTGGAGCCGTTGCAAATTCAAACACAAAATATCCATGGGCATCATGTCGGCAGTCCAGATGGCAGCCCAACGCACTTCGATCCGACCACGAACGATGCTCCTCTGACTCTCGAAGATGCAGAAGATCTCGAGATGCTAGGCGAGTATAACGGCATGGAGTGAAGAGGCGTTCCACTCGGTTTACCATGTTATTCAGTTCGGCGTTGAACTATAGCGAGCAAAGAGGACTCTTTCTGCACAGCATCAATGCATTAACACAATACACCTCATGTGGTTAAAGAGTATTTCTCGGCTTTACATACAAAAACGAGCTCGCATTGCCAGACTCCGTTGGGAGCATCATATAGGCTGAACTGGTCTTGCTTGATTCGTGATGCATTTCTGATGGCGAGAACGTCTTATGAAGAAAATGTGTCCAATGCATTTGGCAGCGATGGCGCAGAGGAAATTGTCGGCTTCACATTG
>Ga0335072_10001175_pt1 | contig 43426 bp, 42 predicted proteins | sample Lox_Sample_21_FD_206725 | JGI IMG/M metagenome (GOLD analysis project Ga0335072, IMG submission 206725) | Soil microbial communities from Loxahatchee National Wildlife Refuge, Florida, United States - Lox_Sample_2.1 | ecosystem: Environmental > Terrestrial > Soil > Wetlands | place: USA... | reverse complement strand
GTGGAGCGGCTGCTGGCAGCGGGGGCCGACGTCAACGCTGCTGCTGGTGCTGGTGGTTATGGTCGGACGGTGCTGCAGGCCGCGGCGGAGGCCGGCCACTTCGAGGTCGTGGAGCGGCTGCTGGCAGCGGGGGCCGACGTCAACGCTGCTGCTGGTGCTGCTGATGGTCGGACGGCGCTGCAGGCCGCGGCCGGGAACGGCCACCTCGAGGTCGTCGAGCGGCTGCTGGCAGCGGGGGCCGACGTCAATGCTGCTGCTGGTGCTGCTCATGGTCGGACGGCGCTGCTGGCCGCGGCCGGGAACGGCCACCTCGAGGTCGTGGAGCGGCTGCTGGCAGCGGGGGCCGACGTCAATGCTGCTGCTGGTGCTGCTGATGGTCGGACGGCGCTGCAGGCCGCGGCCGGGAACGGCCACCTCGAGGTCGTCGAGCGGCTGAAAAAAGCAGGAGCAAGAGATATAAATTCTCAGTAATGCTGCCAACCGCCCCACCCGCCACCGTTACGTTTGATGGCCTTATATATTGTCTTCCTACGTTCTTTAGCTTTCTATTCAAACGTGATTTGTAAGATGTATTCGCCTTCACCAAAAATTTGGTGATATTGAGTGATATAGCTAGTAAGCGCCACATCGCACCCAAGCCAAGATTGAAAAGACTAGGCTGGCATGAGAGTAAGCGGGAGAGAGAAGGACAAATGGGAGTTTCCAGAGCAAACTCGTCGTTGGACATTCTGACAAATACTGTGTGGCGAATCACTGATAGTCAGAATGGGCCGCCGCACCACCGCATGCCACCCAAGGTGCGAGGAACACTTTAAGAAAGCCACAGGTCTACATTCGGTTGTGCCAAAATCGTTGGGATCATATAGGCTATAGATGTAGCTATAGTACTACCTAATCCGGCAATCTGTCACTCCTTGGGTTACTCCGTAAGCCACTCCCACGGCCTAGTCTTCTTGCTAGCGGCCCCTGTGTGCAAAGCAACGAAGTCTAGCGTCTTTCCTCTGGTCCTCTTCGTGTTGCTGTGGTCCTATAGCCTAGGGGGGAGGCTGTAGAGAGTTCTAGCGGTCGTTCCGGGTCTCTGTGCTGTAATGGGTGCATAAGAACTCGACGAAAGCGTCCTTATTCGACTTGCCTACTACTACCGCAAACCCTTGCCCAAGCAAAGACCCTTGCAATCCAGCCTTACACGTAGGAGTAGACTCAAAAACCTCTCTGGTGGTGAGAAACTTAAGAAAAGCAGGTGGTAAACTAGCTATAGCACGGTTAAATGTACCATGTTGGGTGGCATGCGATGGTGTGTTATAGTGCCCCCGAATGGTTCCCGAGTTTGTACGTCTCCTGCAAGCAGAAATCATCCACGAAACTTGCACTATTGTACCAGGGGATGGCCAAGATTAAATTGGGAGGGTTCGACGGTACTATAGTGTCACTATTGGGTCGCTCCCCGCCGCTGAGGTTGTCCTGCGCCAGTCAGGAAGCCCCTTCGCATCCCCCAGAAGACACGCATTGGAGCTCCATGGAGACGGAGGTGCATTCATCGACTATTCCTCGTGTTGATGTACACACATGTGCTGTGTTCGACATTTTCCGTATCAAAATGCTCTAGTGGGGATTATAGGTGATAGACAGAGTCGGCGTCCCACCAGCACAATTACATTGACCGCTGAAGTCATACCCGGCCTCCTGTCCGATTTGACCGATGGGAGACTGGGCAGGCGATTGGCTCCGCAAAGATGCGAGGTCACGAAAGGAAGCACATGGTCGGAAAGTGTACATGGTGTAGAGGTGTTCGCGCCACAAAAACAATGTCCTAGAGCAAAATTGTGCGGGGATCTGAACCCTCCGATCTCTTGCGCGCAGCAGACAGGTGTTATCCTTCTCGCACCCTGCCTACTCTACCATACTATCATCATTTGCCTCATGTGCTCCCTGCGAATGCCTCCCACTATGCATGTTCCCTCTCAGCACACTTCTAGTCCCTCTATCATCTCTAACAGGTATAGCCACGATCCCCCTAATCACTTCATCATTCGCCTCCAACAGTACATGCGGTCCCACATACCCATGGTCCCTCTTCCAGAGATACCATATCGACACAAAAATCGTCAACGCACCCGACATCAAGCACGAATAATTCATGGTCGCTGCATCGACCGGCATCGCGTAGGGAAAGCAGTAAATCACGTTGAAGACAATTATGTACGCGCTCGCTATGCCGGTGACAATGTACCCCCACGCGCCGGGCATCCAGAACGGGCCGGGCTTGACGTACTTGCGGCGGAAGAGGATGTGCGGTAAGATGGCGGCGAGGTAGGACATGGTAGTCAATATTGCGAAGACGCCCACGAAGGCGTTAAAGGCCGTTTGGCTGCCGATATAGATGCAGCCGAGAATGGTGCAGCAGCAGCCACAGACGAAGGTCGCGTTAAAGGGGTTGCGGTGGGTCGGGGAAACGCGGCCAACGATCCCGGAAAAGGGGGTGGCGTCGTCACGGGCGAGGGTCCACAGCATGCGGCCGCAGGTTACGTAGGCGCCTGGTATGGTGACGAGAAGATCGAGGAGGAAAATGGCGAGGAGACCAGTGGTGCCGGCCCGGGAGTTGGTCGCTTGGAGGTAGACGGCGGCGAGGGGGAGCTCAACGATGGGGCTGTTGAGGACCTCGTCGAGGGAGGTGATAGCATAGAGGAGGGCGATGTAGAAAATGAAAGTGGTGAGGAAGCCGATGCCGAGTTGGGCGGCGATGCCTTTGGGGATGTTGCGCTTGGGGCGGGGGATCTCTTCAGCGACTAGAATGCGGGAGGAAGCAGTTCAGCATTTATACTTACCCAGGGATGACGAAACTTACGATGGGTGGCCCCGTCGGGGGTGCCAATGGCGAATGCCCCATTCAGCATACCAGCGCAAAAGACAAAACCATTGCTGGACCAGCCGGTTTGATTGTTCCACTCGCCCCAGACGAATTTACTGCTGGCATAGCCTTTACCTGTCGTGGAAGGCATGATCGCACAGACCATGACGGTCACAAACCAAATGGCGATACAAAGACCCGCACACAAATTCGCAATCCGGGGTAGGATGCGCTGGCCGAGGAGGACAATGGTGCAGGCAATCCATGTGACACCCAGATAGGCAATGAAAATATGCCATCTCTGTGGATTGTAGTCCGAGTGGTATAGGGAATAGATTGCCAGAATGGTGTTTGCACCAAACAGGGACACGGACGCTGTGCCGAATATCCAAGCAAAGCAGTTCCACCTGGGAGAGCAGAATTAGAGGGGCCACCGTTACCATGCCCAGGTCGGTCAAACATACCAGCCTGCCAACCAACTGCAAATGCGCCCGAATTTTGGCCCTCCTGTCACGGACGCCCAGTGATAGACTGATGATAGATCTCAGCAAAGAACCGCATAATATGCTGTCTTCTCAGGTCGCATTCCTACCAGAAGCAGATGAGGGAATCGCTGAAGCAAGCTCAGCAAGGGCGGCGCCGATGAAGAAGTAAAAGATGGACACAACGATACTTCGATTGGGTCGAGGTCAGTCATACACGGCATTAAGAGGTCGCGTGGATTGGATTCACAATTCGTAGAGAACACCAGGAGCTCCTCCATCGTAGAAAGCAACGACCTTCCAAGAGAGGCTAAAATTAGCATGTTTTGATCCTTCCCCCCCCAAGAAAGTCCGCACTACGGCGCATGAAGAATAGAACGTACAAGACTGCCTCCTCCCGCGGCCCAGGCATCGTCCGCCACGATACTGATTGCGCAGATACTCCAGAAACCGAAGTTTCGGTCGAGTTCTTGGACGTGGCCAGAGGTATTCACAAGCTCCCCAAACTCGCCGATAGCTTCGTCGGCGACAAATGGTGGAGACGAAACCTGCTGTCTCTTTTCATCGACTGTGCTGCCCATGGCTCCAGCAGAATAAAATCACAATTCGTAGATGATAGGAACATCCAGAGAACGGATGAGCACCCCTCCTTATTGTTTTCCAAGGTGACGGTTCCAGACCATGACAGCTCTTATCATCGGAGCGGACAGAAGCCTTGTGGCCCCTGCGCCGCGCTCTCGACCGAAATTGGCAGGCGCGACGCTGGTTGAAGATAAGAAGCGGGGCAGCCTGCAGGAGCGCGCACACGGCGGGGACTTGGTGACCGGAAGCCAAGATTGGGGGAGAACAACCACTTCGTGGGGGGGAGGAGGCATAGTCCCCATTTCGAGGAGCCCCAGCCAATTAGGGAGGGGGAAGAATCCTAGCATCCCAAACGGGCGCCGTCGTCTAAAGTCGATAAAAGATGGGAGGTGACCGGGAGGTGATGGTGAGCCCTCCCAGAGCGCTCACAATGCAGAAGGTGAGGAGAGGGTGAGCGGAGGGTGCTTAGCGGGTGGCAGAGCGGCAGAAGTTGATCTAATTGATGTCATTGGAGTCGCAGGCGACTATCCCAACAACACCGCTCCTCGCATCGGACATCAACGCAAATCCAACACCGGAAAAAAGGGACAATAGTGCAATGGGATTGAGCTTGACTTGTCAATGGCCCTAACCAAATTCGTGGGTTGAGAATTTGCTGCGTCAAGGCAGAGATAATCCAGCTGGCATGAATGCTCTGTAACTCGCCAGAGCTAGAGCGAAAGGTGACAAACCGCGACGAAATGCAACTTTTCCAAACCAACTTCACTGTTACAAGTACATAAGATCGCCCGCCGAAGGCCTTCCTCAGGATGCACATTTTTGTTTCCAGTATCCGCATAACGCCTTGCAATAGATCGATGTCAAAATACTAGAGTCGTTTCACCTTCCAAATGTCAAGATGTTTCCAAGAATTCGCCGACACTGCTCCAGGTATCCAATATCCTCGTCAGGCTCTAACGCCGCCTGCATTTTCCGCTTCGCCCCTTTCACTACAATCTTTTGCTCTCCAGCTCCATGCCACCAGCGCAGCATCTGCATTGTCTCTCCACCGACATCGTCAACATCAATTCTCCATTTTCCACCACTGACTTCTACGCTTGTATTGGTAGGTGGGAAGTGGTAATCAGGTAGGAAGATCTCTGTCGCTGTATCGTCTGACGAGGGTGTTTCTGCGTCCAGCGTGAAAGTGAAGACGCAATTCCGCAGATCAAAGACATACGCCAGTACATTGCCATTCGTGGCATGTGGTGACGGGCGAACGTACGCCTCTGCAGCTCGCAGGCCAGGAGTGTTTTGAAGGGAAGTTGATGACACTGTCGGAGTGGCTTTCATAGGAGGGATTTTGAGAGTGCCGTCGATGTTTGACTTGTCGGGAGCCTGAGATGAAATGGAGCGGCTTTCGGAATATGAAGGCGAGTTCTGGTTCAAGGAGACAGTCGAGGCGTTGGGTGAGGCTGAGGATTGATTTGGTAGTATTCGGTCTTCGTTGGAATAGATAGAAAGATCTTCTCCGTTCCAGAAGTCGCCCCATTCATGGTTGTTCTATATCATGGTTAGTATGAAGCTAATAACCAGAATCCGATCATTTGCCATACCGTGCTAACATACGTCCACAAGGTGTAACCTGCCGCGCCACTTCCTTCTAAGGCAAAGTGATTCGCATCCATTGCTGCCGTCTGGCTGCTATAATCGCCAGATTTGTAGGCGTATTTGTCATCCATGTCGTAAGGAATTCCAATCTCGGTAAAGAGACAAGGATGGATCCCTGTGTACTCCAAACCTTCTTCGCGGATTGCTGCTAGCTGGTCTCGAAGGCAGTTTCGGATTGCCGTTTCGCCCACTTTTATCGCGAATGCTGGCGAGAGATACCTGCCTCGCAGGACACCAAACACATCCACATTGTAATACCGGTTCCAGTGCTTAGTCAGGAGAGTGAGGCCATCGTAGTAGTGCGAGGCGAATACCAGGCGTGGATCATCATCTTCCGTGCCCTTGATGTTAGGAGGTATCTCTAGCACAGGAGCTTGACATAGTATTATGGCATCTTCATGTACGCTCCTGATGGCATTTCGGAAGCTCCGGAAATGATCCATGAAGAATGTGTTGGTGAATTTTTCGTAGTCCATCTTCGCGCCTGTCCTCGGTGAAAAGGAGAAATAATCTTTCTTCAACAGCTTGTCCTGCTTAGGATCCCAAACGCCATGTTGAGCCCAAAGGCATTCGCCAAGCCGCCAGTTGGGGTCCCTCTTCCAGCCATACTTGGTGTCGTCGTAGTCGGCAGGGAGCCATGCGCTGGCGCCTTCCGGATCAACCAGTTCCTTGCCATTCTTGTAGGGGCCGAAGCTACCGAACTCATAGGTATCAATTTCCAACGCTCTGCCAGATCCGGTAAGCATTGCTTGCCAACCCGTTGGCGCAGTGCCCTTCTTCAGCTGCTGTTCCGGTGGAAGTACCGTGAGGTCCTGCCAGCCAACATAACCTCTGTTCGGTTCATTCAAGCTTTCCCACCCAATCACGCATTCGTCTTCCAGGTCTCCTGCTTCGTGTATTCTTTGGGCCAAGTGTTTGCACATTGCGATATAGTGGTCTTGCAGGTAGTCTTGAATGTTCTTGCCGTCAATAATAGCATTAGGGGCGAAATCCTTCCCAGCGAAGAAAAGAGTGAAAAGGGTCTGGCAGGCGAGTCGGTTGTAATTCGTGCTCCAGAGCATTTTTGGAAATTTAGCTGGATCTGGATAGACATTATGTACAAACGCAGCTTGGGTTGCTGAGAATGCCTCTGGATCCAAACCACAGGCGTACAGTGTCCAAAGAGGAGCGCCTGATCCGCCAGAAAATCTAGACCACACATCTTGATGTGGATCCATGAAAACCCAGAAGCCGTGACTTTTCGCCATTCTCAGCATCTCAATTGTGTGGTCTATAAAATCCTCATCGTACTTGCCCGGGCCTGCATGTTCGATAGCTTCCCATGTGAAGATGTAGCGGAGGGCATTGTATCCCCATCTCTTTAGCCGGGCAAAATGTTCATGTGCTTCCTCCTTGTGGAAGGGTCGTCCAACGAAGGAGACATCATCTGCGTCGAAGAAACCTTCGCGTATGTGGGATGGGACGTCGGGATTCCTGGGCAATTTGCCGTCGCCAGCGACGTTGATGCCTCGGAAAGTCACTTCTCGGTCGGAAGGATCTCGGAATCTAGTGCCATCGATCTTGAGTATTCGGCGAGCCATAGAGTCAGTTCAGAGTCAAGGGGGCGAGTTTGGCAGAATTGTTCAAACGGTCAGGAGTCTGCCGTCTTGCTTGCTCTGTGACACTGCATCTAGCGCAGTTCGTTATAACTTCGCCCAACAAATCTGATGGCACAGTATTGTCTTCCGCAGTTTGCATGAGCAGCTACATATTGTCGTGACGGGGGTGTATGAATGAATAAGCTGTGGCCCAGGGCTATTAGCGGGACGTCACGGGAGTCAAATACGCGATACGGCCGGGTTTTGCGTATTTTGAACCTTCTGTTTGCACGTCCATCTTTGCAGATGCTATCGTCATGATACTAGTTAGCAAAGCGTACTAGCCTGTCGATCTCACAATATTTCGACGTCTATGACTCGCTACACTCAGACTTACCTCCAACCTGGTGGCATTAGATCTGCTAACTTTGGTGGACCGAATCTCTAGGGTGAATGCTGTCCTTGTCGTTCGCTATCATTCGATCATGTCATCTTCGAAAGCTGTGTTAAAGAGCATCAAATCTGCTCTAGATAAAGGTGACTTCTTTGTGGCAGCAGAACAGGCAGCAGAAGTCGTCAAGCATGATTCCAAGAACTATACTGCATTCGTATTCCTTGGCTTCGCTCGTGACAAGCTGGGACAAAATGCAGAGGCTGAAAATGCCTATAGGAAAGCAACGAACATCAAACCTGGAGACCTTCAAGCGCTTAAAGGCTTGATTACGCTGTATGAGAAACAAGGCAGCGAGAAGCTTGATGAATATCATGATGTCGTACGTCAATTGGCTGAATTGCTTGCCGCAAGTGATGACAGGACACAATGTCAGACAGTCGTTGACAAGTACGAGCTATTTGCGAAGAAACACGGTTCACGGGCACAGTACCGCCATGCACTGGAGCTTCTGCTACCCTCGTCTAGTCTGTATGAGGTGCTGGAAGGGAGGATCCCACGTCCGTCGCACACCTACACTAGAATACTTGAGTCTGCAGAAGCGGAGGAAAAAGAGTGGATCAATAATCAAATTGGAGAGCGAAGGACGCGGCTTGGGGCTCGAATCGATCAAGTCACACAACAAGTCAAGCTCGAGGCTGAAGAAAAATTCCAGCTTCAAGCCAAGTATCGTACTGTAATTGACTGGATTGAGGACGACGACGTCCGTCATGATTATGAAGAGAAGTTGCTGCGGCGAGCTTATGATATCCTGACGGTTCTGCCTGCTGATCTCAAACCTGCGCAGCGCGACATGGTTCTGACTACGGCGAACGGAATGGTGATAATCAAGCATCCTTTCCCACTCGCCTGGCAAATAGCACTCGAGTGGGTCGATGCCGACCAGCTTATCGAATGGGACGTTGGCATTTTTCGAGAATTCATTACCTTTTTCCCAGATGCCGGATTGAGCAAGGTCTTACGCGGCTTCCTCGACAGTAAAATGTCGCCCTTTCCGAGGCCGAAAGAAGCGGGCAACGAAGATACGTCGGATGCTGAGCAGGATGAGGCATTATCTGAGGCAGAGAGACTAATTCTGATGAATGACGGTCTCGAAGAGAGCCCCGAATCCTTGCTCTCCAACCGTATTATGGCTGAGGCGTACCTATCACTCGATGAGTTCCAAAGTGCCGTCGAAGCTGCGCGCAAAGCCCAGAGCTTGCATCTTCAAGCGACTCAGAAATTTGGGCTCAACATGCAGAGCAGTATCGATGCTGTCAATACTACACTGGCCAACGCGCTTATATCCTACCAGTCTCCTCGCCATCACCCTGAGGCAAAGACTCTTTTCGAAAATATTCTGCAGCGCAAACCTACAGCTACAGCACCTCTACTTGGAATTGGGTTGATCTTGGAAGAAGATGAAGACTACAACGAAGCGGTCCAATTTCTTGAACGTGCCTTACACCGCGACCCACAAAATACGAGAATACGACTGGAGCTCGCGTGGTGCCGGGCTCTCGATAGAGACTTGGGTCTTGGCCTCGCCGAGCTCGAAGCCGTCCTAGGAGAGGTCGAGGCCCAGAAGCCAATCAACTTGGCCATGAAGTCGGAAACTTTGTACCGGATTGGATATTGCATATGGCACCTGGATGCATCTAAAGAAGCACGGAAGGACAAGAATGGAGCATACAAATGCCTGATTGACTCTATCAAAGCTAACAATGAATATGCACCGCCATACACACTGCTTGGACTGTACTTCGAGGACTATGCAAAGAGCAAGAAGCGTGCAAGAGTTGCGTTCCAAAAGGCCTTCGAGCTATCTACCTCAGAAGTAGAAGCAGCGGAACGACTAGCCAAGAACTTCGCCATGAATGGAGAATGGGATCTCGTAGAGCTTGTTGCTCAAAGAGTCGTTGACTCTGGCAAAGCCAGGCCAGCCCCCGGGTCCAAAAAGAAGGCCTACAGTTGGCCATATGCAGCTATAGGCATTGTTGAGATGAATCGGCAGCAATACGCGAAAAGTATCGTGGCATATCAAGCGGCTCTGCGAATTACACCTGACGACTACCACAGTTGGGTTGGCCTTGGAGAGGGCTACCATCATTCTGGTCGATATATTGCAGCAACAAGAGCCTTTCGCAAAGCTGAGAGCCTTGATCACGGCTTACCAGATGACCAAACCTGGTTTGCCAAATACATGCTTGCAAATGTCCAGCGAGAGATGGGATCATATGATGAGGCGGTTGAGGGCTATAAGGGCGTGTTGAAGATCAAAGGAAATGAATTTGGGGTATTGGTCGCGTTGCTACAAACACTTGCCGAGAGTTCTTGGGCAAAACTGGACTTGGGCATGTTCGGAGAGGCAGCTAGTCTGGCAAGGCAGTCTTTGCAAGTCGCCGCAGTGGTTGCGCAGTCTCACCCACGGGTCTTCAATTTATGGAAGGCTGTCGCAGACGCTTGTTCCGTCCTTGCATTCGCCAAAGCGTACAGCAATGACAAGGATGTAGAGGCAATTTCATCACTCCTTCAGACCAATTCTTCTACACAAGAGTTTGATCTCCTGTCTGACGTCGATAAGATAGAGGTCTCTAATCTCTCGGAACAGCACAGCGGACCCGATGTTCAAACAGGAGCTGCTAATGGCTGCCTCCTTGGGGCCGTCTTGTCGAGCAAGCGAGCGATACATGCTGCGACACAAGATGTACACGCACAAGCTGTTGCGTGGTACAATCTCGGCTGGGCAGAGTATCAAATCTACACTTCAACAGATCCACAATTGGAGGCCAGAGGCAAGAAGATGCGGCGGTTCCTAAAAACGGCAATTCGTTGCTTCAAGCGAGCCATCGAATTAGAGGCAGGAAATTCGGAATTTTGGAATGCACTGGGTGTGGTGACCCTTTCTCTTAGCCTCAAAGTATCACAGCACTCTTTCGTGCGGAGTCTTCATCTTGATGAAAAGAGCGCAAGAGTATGGACCAACCTGGGGGTGCTGTACCTTATGAATAACGACAGCGAGCTGGCGAACGAGGCTTTTACACGTGCACAGTCCGCTGATCCGGAGTATGCTCATGCGTGGCTCGGGCAGGGTTTTCTGGCCACCCTTTATGGTAACGTAAAGGAAGCAAGAGGACTCTTCGCTCACGCATTTGATATTGCAAGCTCGTCATCCTTACCAACCAAACGCCGATACGCTTTGTCCGCTTTCGATCACCTTATCAAGGGCACTAGAACATCTGAGGAACTTGCCAATCTTATTCAACCTCTATTTGCCTTGCACCAGCTACATTCCTGTTCGCCGTCCGAGGTGCATTTCAATCACCTCTCAGCTCTTCTGGCCGAACGCATTGGAAATCACGAAGAAGCGGCTGTGACACTGCAGACAGTCTGTGCAGAGATAGAAACCGACTACGAACGATCAGAATCAAATGACTCACTAGCGCGATTCGCTCAGGCAAAATCAGACCTCGCTCGCGCCCATCTCGCTCAGCGAGAGTTTGAAGCTGCCAAAGAGTGTTCACAAACAGCCCTAGACTTATCTTCTGGGGACGACTTTGGTCCGTCTTATGTAGAGGCGCGTCAAAAGTTGAGACTCTCTGCGCACTTGACGGCTGGATTATCCCACTATTACCTTGACGAGTTCGACGAATCAATCAATATGTTCGAAGCGGCGCTCAAAGAAGCCAGTGGAGAGCCTGACGTTGTCTGCATGCTTGCTCAAGTTCTCTGGGCGAAAGGCGGACAGGATCAACGGGATACAGCGAGAGACACGCTTCTGGACTGCATAGAGAAGCATCCGGACCATGTTGGTGCTGTGACGCTGCTTGGGGTCATCGCACTCCTCGACGACGACAGGGACGCCATCGAGGCAGTAGACGAAGATCTCCAAGCGATGCGCCTGAACGATGAGCTGAGTGTTCAAGATAGGATGAAGGTGGCCAAGGTGTTGGCCGGTGTTATGGCCTGCTCAGCTCCTGCGACAGAAGACTATGACCAAGGCACGGCTGCCATGGGTGATGCAACGAGAGGTGTAATGCTTGCGCCAGGGCAACCGCAAGGCTGGTCTGAGCTAGCAGCGGCGACGAACGAACAGTTTCCTGCTGAAATGGCTCTGCAAAATGCTTCGAGGCAGGTTCCACCAGGAGGATCTCTGCAGGCTGATGATTTGTCCAAGGCGTATGCGCAGACAGGGAAGAGGCGAGATGCCATGCAGTCCATCATGGTTGCACCATGGCTGGATCAGGGTTACAGGACATTTGCTGATTCTCTTTGAGATGGTCGCATAGGACTCTTGCATAAACCTGATGGCTACAAATTCGACGCGTGATGCTTTGTGTTAGTAGAGAATCACGACGATCGAGCTCTGGGACAGCATTCTCATCACCATAAGTAGAAAGGCCCCAATCACTGACCTTGACTTTTCACCTTCGTCGTATGATCACCTTACGCCTTCTACATTCTCCTGCTCCACAGCCCTCTTTAGCCTCTGCTTCCTTCCATCTCTCCAGGTCTTATCCCACGTCTCCACCTTCCCACCCAGCACTGTGACATCCTCCGGCGCCAACATTACGACCCCTCTCCTCACCACACTACCCGCTTTCAGCATAATCTTCATTCCAATACTCATCCCATCATCATTCAGTCCTAGTTTTGGCACCGTCACCTTCTCAATCGCAACCACTTTCGTCCCCCTCGCGTCCTGCAGCAGGTACTTGTGCGGTCCCGAAGACCTTGTTGCTCCACCAGCTGCATTGGTTGGCGCAGGATTGTCTCCTGGCCCTTCACCTGCCTCCGCAGGCAACGTCCTGATGACCTCACGTCCTCTAACTTCCTCGCCGCGCTCTACGCGCTCGATCGCTTCGACCTGGCTCCATTTGCTGATGCCTATGTCCTCAACGTCAAGGACCTGCAAGGGCACATTGCCGGCTAATTTCCTTTCCTTGGTATTTGGGTCGTTGATGTCAGTAGGCAGGAGCGCAGAGGCATTCGAGGTCGATAATGACGTAGTGAAATCGGAGGTCAGGAGGCGGAAGTGTACTGTGGAGGTCAAAGCTGGAAGAGGCGGAAGCGGGGTGCGGCTTGTGGACAGGATGGCGGCGAGCCAGGTGAGGTTGACGGAGAGGTTGTGCCGAGCTTGGAGAGTGGCGGAGATTTGTGCTGCTAGAGCCTCGGATGCTGCCATCTTGAGCGCGCTCTCAAGTCACGCAGGATTGCAGATTCTATGATGCCGAGATTCTGGGTGTCCTCACGTGCTAGCCCTACGCGAATCTCACGCGTGGTCTTGGCGGCCAAAAGTCCTTTGAGGCGATGGATAGCGAGCGACGGGCAGCGCACATTGAATGCTTTACTTCTCGCGCATCCGCTTATCCTCGTATGGTTGTCCCAAATCGGCTTCCCTTCAACCAGTGCCTTCTCCGCAGCTGCTGTGTCTTGTCTTGTAAGGGGACTAACTTCCCTCATCAGTTACCGAACACCCACTTAGGGGAACACTTTCTAGGCATTTTTGATCATTACACCGCCAACTTTGTCATAACAACTCTATTTCTACAGTATATGAAGGATGAGACACGTATACAATTAGTGTTGTCTTGACACCTGGGCAGCTTAATACCGCCAGGTGTTGTGAGGGATGGGAAATACTGCCATTTTGTGGTCCATGCTGTTCCAGTGGCCGACGACGGAATCCCACATGCCAGGAGCCACAGATGCTCTGCTATAACCAAACCCGTTCCTCTGCAAGGAGCACCGTCTCTTTAATTGACCCATCGAGATTGACGAAGTTTAAGTCACCCCCAATAGTCATTACAGTAGGAAAATGCTGAAAATGTCCCAAGTGGGGGTGTTCGGGGTTTCCCGTCAAGTGGGGTGTCCCGCTAGGTGGTGAGCGAAAGCCTCGGCCCCACTTCTTGCTACTCTGATAAGGAAATTAAACCGACCAACATGGGCAGCCCGTTCTCAACCAGGCCACTTGAAACTCGCCTACTTTCACCAATTAACTCAAAAGACGTGCCAGCGTGGCCTCACAATATGAGAGCGTCCCTGCATTGATCTCATTGATGTAAACATCCGTTCGTCCAGCCGAACGTCTGAAGATAGTCATAGTAAACAGTCGTAATGGCTGCTGCACATTCAGGTGGCCTCACCCAAATAGAAGTGGAGGATGGTGAGGACCCAGGCTTCGATGGCAGCTACGATAGCCAATCACTGACCACTTCCTTGACTTCTTCTGTGTACAAATACCGTCATGAGCATGGCCGGACGTACCAAAACTACCGGGACGGCCAATACCCTTTTCCCAACGACGAGCCGGAGCTGGATCGTCTCGACTTTCAACACCACATGTTCAGGATACTGCAAGACGAGAAGCTCTTCATGGCCCCCATACCTGCCGACGTGGGCAATGTCCTCGACGTTGGAACAGGAACCGGAATCTGGGCCATCGAGTTCGCCGACATGTATACCAGTGCCAATGTATTGGGCATCGATCTCTCCCCCACTCAGCCTACCTGGGTGCCTCCGAACGTCCAATTTGAGATCTGTGATGCCAATGATCCGTGGGTGTTTGGACGCAAATTCGACTATATCCACGCACGCTATCTCCACAATGCCGTCGCGGAGAAGAGGTTCTTCCGACAAGCTTACGACGCGCTGAAACCGGGCGGTTGGTTTGAGATGATGGAGTCACCGCTGCCGATACATTGCGATGACGGGACGCTACAGGGCACGGCGCTGCTGCAGTGGTCCGAATCGATGCAGAAGTTGGGCGAGGCCATCGGTTGCGGTTTCGACAACGCCTGGAACTATCAGCAGTGGATTAAAGATACCGGCTTCATCAATGTTGAGCAGTATATTCATCGCTACCCAATAAACCCATGGCCAAAGGACCCGAAGTTGAAGAAAGTCGGGCTCTTCGAGCAGGTTGTGTTTACCGATGGCCTTGAAGGATTCAGTGTCAAGCTTTATGTTTCGGTACTGGGTTGGACGGAAGAGGAAGTTAGGGTCTTGCTCGCGCAGGTGCGGAAGGATATCACCAATCGCAACATACATGCTTACTTGTCAGCAATTACCGTGGTTGCTCAGAAGCCTTTGGAGTAAGATTGGCTACGATAGTATTGGCGCTAGTGGCCTATCAAACGTCAGTCTTTTCTTGCATAACGAAACTCGATCTTTGGGGTGCCATCTGAGGTGTGGAGAGTTTGACTGCTTCGCTTAGCGGGATTCCTGATAGAAAAGTCGCCGAGAAATGCTTCACGACACAATTGCAAGTAGCGAGCTAGTCTTCGCATACAAAATGCTTGGATAGATATCTTCAAGCATCCGCCATGAACCCGGGCCACCAGCTTTAGAGAGCGGCAGAAAAACGGCAGGTGAAGAGGAACGAGTGGTGGTGATCGTGCAGTGACTCCTCGGCTCAGCCTGTGCCCATGCACTGCCACTACGACCACTGGAGAAACTATAGGCGACATGCCGCTTACAAGCTCAACCACTTGGAAGCTAACGAGGGCCACCTACAAAAAAGTTCAACGCGGTTTGGCGAGCATCGCTAATGCATGAGCGACCCACCTTTCATGGTGACCTGGTGAACTCGCCACGTCGCCTAGATAGATGTTATTGACCAGGGTAAGCCAAAGCTGCTCTTTCACAAACACCATGGACTACCCCAATGGCGATTTATCGATACGCACGTGAACTGCGTCTGATGTTGTGTTTGAACCTTCAGCGTTTTCCCATTCACCAAGGCCTTCTCACTTCTAGGGCTCTCCTGTACATTTCCCACCGATTATGCTTCCTCCCAAGTCACTGACGGCCATTCTTGTCGCTGCTGCACTCGGCCCTTTCTCTCACTACGCCTTCTGGGTGCGCTTTGAATTCGATGGCATTCTTTATCGATTCGTACCCGCAATATTCTTCTTGCAGGGACTGTCATTTGTATTCTTGAACTACGTCGGCTTGACGGTGATAGAATCTACCTTGTTGCTTGCTGCAATCCAGACTACATATCTCGTCACGCTTTTCGCTAGCATTTCCTTGTACAGGCTGTTTTTCCATCCGACGCGCATCTATCCTGGTCCTTTTTGGGCCCGGCTGTGGTCGTGGTGGAAAATCAAGGCCTTCATTGATCACAATGAACAAGGCTACGCTGTCTTCGATGAGTTGCATCAGAAGTACGGAGATGTGATTCGAATAGGTTGGTGGACTCTCCAACATATATCACAATCTGTCTGCCAACATCTCACCCTCCTCTGGCAGGACCACGACATATTTCAGTCAATGATGTCGATGCAATTGCCGATATCTACGGATCGGGGTCGCCATGCGCTAGGTCTGCACAATCCGAGATGGCAAAAGAGAAGGACCTTCAATCTATTCGCAACTTCGATGAGCACAAAGCTCGTCGCAAGCTTTGGGATCAGGGGCTGAACGCCAAAGGTAGAGCTTTGCCTTAGTCTTATCAAACTTCCAAATTCTCATTCATTCTGTCCAAGTATGCCACAGGTTTCTCCCCAAGATGAATCGGCTCAGTGACCTTCTCATTCAAAAGCTATCTCAATACGACGGCCAGCCTGTGGTCATCAACGACTGGTGCCACTTCATTACATTTGACATCATGGGTGAGCTCGGATTTGGGCAGAGCTACTGTCAGCTTGAATCTGGGCGACTACACAACGCGATAGATCAAATTACAAAGTTTCTCAGGATTGGCGTCTGCGCCATCCAGGTCCCGTGGCTCGTCAATATCGTGCAGAGCATACCGGGACTTGAAGACCCGCAAACACTTTTGAGGAAGTTCTCTGAACGTTGCATGGACGAGCGCGAGAAGGTAAGCGCAATTGATGAGCAACTTCAATTTTCACACGGTCTCAGGTACTGACGAACAAAACTTTTGTCCACACAGAACGAGCCAGAGACACCAGATATTATGAGCTATATCATTCGCGGCAAAGACCAGCACTCTCGGTGGCCAATCGACCGTGACAGCCTCATCGACGATACAATGACGATGCAAGTAAGTCATCTTCCGCCTAACACACATACCTCTTTTGCACCCTCCTCCCTCACTACCCCCCAAATTCGCTCTTGCGCACATATGTCTCACCCCCGCACAGATCGCCGGCTCTGACACCTCCTACTCGGCCTTCGTCCACATCTTCTACTACCTCGCCACACATCCTGACCTCCAATCCCAACTGCACGCCGAAGTCTCTCCCGCCCTCTCCCCAAACTCACCGCCCGACTGGCCCGCCCTCTCCACCATGCCCCTCCTCGACGCCATCATCACCGAAACCCTGCGCATGCACCCGCCTGTCCCGATGGGCCTGACCCGCGAAACGCCCGTCCTGCCGTCTGGCCAGCCCACAAAGATCGGCCCTTACTTGGTCCCCGGCGAGACGATGCTGTCGATCCCGACGTGGACCATCCAGCACGACGAGCGGTACTTTGAGAAGCCGCATGAGTGGATGCCGGAGCGGTGGACGAGTCGGCCGGAGATGGTCAAGGACCGGAGGGCGTATCTACCGTTTAGTATGGGGCGGACCGTTTGCGCAGGCAAGTACTTTGCGCTTATGGAGATGAAGGTGGTGGTGGCGAAGGTGGTGGGTGAGTTTGAGATTGGGTTTCCTAAAGGGGAAGGGGAGAAGGAGGGTAGATATGGGAAGAAGGGAGAGCCGGAGTGGTTGAAGGGGAATAAGGACTTTTTCACCTTGTGGCTGCCGGAGCTGAGGTTATGTTTGGTGCCGAGAGTAACGAGGTGATAGGATAGGTGCCGAAATGGATGACTAAATTCAGGAATATCCGCGGTTGGGTCTCTCAGTTTTTGGGACAGGGGACAGACGAGGAGTTGCGCAGCGAGTCTATCTAATGTAATGAATGGTCCAGTCAGAACTCATACCACCTGTTCACAACTGTACGCCCTTTTCACCATAATTGTGCCCAGCGAAGTGATACGACACAAAGTTCCAGCCTGGCCAATGATGCTACCCGGGGAAAAAAAAGGTTGGGTGACATTCGAAAATTCCATAGTTGGCCATTCGTACCCATAGGGACCCCCTTTCATTACTTCACCATTGCAAAGCTCCTGAGGTCTGTATCACGGCAACTTCACTGAAATATGTTCTGCTATGGGTGCAAGAACGACATGATTCGAAGGGGCAGGAATTTTAAGGGTTTTGGAGGAAAAGAAAGAAAAGGAAGAGACGAGACAAGGAGCTTTATCTGTTTGCCCTTTATCGGATTCCAGCAAGAGCAGTTGTGGTACTGGAAAGCAGCTCAAGCATTCAAAGAGAAATGAGATCACCCCCATAATCGACTAATTGATACCTGGTACTAAGTCTCTGTCGCTGCCCAAGGTCAATCAACTTCACCCTATTGGGTAAGGGCGACAGCAAGCCGGTGCTCAAATACAAGCCTTGAATAACGCATGGCCTCTGTGGCGGGTCCTTAGAGATAAGGGAATGTCTGGGCTACGCAAGGATGGTCGAGGACACTAAATCAGAACGGTGATCATCAGTTACGCCAGGGAGTGAATGAAGAGGACAAAGCATCGTATGTTGCTAACGAGACCCTCTTCACAAGGTTCAAGTATTAGAACAGGAGGAGCTCGCCATACGCGAGAAAGTCAGGAGAACCGACTGTGAAATTAAGTAGTAGCCATTGAGGTGAGAAAAGCAAAAGGGCAATCAGCGAATAGCAGTGGTGACCAAGGAAGAATCTTTCTTCCTGTTCTGCCTTCTCTTGCTAACCTTATGCTTCTCCATGTCTGTAATCTTGAGCCAGTTCAGAACACTGTCCATATTGCCTTCTTCCTCTCTTTCAATTACGACCAAAAAGTGCCCCACAAGGAGCACTTCGTCGTTCTCGTGGATCTCGTCTCCTCGTTCCTCAGCCGACACTGCCTTCAGTGGCGACACGACGTACTTTGACGGAACATCTCGCAAGACAACCTCGACAAATTCGTCCGAGAGCCATGCCACACTGTCCACGGTTCGCCTCTGGGCATTGATGTACAGTACATTCTCTGGCGGTTGCGCATATTCGGCCGCATAGTCGTTCCAGACCACATTTGCCGACGATTCCGCACTGCTAGGATACAGGACCTTCGATACTGGTTCATCTCCTGGTTCATTTGCTTGTGCCACTCGTTGCAACGACGCCTTCTGACCTGTTACGTGAGAAACTTTGAGGCTAATAAGCTTAAGGTCCTGCCTCAATTTTCGGATATTTGAGCGAACTTCACCACCTGCTCCGCGGTTGTCGAGTTCTTGCATGGCCTGATCGATGGCTTGTATGACGGCGGTTAACTTCCGGATATCGCCAGACAGATTTCGAATCAGGTCCCGGCGCGTGACTTTTTTGCCCTCGACCTTGTACGCAACAGCCAAGCACTCGCCATTCAAGCTTGCCATATGGCGGGATAAGCGGCCAGATCCTTTAACATCCGGAAAGGGATTGGTAGGATTGAACCTGTCGCCCGCAATTCGCATAGTCGCCAAGGCTTTGATGACGTTCTTGGGCCGATGTGAGGCAAGATGCCCGTTGAGGCTATTGATGAGGCGGTTCATGTTGAGAATGGCATCGTACAGGGTCTCATTAATGTACTCCTCGGAAATCTCCAGATCGAGAGTCCTGTTGCCACTGCTTGCGTCAGTGACGGAATATTTGCCTTTGACCATACAGATAATCTTCTCGAGATCCCTAAACCCAACAATGTACTTTTCGCCATTGGTGAGCTCGACTGTCTTTTCTTCTGCATCGGAATCGATATCAAGATCCATGGGTGGTACGTCATTCATGGTCCTGGCGACGCCAGAATACTGGAGATGGTTGAAGAAATGGGAATCCTTGATGCCGTCCTTTGGCCACTTGACGATCCAGGATAAACCATCCTGACCCAGATTTTCCACTCCAGCTGGAATAATGTATCCCGATTGAAGAAGTCGCTGCACGAAGATATTCCAGATGAGGGCTTGGTCCTTAGGGTGTCGCCCCATTTCAGGACCTTCGTACGCATCCACCAGAGAATTAATGAAGATCTTCGAATTGATTGACCTCAGGGGCAGAACTTTCAGAATCAACAGCTCAATGTCACGTCTGTCTGATTTGATACCGTACGTGGTCTCTAAAAATTCTCCAAGCTCGCCGAGGTCGTCGTTGTTCAAGAGCGAAAGTAGCAGGACGAGCATTTGCAAAAATCGCGGCCTGATCATTTCTTGAGCTTTGTCCTTTCCGCCGGATGATGGGAGAGAATTGAAGTAGGCCGCACTGCGCGAGATGATGTTCTTGATACCACGGCTAGTGGTCAAGGTGCGAAACATGGTGCCATCATCGATTCCATACCTCGTGTTCTTTGAGGTAATAATATGGCGTCTGGTCGACATTCGGAACAAGATCGGGCTGCGCACACAGAGTCTGCGAGCATCCTCGATCATGGTATCGAGCAGCTTGATCTGGTTTACCCCACTCCTGTTAACAAGCATCATTCCACGTACAAACGAGATGTACTTACCGTTTCTTCAGATGTCAGCGCAGGCCCACCGCGATGTATAAAGTGTCGATAGTTAACGATGAGCCCGATCAGACTCTGCCCATCCACCTCGATCAACGTACTTTCGAGATCCCACTTGCCGGCGGCAAAGTTGTTCACGATCTCTACGTTGTCACTGTCGATAGTGACTGTGCGTTCTTCTCGGCTCCTGGAGCTAACCAGGGCTCTTTGAGGATTGCCTGGCTGGAATATTGGGCCATCCTCGAAAACGCGTCGGTCACGTGCATTTTGGACGACCGTGGGTGTGTTGTCAGTTTGTATTACTGAAAGGTCTTTCTCTACTTCGTAGTTCATGAGCAATGTACCGGCAGTATTGACTCTCCATGCTGCATCCTTCTGATCTGGGTGGCGCTGGGTCATTTCGACCTGCTCTTGCTGTGTTACTTGAGGTAGATCGGCGCCAGCCATGAAAGTCATGGCAATCTTGGGTTCCACGGCACTTGAGGATGCTTCGCGTGCCCGAATGCCGTCAAAGAATGTCGCCCGGACCTTTTCATCCACTCTCTTCTCAAAGCCACGAACGACTATCTCCAACGCTTCGTATGCATGCATTTTTTCGGCCAGCTCCTCGTAAATTAATGCTCTGGCATTCTGCATACCGTTATCTCGTTGAACAACCAATGCGCCATCAGCAAGGCCGAAATCGTTTGGGTCTTCATGGACGCGAACAACCTCTGGATCGCTATAGGTCGAGAATCCGTCAGGATCGTTCATGTTGGCCGTTGGGAGAGGCTGCAAGGAGGGAATCACGATGCAGCCGTGGTGGTTACGTTGCGGTGAACTGTCTTGGGTCTTGGTGGTTGATGTAGGTAGCAGCAGCTATAGGCAAGGAAAGAAAGAGAAGGAATAAATTCGTTGAGAACGTGGTAGTGGAGGAGGGACAAGACGGGCTTAGAAATCGTATAAAGGGAATGTCGACTGGGCCGGATGCCAAAGCCATCGTGTCTGGAAGCCACCTTTTCGTATTCTGGGGGGGGAAGGTCCGATAGCCCGGGTCGATAGCCCATTCGGAAGCTGCTTGGTATGTTGAAGGAAGTCAGACTTTGGGCATGCGCTGCCCTAGACCATAACAGGAAACGGAGTTCATGAGCTGCAAGGCTGTCACAGAGCCTGATTCTTGAGGCAACTCAGAGTACTGGGAATGTGCTCAGTCGCCGTCTCGTGCATCTCGGGGAGTTGTTGACTGCATTTTTAGCGTAGGGTCTAGCCCCTGATTGTGTCTTGAGGGGGATTCTTTCTCAGAGTTCGCCTCGCATGTTTGTTGGCACTGCGCCTGCATTCATCACTAGACCAAGGCTCGCAAAATGCTCTGGCCACGACAGGGGCTTGGCGACGCACCTGTTGAGAAGTACGCTTCATCTCATTTGATCCGAAAATTGTGGCTTAGGGAATATCCGATTCCGCATGAAGGCAGAGCGAAGGTCTTCAGACGCGAGGCTGGCGGTCATCTTGTCATCCGGCTATCAACCAAGGCTGAACGCCAGGAGACAAAGGACCAAGACATGGATCCCCTTGACAGGGGAGGAATAAGCTGCGGGACAGGGGTCGCAATCAAAAGCTTGCTGTGAGTCAGTATATCCACACTGATTGAGAGGCAAATGACTCGAATTTTGCTGTCCGGATCTTGGCAAACGCTAAGCAGTAAAGGAAAGAGAAGCGACCGTTGGCGCTACTCTGTTCTCTTGTACCTTTGACATAAAACCCATTGTCTGATTTGTACTGTTATCTGCCAAACTCGGGGAAAGGGTCATGTTCGCAGCGTTAAGACTGGTGGCTACAAATGCACCGTAATCCGACAGGACTGGGAATGGCATTCCGAGATACGCTTCCTAATCTCTGCCATCATTGAAGAGCGTTGGCACAGATCTGCGTTGAGATCTCAGTCTTATCTGGCCTTGAGAACGCTGGAATTGTGTGAGCATTTGGCAACCTCCGCTACTGATCAATAGTCGTACATCCACCCGTCATCGTCGTATCGCCGATAACGGTATCGGCCTTTCGTCGTTCCCAAGCCTGGCGTAAGTAGCTGGAACGATTCCTGACTGGCGGTGCTTGACATCAACTCACTCAAGAGAGGTAGGGCGAGAACGGCTTGTTGTCGACACGCACATGACCGGATTTCTGTATCAACTACTGTCGTTGGGCCAATTGGTCACTAGCCCCTTATGGGCACGAGAACTGTCCTTTGAGCATCCATTAGGGATAGCGAGGACACACACAGATAGTAACAAGCAAGCTTTTCTACCCAACGTGTCTCTATGTTCTGCCTTCCCATCGTTGCCATGCCTTCCCTATCGTACAACCTGCCTTTCGGCATACCTTTATCCCCTCCACAATTGGTGCTCGCTGCCAGAATCCAAGTGACGACCGCCATACTACATTGCCAGGTCAGCACATGAGGTTCCCGTAACTAGACCTACATTACAGTTTCCTGCAGTCCCGGCAAGTCATCTTCCATTACTCTCAGAGCTGCCGTTGAGCTCTTGTGAAAGCTGAGCGATTACCAGCGCTGCGCGAAATTCGTTCAACCTCAGACGTGGTACACAGCGCGTCATCATACTTGCCATGTTTCCGTGGGACGAGACCCAGGTATCCCGCTGGACGACGAACTGGGACCTCGATAATAGCGCCTTGAACTTTTTGGATGCAAACATCTACGGTCCCTTTATTCCAGGCCATACAGCATGCCCTTTCACGCTAATTCAAAGCCTCAAGACTTCTTCCATGCCGCTCTTATTACCCGAAAATTGCGACTCCAATATCTCTGAATGAGTTGCGTAATACACTGCGGGAGCAGAGCCGACGGGTAATGTCAGATTGTAAGCTTCACATTCCGGATTTTCTAGGAAAGTCTATCATCTTCAGCGATAGCGGTAGCCTGAACCTCCAGCACCCTCTGAATCTGTAGGCGGGTAATACTCCCGTTCCCCTTGACCAGCTTCCGCGTCCGAAAGCGGAACTCTTACGCGTTCTTGAGCTGCAACATCATTGTGCGCTCTAGGATGACTATCCTGCGAGTTGGTAGGGTTCTGACGCGAATTAGGCTTTGCTCTACGCCGTGTTGCTGCTGATACTCCATCGACGTTGTCAAGGATCCGCATACACGCATTTGATGGGGTTGGGATACACCGTGCAGACAAGAGGAATGTGACAATTCGATCAAGAGAAGGCTACCATCACGATTCTTTGATTGTGGCACTGGTAAATCAGCCAATAGCATGTGCCTGTCCAAATTGATACGTGGCTTTTCGAGGCAGCCGTCTGCGTCTTGGCCGAAGGTCCTAAGCTCCCCTCGTCAAAGCAACACAAGTAGGACGCTGACCTCGTAACCGTGGACGGTGTCAGCCTAAGGGAGACGTGGCTTCTCTGCGTAAAGTCTTGAAAGCTCCTTAGGCCGGACGAACTCTTATTTGCACTGCCCGTACCCTTCAAGCGGTCTTTGAGCGTTGTGGTAGCTCTTTTTCAGTGTCCGCGGCACAGCTCTTGCGTCATGTAACTGCACACACAGCGCAGCCGCCTTGAACAGACGCAGACTAGAACCGGCACCGACCTGCTGGTAATCCAAAGCCCCGGTACACTGAGATCACCATTGCCTGAACTCCCGTAAGTCTGGCAACCCCGCAACTCCAAGTCTTCCTCGTATTTACTTCTGGCACCATTTATAAGTCGGTGAACCCACTGGTGATTCCAGGACGACCCCGTGCAGCATACGAGGCTCAGCCTGGGAGGCAGCTGCCATACATGAATGCATTTTGACCTGGAAGCGAGCTGCCTTGTTCACTGGCCGTTCGTAAACTGCTGTCCAGGGATGTAGTTGCCAAGAAAAACGACAAGGACGGCGGTATATCTGTTTTCAAGAGGTTTGTATTAGTCAGGTTCTCGAGGTTTCGAGAATGATGGAGGTCATCAGTGTAAGAATTGAAACAAAAGCCATTGACAAGGGACTCCACAGATGCATGAAAAACCGCCGCCCGTCGAGTATGATACAGGAGGTGGGATAAAAATTCTGCACAACAGCTACACAGGTAACGGGAGATCTTCTTCCAGAAGGCCTTCCTCCAACTCCACTCATCCCAGACGACTCAATGAAGACTCTTGACTAGCTTCTCTAGGGAATTTTGAATCCAACATTTGGGCCCGGTCAAATTATACAGGGTATTTTCACACGAGTAGTGCAGGTGTAGAAGAGGGGGTTGAACTCACGCTGCCGTTGCCGCAAACACTTCGTGTCTCTTAGCTTTTGTAAACACGGATATGCATATGCAGAAGAACAGGGTGAAGCTCAACAAAACCACAACTTTTAGCGCATTACTCTCTTGTACGGAGAAAAGTAGCACGACGGGCGCCACAAGCAATACAACGGCAAGCAAACAGATAATAATGCGGACCAGAAGGTCGATCCTGTACTTTGAATAGTACTTGATGTAGGGGTCGGCAGATTTCCGGCGTTGGTCTGCAGAAGTGAAGAGCAGGCGGGTGAATTTGCATTCGATCTTCGAGAGCGTGTCTTCGATGAGACCGTCGAACCAGCCTCCCTCTTGCGGCTCACAGAGTGCAATGAAATCCTCTTTGCAATCGATGAATTCACTTTCTTCCTTGGAGAGGGGCTTTTCGTTGTGCATCCAGTTAGCTAGGGAATGGTAGTCTCGGGAGCTGGTTCTTTTAAGGGAGGCAAGGGTTTTGCATCGCATAACGAGCTCATCTAAGAAATCTGTGAGCATGTCGTGGCGGGAGGAGGTGGAATAACGGTAGCAGTCAAATCGTACCGTATTCTTTGAGCTTCTCGTCTATCTCCTTGATGAGCGCCCGTCGGTCGCCGCCATCTCGGGCGTCATCAAGCTTTCGAGACTGGAGCCATAGTGGATTTTCGTCCTTATCTTCTTCGTCGAGTCGGATTAGCTGATCTTCGAGCTCCCTTATTTCGTCTTGCCTAACCATCTGCTTATCAGTAGAGCTTCGAGGTGGACATGATTTGGAGGTCCTAACCGGTACAATAAGACACGAGTGTGCAGAAAGCCAAATCGACGGCACATCATAAACTTGCGAATGTCAGAAGCGCAAATACATGGACCAGAAAGCCGAATCTTACGTTCTCATCGGAATTTATATATGCGGCCAGCCGCGGATACCCTTCTGGATGGAAGTCGACTACAAAGCGTAGGGGTTAGAAGCCGCCCACAAACTTTTCGAGGCGCCGTCTCTCACTTCGCGAAATGTTCCGGTCGTTCTCGTCGTACTTTGCTGGCCTGAATTTCTCCGGCAGCGTAAAACTCGGAGACCGGATTGATTGCTTCAAGCGATCTGTCCATTGTCGACTTAAGCTAGCTTTTATTGGGCCTTCACCTTTGTCAGTGCAATACAAGTTTTCCCAGGTGCAAAGATCTTACCCTCTGAGCCTTCTGCAGTCTCGTCTGCCAAGGTAGTTCCACCCTCTGTTGGAGATGCACCGGCGTCACTGACGTCCTGCTTCTCAAGGTCTGTGGTGGCCCATTCAGGCGGAGAAGACATGCTCGCTGTTTGGGAATTAGGCGCCGATATTCCGCACAGAATACAGAAGGCCTACACTGGTGCATCAGACTGTTCAGAATGGGACATCACGCATTATAGCTCGGTAGCCGAATTGTTGGCACACGAGGCTGTGCAGGTGCGGGTGGGCCCACAAAAACTTTGATGGCTCCGTTTTGCCCCGCCCGGAGGGGGGGGGGCTGTGTGAGCCTCGCTTGCCAAAAGAATCGCCATTTCTAAACCCTAACGGGAAAACGAATGGATCTAGCCGCATCATCCTCAGCTCCTCGCGGTCTGCCTCGCGCAAAGTGACACATGCATTGTACGAAGTTTTTACTAGGTTCTCCAACGTTTTGTGACCTGAAAACAAGGACATCGCCGTGTGAAAGTATTGGACTCCCCGTAAACCCCACCCCCCATTAGAATCAAAAGGCTACAGCGGTCTCAAATCCTTCTCTCTCACTTTGTATTTGAATGGTGTACCCGCCTCGTTGTTGAGGTCGTATGTACCATCATCGTTGACCTTTGCGACGGTGTATGGTCCTGTGCCAGTCAGCAAAGATAAGTTGGTTCAAAATCACACTAAATCAGGAAACAAGTCATACCTTTCATGCTCCTTGCGCCTATAAGCCAGACGCCTTGATCCTTGCTGTAGAGGGTTGGGAAATTCTTTGCCAAATGGTTCGGTTTACGGTTGGTAACCGACCTGAACTCTGGACCCGTCGGGCTGTCGAGACCTGACGATTCAGGCGTCGGGGATGCTTGTGCGTTTTCGTTATTCTGGGCGGTCCTCAGTCAGCCACTATTGCCTGACAAGGTATTACTTGTCGGTCTTACATGTGTGCCTTCAGCCATGTCTATTGGTGAAAGAGTTCGAGCCTCTAAAATCTCGAGAACAGCAAATCTGTGGCTTTTATGGTGCTCAAGGCTGTCGTGTAATGTTCATCGGAAGAGGCGTTTCTGCCTCGGAGCCTCTTTCCAACTCCCCCTTTCATCAGCGACAGGTGGCGGCTAGGGCCCAGGCTGAAGGCGCAGCCTGCATATGATCCTTGCAAAACGAGGGGGGGTTGGCCCGCTAGCTTTCAACCCCGTCCGGCTGAAAATTTTGAAGCTACGGCTCGGCGTGTGGCTATTCGTCGGCTGTCTCCAACCACGTGGTAATGCCGCTTAACAAAACAAAACACCAGCTCGTCATCAGCTTTTGATCAGGTTGCCCGAGAAGAAGCCTGCTTAACATTCCCGGTTATCGAAGTGCAACTTAATGTGGTTGAGGTTTCAGCACGGCGAAGTGCAATCTCACCGCAGAACTATCTGTACATGCCCTTGAACTCCCGCTCTCTGCATTGCCCATTTTCATGAGGCGTAAACTAAAGCTCATCAAACGTCACATCTTTCCAGTGCTCCACATGTAAACCGTACACAGGCACAAAAACCAAAAAATTCGTTCTGTGATCCGCTCCCCCAACAAACGTCGCCCGTGACGTTTCGATTCTCTACCACAGCTAGTCGCGTTGAAATCAATGCTTGATGTCGCTTCGGGATTGTTAGAGACGGTTGGATGGACATCTGCATGTTTGTGCGGAAGATCTGATCTCTGCTCGGGCATACGCCCCATCAGCTTCTCGACGAGCCGAGCCATGGCAACCCAGACGCCAGTGAAGTCGATTATATACCGCAAATAAAAAATTCCTGGTATGCTCCAGGCTCGCCGCCTTTGGTGAGTTTGCAAGGATGGTTGAATGGCGTTTGTTGGCTCATTCTGAACGCCGGAAGTGCTTTTCAGTGGAACCACAGTGCCATTGCTGAATTCCGCCACCGCTGAGCTCCAATCTTGTGTGGATGATGAGTCGATCTTCAGTAGAACTTGGTTAAAACTTGGGGGTCGTTTTATCGGTCTCCTCGGGTCTACAGTCTCTGGCTCCTTTTTCTTCCGTTCCTTGACTTTGTTCCTCAACAAACGAATTGCTTTTTTGACGTTACTGGCTCGACTCAATGCTTGCTGGAACATCGCAACTTCCTCGTCACCTGCATGGAGCTCCCCATAGTCGATGTAGTGAACGTGCGGTAGGTATTTGAGAGCTTTGGCCAGCTCGTTCATCGCCAGACCAATAGGGTCCTGCTTGGTCAAACTGAGGTGTATCTTCAGATCTAAGGTCACATCTGATGGTTGTGCCAGCCTTGGGGTGTCGGCAGGCCACTTCTGAGGTCGGAGCCATATTTTGCCGTAGTCGAATTGTGACTGATCGAATAGAAGAGGCTTGTACTCTGCAAGATCGGGGCAGTGGAAAAGGTGGCTGTACAATACGGAGGTTGAAAATCCGCTCTTATGCTTTGGCTCGTTCAGGAGGTGTGTGAGAACTTTGATAAGAGCAGCTGTGAAGGATCCTGGTCTCCCTGGCGAGGGGGACCACGACATCGATGAAGCAAGAAGCTCGAACTTTCGTCGCCCATGGCGTTCACTTAGGAAGGCTTTGGAAGCAAAACAACAGTCGATGATGAGAAAGACATCCGAGTGCGCCACATGGAGAAGTCGCATGACGTCGGGAAAGAAGGCTCGAGGGTCGCCATGTTCGCCATCTCCCTCATCCAACGCGGCAATGCTCAGTCCAGCGTTTTCATCTTCTTCAAAACCATGCCCGGCATAATAAAGCACAAGCAAGGTATTCTTGTCATCGTATTTATGGACAAAATCCGCGACCTTCTGATTGAGAGCGGATGCAGGGCTTTGGGGAGGAATCTCGAAGGCATCGGTCTGGTAACCAAGGCTTTGATCGAAAATAGTACGCAGCTGGTTCACCTGTAGATAACTTGTTGGTGTACGAAATGCAGACGGATTTGAAGGAGCTTACCTCGCTGTCTTTGCCACTTAATTGCAGGTCGTTGACGGCCCAAGTGACGAACAATGCGCCCACTTGCGAGTAATCATTCGCAGCATCGCGGTAATGGCCTGCGATGATTTTGTTGAAGACAAGGCGAGCTTCATTGCGGCGCTGCTCGTGTTTGGAGATATTATGTCCATGTCTGTGTCTCGAAGGACCTAATTCAACGTGGATGTCCGCGGCTAGCTTGGGCACGGATGCATCTTCGGATGCCATTAGTGCGCTTCAATGTGCACAGGATGCGTTGATTGAGAGCAAACGAGAGGCCACAATGGTGTAAACTGATGTGACAGGTGCAAACCTGCGCCTGAAGTGAGGCTGTCCCGCGCCGCAGCTGCATGAGGACCTTTAACCGGCAAGACCTCAAATGGGGCGTGGGGCTAGACTGGATCCCCTGGCGGCGCTACTGCGGTTACATACATTTTGGGCGGCGCTACATTTGGGGGCCTTAGAACCTCGTGGCTGGAGGCTCTTACTGGCCCGGCCCGAGCTCGCCGACTAAGGGCCTGGGCAGAAGCACAAATTAAGTCTACGTACTTGAGAAAAGCTGGCAGAAACGGTCGTTATGGGGGGCTGTTTTCGGCACTCTTTCCAACAGATCCCAACCCATGCGTCTGGCCTCTTTAACCCTCCCTTAGGCTTCTCCCGCCAAGCATTCCAAGGGACTTGAGCCTCCACAGCAGACTTGCTTCGCCAATGAAACATCTGACGGTCGATGGGATACTCGGACGACACTCAGGAAATGCAGCTTGGTAACCGATCTAACCACTTTCGACGTTGGATTGTTGGCTTGATGTAGAAATGGGTGTTAGCCTGGGGTTGAGATTTCAGTGGCAGCAAGAGGGACAGAAAAAAAAATTTCCGCCCCGCCTCAAGTTGCGGCTGAAGTTGAGCATGGACGAGGCTGCCATGCCAGGCGGCAAGGTTGACGACTTTTACTACTCTCTGTTGCACTCCTTTGTATTTCTTTGCTCCTTGCTCCTTCTCCTCAGACTACCCTAATCGCAGCGCACTAAGGCTGTTCTCCAACTCAAACGTCCTTCTGCATTTACCGAACGATGGAGGCTCGTTCAACCTCTCATCAACGACATGGAAGTCTAGAAGCATCAGAATCTAGTCAAAGCGCGTGGGAGATGGATGAGAGACAGGGGCACAACGAGCCCCGAACTCAACACAGTGAACGACAACCTGTCGACCATCTTTTTGGAGCCAGTGGTTCGAATGGAAATTTGAACACTGACTCTGCACCATCTGGTGGTATTGCTGAAACTTTGAAAGGACAAACATGGAAGGCTAATTCAAATTCCAGATGGAGAGGATGATTACGTCCCACTTGAACGCCCTCCGCCTGGCTACCCAAACCTCGATTTTAGACCTCTTACGCTCAAAAACTGGTTCCTGGGCATCACAATGCTCTTCTTTGCCCTCTGCCTAGCAGCAATCGTCACACTAAAGCCTGGGCGGCTCCACCTTCGCACGAAAGCCGCGCATCTGGCAGTGCAATACGTCCCTGGCATAGTTGGAACAGTCACAACAATCTGGTGGACGGCTGTCGTGCAATCCTACAACCGCATAATACCGTACAAAACAATGGCTTCCGTTCCACTAGATGTCGGAAGCAATACAGACGCCATCCGCATCATGTACGACTTGAACGCACTGGCTGTCTTAACCTTCAGACCAGGTGTTATGCTGAATCTATTACGACAGGGCCACGGGATGACCTTCCTCGTCAACTTCTCCTTACAGCTTTCGATTATCTTTCTGACTCCACTCAAGGGTGGATTTATCCAGGTCACGGAGGACCCGAAAGGGTGGACTACTGTCGTCTCGCGCGGTATCGGCTACGCTTTGTTCGTCGTATACATCGTATTGCTCATCTGTACCGGGGGTATGATCTTTCGGTTTTGGTCAGTCCCTACGGGTCTCAGATCAGATCCGGCTTCAATTGCAGCTCAGCTTATATTAGTCCAACGGTCAAACATTTTTAAAGCGTTCAGTGGCATGGAATTTGTGACCTACCGCGAGATCGGAGATATCATTCCTAAGTGGGGACGTAAGTTCGGTGTCCTTCGTCTCGGTTACTGGCAAAAGCAGAATGGGTCTGAGATTATTCATGGCGTTCGATTCTTCAAACCAAACGATGGTAAGTACAAGATTTGTGGAAATTGGAGTCTCAAGATTGCGCTGACGATCTGGATGTTTGAAGGTGCTGATTTTAGTCCAACGCTTCGTTACGACCGCTATGAAGGAATAGGTCCAAGTGGGCAAACAGAAGTCCATTATGATCATAGATATCCAAAGTGGTGTTTGCAGAGTCCGTATAGTGTGGCGAGTAAGTTCGCAATACCTCCCGAAGGAGATCGCCATTCTAATACTGCCGGACCAGACGCTCCTGTGACACGGAAGGGTCGTATCGTCTGCTCGCCACAATATGTTCGGTATCGCCACGGCCACCCTTACCTCCATCCCTGGTGGTATCGGCCGATCATGATAATTGCGGTGATATGCGTAATTGTATCAATCCCGAACATCACATCCGGCAGAATTCACAGACAGATCAATCTCGAATCGATTCTCACGGCCAATCCTACCTCGTTGCTCGGACGGTTTGAAGCCAGTCTCTTCTTTTCAACTCTTCCGGCCCTCCTCTTCAGTGTTTTCAATATAACCTTCGTATTTTCCAGCCTTCACTATCGATTAATGCAACCGATCCGTGGTATGGATACAGACAACGGAGCATCGCCACGAGACAGCATCTTGGTCGATTACATTTCACCAAACCCTTTCACGGCAATCTACAAAGCAATTAAGAAACGGCACTACAGAGTGGCATGGCAAACCCAGTTGGCCTTGTGGTGCACTTCGACACCAATCGTCGCCGCCCGAATCTTCGTTCGCCTCAAAGTGGGCAACGACTATGTGATGGCTATTCAGCCAATACCCTTTTACGTCTCTTTCGCCCTCCTCTGCTTCTACTGCGGAGCCCTTTGGTACGCGATTCCTCCACTTGAATATAGAGCGCCTCGGACAATATACAACCTAGTAGATACCATCTCGCTCTGCTATCAAAGCAGTATCCTCGACTGCAAAGAATTATCCGTTGATGTCAAAGGGAAGACCGACACCGACCCCATAAATGCCGTTAAAGCGGCCGACCGGCGATTCCAGTTTGGTCTCTATCTCGGCTTGGACGACCGGAGACACATAGGTTTCGACGTAGCCCAAAGACGTGGCGCAGATGGGAGCATCTTCCGACCTGTAGACAGATTTGTTTACAGGGTGAGCGCAAAGGACAAACAGGGAGTGCGACGCTTGTGGAGACCCATGATCGTCCCGGCTTCGCAAGCAACGCCCCAACTCGACGGACGCGGGGACGAGAGTGGCAAAAATAAGTCATCTAATGTAACTGCTTCAGCCATTCTTCAGTCCGACAAGGACAGAGGCAGCCTTTAAGGGATTGAGAAGAAGAGGTACGACAGATACAGAGATGCGGGTTTGTATGGAACCGGCAAGAAACTCATCCGAGAACCTCAGCCATTCAGGTGTGCACGAATGACGGACGGACGGTTCAGCCAGAAACTCAATGTTGGGCTCATTGAAGCCTAGATATCCTCTTGCATGTACTACAATACAATACTGATTTTCACATCTTCGAAAGGTCTACTTACATGGGCACCTAGCCACCTACCATCTCACTCACAAAACGCATGTTGTTTAAGCATTCGTGACTCGTCAACGTATCTAGCACCTATGCCGTCACTGTTGCCGCATCGCCCGCAAAGATTCCCATCGTGTTATCAGCACTAAAGCCTGCACTTTTCAGCGCCAGCCTGCCACTTCCAATAGCTGCGATGGCTTTGCCATGGCTCCATGCTTCGCCGATAAATTCGTCGGGCACGAAAAGTGCCTGTGAAGACGTATTAGATGCGGTGGAGGTTAGAGATCCAACGAAAATAGCATCGTAGCTAAAGGCTTGAAAGGTCAGCTTGGAGCAAACATCACCCGGAGGCTTAGGACACGTACAAAATATCGCTTGTTGTGATATACGACTGGTTGACTATGACCCCCGTGGCAAGGATGCCCTGGCGCGAAGCGACAACTTCATATGATAGTTGCTGCGTGTCCAGTAGTAGCGACATTGCGGCAAGATCTGCAGTGCTGAACCTGTTGCCAGCAGCGATGATGCCGACCGTCAGACCCGCGTTTGACTTTTCCAGTTCTTGGCTCTGTGCCAGTGGGATAGAATGACAGACACCGAGCCGTCGAATTCGTCACGTTTGTCATTGGGCCTGATCCGAGCGGTGACATCTCAGCAACCAATTCCATAGGCGACACGGCGAGCAAGACAGTTGTCGATAGGATTTAGGATGGTATCAGTGTACATTTGTGTGACATTGGGATTCGAGACATGCCCGAGCTCGAAGCGATATGCGTCCACGGTGTGCTACTGGACATAGATGTCGAGTGTCCCTAAAAATGTGTGGGTTTGCGACGCCCAGTCATATCTAGCGACGTAGCGGCCAATGTTGCCCGGGTCCTACCATTTGGCCGGCAGACCCTGTATATGGGAAAGTCTGTTGAAAGTTGGCTTCTTGGACACCTCCGATGCCCTTAGGTGTGGATATTGAAGCTCCTTCGAAGAGCAGTGGCTGCATGCATCCGTCTCGGCAGTTATTGATTGGTGCAACTGCTTTGTTGATTGGTAACAGGTAGCCGTAGGGACTATTATGACGGTGTGTAGAGGTGTCATCGTAGGACATCAGATGCCATTGTAAGAGTGGATCAGGCCCAAAAGGGACGCCGTTCACAATATTGGAGGGTGCGAAGGAAATTGATTCTGGCTCAGCGAAGAAATTCGTCGGGTTTCGGTTCAGACTCAACTTGTCGAACTTGATTCGAGGGTTTACGTCACACGGCACGACCTGGGTTGAATTGAATTAGATCAATACCATTCCACATGAACGTTCCATCGTCAGGGAAGAGCTGTACAGCAAATTCCCACTTTGGATAGGTACTGGCTCACGTGGTATAATCTCCTGGAAGATATCTGTTCGAAAAGAAGATAATCCGTTTTGGTCACGAGCGCGCTCCTAAACGCGTTGTACATGCTCTTGGTCATGGGGTGTACGGCACATTCCAATCTTAACTGGAGTAATCTCACTTCAGCGTGTTGGTTGAGAAACGGTTCCATCAGCGAGGGTTTCACGCCCTTCTCAGTAGTTATTGCAAGCAACGGAGGCAGCGAGAGTGGCAGAGATACCCATGGCTTTGCAACCAAGACCTATAGCTCCTACGGTAATCAAGACCTCGTCGGAACCATCTCTCGTCCTTCTTTACCAATGATGGCGCAGACTTTCCCAATCTCATCCACGCTGTCAAGTTTGAGCAGGACAAGGGATTTCCCACCTGAGGATCCGCATACACTACAGCCTACGACTTCTCTACCTAGCATCTAGAGGGAGCCCTCTAGCTCATGAATGTTCTGCCTGATCTAAGGAATTCTAAGAGATATCCGTCATGTAAATGGCAATAGTGTCTACACCTTCCGCTTCATCGACGCCAACGGGCAGTCACAGCTCTTCAAATGGTATTGGCTGCCAGTCCTTGGACACTGTTCTCTCGTCTACGACAAAGCCACGAAAATCGCTAGCTCAGAGTGACGAGAAGTGACAAGAAGGAGCTGGTTAGAAGGAAGTGCGCTGACTCATAAGATCTTGCTGACGCCTAGCTGAGGACTGTAAAAGGGCCGTGTGGAAGGGCATCTAAGCAAAGATCTGTCAAACTACGGCGGCACAGATCAGGCAGTAAGAGCGATCATTCAGGTTGTCTTAGCCTTCAGGCGGGGTACGACTGCATAAGAACATCTGCAAAAGCGTCAACGGTAGGGCCTGAGTAACACGTAGTGACAAACCGCAGGACATCCATAACATGATGGCCGACGGTCTTCATGGCTATTCCCAAGAGCCCTCTTGGGGGCGTGATCAGAGCCGGAGGTCGGGTCAGTGATTGCGGGGAGATGCTCCCAAGTCCCATCGCATTCACCTTCCCTTCACGGGAAAAGTATGTAGTCATCCAAGATCAATCCCACATAAGGTAAGTGGCGGGTATCTTCTTTTACTAGCAGTCTCTTGCGTGAGCAGGAGCTCATTGTAGGAACTCCCTTCAGGGACGTTTCTCCTCAAGCCGCTTTAAGCAGGTTAGATCAGTCACCATCGGCAAACGTTGTCGATCTGATTCGTAAACAAAGCTGTGGGATCACTGAATCGATGAGGTGGAGCAGGCTTCGGCTTTGAGCGAGACAAGGTAGCTCCGGTATTAGTCCTGAATGCCTATCGAGAAATGGCTTGCGACATACGTTTATGCGACAAGTCAGATGGAGAGCTCGGAAGGAGGCTCGGAGGATAGAAAGGGACGGATGAAAGTTATGATCAGCCCAGATCGAGAACGGCCCCACCCCTTTGTGTCTCACTGGGTCTTTGCTTCAATCCACGACTTCCTCTTCTACTGATAGTCTCGATTATTGCTAATATTTGTCATGCAGTTAGAAGGAGGACGCATTCGCGGATACTTCAATGAAACCGGAAGGTCGCCGTGGACTCCAACTTCTCCCCAATGCTGTCCAAAGCATGCGAATCGATGCGAAACCATTCTAGAAAGACCTCTAGTAGAAGAATGATGCGTAAAACCATAGAGTCGTAGCATAAACAATTCAGAGGTATTCAGCCTAGACAGCTGTCTCATGCACCATGCTAGCAAGAAGCGTTGCCCGCAAGAGGATCCTACGAGACTTGGAATGTGGATTGTTGATTATGCTCGCGCTTGGGCATTCGAGCTACGAAGGGTAGATTAATAGACTACGCGAAAGAAGTTACACCATTTTGGCATACTTGGTATCTATTTACTTCTCCTCGTCTGTCCATATGTACAATCCCTGTGCTTGCGGCACAACGAACCTATCAAGCACCTGTGCGGGCTCATCAAAAATGCTCGCTCGGGCGGCGCGCTCTTCAGCCGGACTAATGCTACACCTCTTTTTTGGACTACACTGGCATCTGCCCAAAGCGCATATCCTTCCCCATTCTTTCCTGATGACCTTGGCCTCTTTGACAACGATCCTAGAGTAGAAAGGACATCTTTAGCATGGTAGTTGTCGGGCGAATCCAAAGGCGTATCGCGCTCAACTCGACAAAATTCGAGTTAGCTCTGCGAGGCCAGGTCAATGGCCTCTCCTTGTCGAATAGATTCACGTTGACGAAATCTGTACTCTTCGAACTGGAACCGAAAACGGTGAGCTGGTGCCAAATGTCGCGCATCACTTCCAACCGGCCGCTTGGACCAGACGGGCACCAGATCATGGGGATTGCTAACATCACAGGACAAAGTTCATGTTGTCCCTGTCGTCGTTCATCACCCTACCATACTCCATTAATAACCTCAAGAACCACAGCCTCAAGCTCTCTTTTGTGATGACCTGTTTGGTCCACTTTTGCCCCATCTCTGCGACTTCTTTTCCAATAATATCACCTCTACCGCTGGTCAAAAATCTCAAAATCTCAGGTAGATCCGAAAACTCTTCGTCCTGCCGGGCGGGAATATAATGCACCCATGGAATGATCCAGTCGTTGATCCATTCCTTGAACACAGTCATCTTCACGGGGACGCTGTTGCTCATCAACAATCTTAAGAAGCGCCCACTATACCCATTGCCATCAATGTCAAGCACATACTTGTGTGCCCAGGCTTCCTCAACAGGGCCTAACTCGGCAATCTCTAGGCCATGTTTTTCCACATAGCATCCGCTAGATTCCGGATGGTTCTTGCTTATTGGAAAAGAGCACAAGACCAACTCGCCAGCAATATGGATGTCGAATTGAGAAGCCATGGTGGACAGAGGAGCCTCGTAGGAGTCCCAGCTTTCTGAAGCGCCAGGCGTCGGCTCTTTGAGCAATGTGACCATGGCTTTGCTATGGGAAGCGTTTGTGAACTTCAGAGAGAGCCTTTGCCGGTGCAGATCACGCCAGTTCCACTCCGTGGCCCACCCACCTGTGGAGCTGCCCTTCCAGTATATTGAAGGTCGCTTGGAATGCCACTCGATATCTCCCGAAGGGTCGTACTCAGGGCCATCCTCGCTTAGGCGTTGTCCAGTGTAGGGAGGAGGGTAGATGATATCACTGGCTATATTTGGCACACCTCCAGAGAAAAGCGGAAATAGTGTGTGGGTCATGTCAAAAGCAGCAGGGGCGAGCACGAAACCATGCGACTTCGCAAGATCTGGATGAGCACAAAGATCAAGATCGGCGGTCTTGTTGGACATGAACTGAGGCCTGGGCGACAGGTCATCAACAGGGCTAGACGCCACCATCGGAGATCGCGCTGGCGAATCCAGAGGACAGGCGAGGCTCATGGCTTCCCAGGCGTCCCGGTGCTCAAGTTTGAGGAACCCAACCTCCGATTTTTTGTCTAAATTCAACAATATCTCTTTGTCTCTTGTTTCACGAGTTCGTGGTATGCTTGGGACCGGCTCGAAAGCATGTGCCATCGCCTGCTGGACGGTATCGTACGGAGCATAAACCCGCGGCTCATCCCAGAAATTGTGGGCCCACGTCATATCAGGTAGAAGGCGGAGATGGTCTAGTTGCAGCCATGTCTTCATCTCTTCACCAACGTAGGCATAACGCCCAGTGTCGGTGCTTTTGGCACGCCACTCATGTTCCCGAATGTCAAATCTGTGGATACGCCGGCCTTCGAAGGATGATTCAACTCGCTCGCGAAGCACATTTGGTGGAATGCCCCAGAACGGCTGTATGGGTCCCATGAGCGTGTCAAACTCATCGATCAATTTTATGGAGCCGTTCTTTGTGGCCATGTCGTACCAAACATCGAAATGGGGTGGTGGGGACCGTTTATACCGTCGTTGGTACTCAGAAACTGCCTGTGATAGAGTCTTGGACTGCCTGCCTACCATATCGTCAAAGTTCGCCCTTGCGTCTGCCACGAGTTTCTCGATCGGATGGACGCCAAAATATGTGACAGGTTTTGGCGTTAATGCAATACGTGTGTAGGGCCATGCAGCAAAGATGAGAAGCAGGACCAAGTACTTCCTCCCCGGAAGCCGAGAAGGCAAAGAAAGCATTACATGAAGGATGCCAATTACGGCGACAGAGGAGACCTGACCAGTACTGAAGGCGGTGGAGCTCGCGAAAGACCGGCCAATGCTGACGCCGACAGTTGACATTATGGTCGCAGTTATAGGTGATGCGTTGAGACTCTAAATCTGGGTAAGCATTTGCAACTCTACTATGGAAAAGTGGCTCATACAATAGACACGATCGCGATCCATTCCAACGAACGTGCAAACGCAAGACTGACGGTCGAAAAATCAATTGCAGTAACAGACAGGCCGGAGAGGATTAACAGTACTGCCCAAAGCATTGTGCTGCTGAGCGACAGGGCCCTGAAAAGACTGGTAGGATATTTGAGCAGCTGCGCATTCGGCAAATCGAACAAAGGGCTGGACAGCCCAGAGTATATTACGGTCTGGAAGAGGAGAAACGCTGTCGTTCGCAAAGTGACAGACAGGAAATCGGACTCGAAGGCTTGAGGTGTAAGAAGGAGGACAGTGGACGGGATGGCTGCAGCAATAGCAAGGTTGAGAGATCGACGAGAATCTGCCTGCGAGGTTGGGCGGTATGCTGCACCAGCAGGAGAGCGCTCGGGATCTAACTCCAGCTGCAAATTTTCTTTCCTCGTAGACAGGAACATCGTGAAGGATGTTGTGACAGTGACTATAGGCTAGACACAAGAATATGATTAGCTATCGCATCAACAGGTCTGATTCACGACTTACCAAAGCCCAGTGCAATTCATAGTACAGAAACAGGGAGTGGGCGACAGTATTTGCTGCAGCAACTGCAAACACATTTCGGTCTGCCACTCCCACACTGCTAGAATCCGAGCGTGCCTGTTGGCCAGCACCGTCAATTGCTCGACGGCTCTGAACGAACGGAACGACCTGGGTGACAGTGAGGATGACTGCCCAGCTGATCCATTCCGTTTGCCATTGCCGCCTGTCACCCGCAGCTAGCTGTTGACGAGTATATTCGGTCCATGCCGCAGAAAGGATTCCAATCACGGTCCAGAAGACGGGGTTGTGGAACTTGGACAAAGGTACCTCGCTATCTGGATTTGTGTCTGATCTCGGTCGAAGAGGCTTGTGAGTCTCGAGAAGACTTTGGGAATTGACGTCAGTGTTCTGTCTAGTGTATGACAGACGAGACTGAGGTGTGGTGAGCATTTTGCACGCCTACCACCATAGCAGAATGCCGTCAATGTGCGTGAGGGATCCGGTCATACTTCAGATGCAAAATTGTTCTCAACCTAGGTCGATGGTGTCAGGGACCTTTCTCAGGGGGTTCATGCCCCTATGCCGATAACCAAAACGGTAATATCCGGCCTTCGATCGTCCTTTACAATACCAAGCGCCCAGGCGCCAATTTCGGATAATTATGCAAGCAAAGATAGTCTCGTTTCGCGGAGCTGGCCTCTTGCATTCCGACCCAACCAGTTCAAACAGGGCAGGATCAGAAAGCCAGATTGCCGGTCCCTTGACTGGGCAGACAGATAACTGGAACCAGAAAATATGGTGCCCAATGTATTTGTACAATGCAAATGCGGCCTCACCGCGGCAGTGGTTTATGTCCGATTCAAACATTGCCAGACCTGCACTCAGGGCATTCCCGTGGCAGAGAAAAGACTAAGCGCCAGCCCCGACGCCTTCACTATTTTGCATTCTCCTCAGCGGAATCCGATGTCCACCATCTCGTCTCTGCCGGTATCATCCATCGTTCCAGTGACCGTGCTTTCAGAGTCCTCGTCTAGTTTCTGCCCGCCCTTCCTGGTACTGACCTCGTCAACGGTCTTCTCTATCGTCTTGTCTGCGTCACTCTTATCCACAACATGCAAGTTCCTACCTTCATCTTCATCCATCACCCTCTCCTCCATCTTGGATTCATCGAGTTTTTCAATCTTCTCAACAGTCCTGTCTGGGACCATCTCATCTGGCATCTCGTCTTCGTGCTCTCTGTCTCCCCTTTCTTCGCTCGTGCCCTCGGCAGTCTCTCCAATTTGCTCCGAGTCCCTCTGTGTGTCCAATTCAGCCTCAAGCTCGGCCATCTTCTTCGCGGGCCCTTCCGCGCTCGCGTCGCTTGCTTCCGGTACAAAGCCAGGAGCCTGAGGCCTGTACCAGCTGCGTCCAAAGTGATGCTGGACATAAGCTGGTCCGTATGCCTTGTCACTGCTGTGGCTGTGCTTCTGTCCACCTGCAAAAGCCCTGACGGGAAGTACTAGCACATCTCCGAATATTTTTGGTTTCTTCATGAGGTGAAAGGTCTCCCATCGGATGTTCTCCACCTGATCCTTCAACACTGCCATTACCGCGTCCGTAATCATCCCCGGCCCGGTAGCTTCCAACACTTCCATTTTGTCCAACTTCAGCTCTCGAAGTTGCACACGCTTTCGACGTGCTATGTATTCAAGATTGCTCATGACTCGTCGCACGGCAGTCTCGAATAGGGCGTGGCCAGGCTTGGCCATCAATGTCCATTGGTTAAAGCTGATCGGGCGCACGAACATGCGGTACGACGTGTCATCGTACTCGATCCCTACAACGGCGTTGATTGTTTGATTTCGCATATCGGCAGGGATCCAATCATCTATTGGAACTAAGCAAGATGTATCCATATCACTGTAGACCCCACCGCGGGCAAGCATGGCAAGATAGCGTATGAAATCAGCTTTCAAGACGACCTGTTGTAGCTCTGACCAGAATTGTACTATCGACGGCCGATGGCGGAAGTGCTCATAGACGAACGCTGTTGCACCTTCATCTGCGGAGATATCAGAGTCAGTCTGCTCCTTCGTGCCAACGGATGCTACAGGCCGACTTACCAGTGAGGAGGTTGTATTTCCAATCTGGATTCTTCCCCGTCCAGGTGGCCGTCTCACGGGCCCATCTCTCAACTCCCTCGGCGTTCGAGGTCTGCCAAATGAGTTTGGGAAATTCCTTGGACAGGGACGATGGTAAATGCGGGTGGGCTTTGGTTATGGGCACGAAATCGTTACCCTCTTCATGCCCGTCTTCAGCAAAGATGTCTTCTGAGGTTGCAGAAGTGGCAGGAACCTTGTTGGAGATACTGCTCTTCCACGCCGAAGTCGATCTAGACGCATGTCGCTCGGCTTTCAGGGTCCAATAGAATATGCAAAAGAATGTAATGGCTGCGAGCCAATATCTAGACCCGTTGCCCGCACGCGAAAACATTGTGCCTTAGCGGTCGAGGTTTATCGCAGCTCACTTCTGGGTGGTTTCGAGATAGTAAAGACCATGGATGCGTTACGACATGAGTGACCTGTAACTGTAAAAGAGAGCACCATATGACATCCCAGAGAACAAACAGACAAAATCTCGCCCTGTGCACCAACCTGGGGGACACGCGACAGAAGCCGGTTATTGCAAGCAACCCTGCGTAGATCAGGGGCCTTGGGGGAGAAGCACAAGGCTCAAGTCCACCCAAAGATGCATGAGGGGCACCTCGTGTTCGTTCCGTCACAATACTGTACAGTATTGGGTTGATTACAATAGTTACAAAACAGCTCTGGTAAGATATTGAAAGATTTGGCCTTGGCTCCAGGAGAACCCTGGATGCCACGTGGGAAGTGGGCCAGTGGGGGAAATGAAGATAAGATTGTTGCAGGGGGTCGGAAATGCTCCCATCACAATTGGTCCCAAATAGCAATACCGAATTGGCATCCTATTTCCAGGGCGTTACCGTTGACTACTTGCCCATCGCCGTTTTTAGAGATTCACAGTCTTCAAGCCCTAGTGTAAAATTCAATACAGCACCAGGGGCAAGATTGAGGCCCAGCATTGTGCCCACTTCGGGCATTCTTGATCTGGTGCGGATCTATCAGCCAGATTCGGCATCCGGCAATACGTGAGCTGTGCCAGCCGAGCCCTTAATCCCTTTCCACTGCATGGCTCGCGCTTACACGGCACGAAGGTGACGGGTCAGCACGGAGCGGCATAACACTGGACGTCCATGCCCAATGCAGCTTGGAATTGCTAGAGAACCTCACGATACTGCCCTGCTCTGTAATGTGAGCTTTCTTGAACACCGTTTTTGCCCTCGTGCTTTTTCCTTGAGCTTCACGTCTTCGATCTGGCTAATTTGCTCGTTGCACAATGTTAGGGCCACGCTCAAATAATGCCTGGAGGAATAGATACATTGCTCTGGGGCTGTTCGGTCTACTCTGCTGGCTCCTGCTTAATACCACGACAACGGTGCCCTATCGACTATGGAAGACCGCACCTAGTCCCGCGAAGTACTCCAAGACTACTGGCAAAAGCGTCCAAGCCGCACCCCTAGGCCAGCACCCGTTTCGCGAACCTCTAGAGGATTTTGAAAAACCATTGGACTTCCGGATAGTGGCTCTCATTTTTTACGGACGGAAAGAATATGTCCAGATTCTGGAGTGTTACCTGCAGGCAAGTCTCACACTCCACCCAGTCACGACATGTTCAGCTCTGAACTGACTAGTCCTCCTAGCGCAACCTCGTAAGGAATGGTGGAATGCTTGATGAAGTCATCTTCGTCATACGAACGGACGATGAGGACGACCTGAAATACCTCGAGGAACTCCTTCCAACAGTACCCGAATACAAGAAGTATGAAGCCAAGGGACGTGGTGGAAAATACAAAGATGCATGGGATGTCGTGGAGAAAGGCACCATGTACATCAAGATCGACGACGATGTGGTAAGAAGAACACCAACACAGATAAAGTACCCTTCCTAATCCTCGGCGGAGGCTAACCAAGCGTTCTGCTCCGTACTAGCTCTTCTTCGAAGACCACACCATAGCCGCTCTCGTCAAACGCCGAGTCGAACACCCGGAATACCTCCTCGTCAGCGCCAACGTTGTCAATCAGCCCGCTCTGGCCTGGGTCCACTTCCACCTCAACACGATCCACCCTTATTTCCCCGAACTCGAACCTCCACCCGAATTTCTTCCAATCGAGCATCCCGAACACATACCCACCTGGCGTGCTAGCGAACTGCCTATCTGGACCGGCCCAGTAAACTATACAATTCACCCGAACTTCACGCAATCCGCAAACTACAAGATCAAGGAGACATTCAAGGCACCCTTCAAAGGCCACAGGTGGCTGCCCCTTGGGCCGAAGGCAGATATCGACAAGACGCCTGCAGCTGTAGTCAAGTACAGCTGGAAGGGTGCAGGCTATTATTCCTGGGTCGTAGGCGCCCAGGTGCATTACAGCTTTCTTCAGAACCTCGAAAACGACGAACTGTGGCGGTACAAGTTCGACCTCTGGGACTACCACCACGAGCGCATCTCAATCAACTTCATATGCATCTGGGGCGACGATATAGTGGCCAACAGGCCATTCTCAGGGAACGACGACGAGAAATTCTTGACGATATTGCTGACCAAGAAGCTAGGGAGACGTAAGTCCCTGCCCCTTTCAAGTCGTTTTAAATCGCTGACTGTAATCTACAGACGCGGTCCTGGACGGAACTGGAGTAGCGGTGCATTTTGGATTTCACAAGCAAATTGCGGGACGGGGTTCAAGTAAGGGTTCGGCGCTCTTGGATACAGACCTGTTAGAGAGGTATAAAGCATATGCAGACGAGAGTATCTGTCATTTATGACATAGAAAGGGAAAAGCGGAATTTGATGACTTCAATGGACTTCTCTTACTGGGGCTAGCGAATTGCAATTTTCTGCTGCATTTGAAACTCAAGACGGCAACACGCAGTGATACCACCAAACGTAGTCATAGATTTGGGTTTGTTCAATCACAACCCCTCCTTCCTCTCCTCCCCTTCCATCCCATCTTACAACTTCGCGTC